>Ga0209515_10000105_pt1 | contig 152088 bp, 125 predicted proteins | sample Subgroupgradi54m_FD_187454 | JGI IMG/M metagenome (GOLD analysis project Ga0209515, IMG submission 187454) | Subsurface groundwater microbial communities from S. Glens Falls, New York, USA - GMW60B uncontaminated upgradient, 5.4 m (SPAdes)... ... | reverse complement strand
CCTAACCCGATATTTGGACCAGAAATAATCTGCTTCGGCAAAAAGCGACAAGTTGCTTGAAAGGACTAAATCAAGTCCCATACCTCCTGTGGCAGCAAAATTAAATTTGTCCTTGGCGGAGATAGTATCAAACTCTTCATCAAAATTCAAATAGTTCGCTCCTGCTCCCCCGATAATATAAGGGATAAGTTTCATTCCCTCCTTAGTATCGTTAAAGTTATATTTAAAGATCATCAAAATCGGTATCTCTCGAGATCTGCCAGTTTTTACTCCATTAAACTTATCGTCACTTTGCATAAAGCTGATGTCAACTCCGGCCTCCAGGTTTTCTGATGCGTTAAATGTTATACGTCCGCCGGCCAAGGCTGCTTCTTCAAACTCATTTTTGAACGGCCAAAACTCTCCGCCGAAAACGGAAACATGTACTGAAGTGTCGGTTACTGCCAAAAGAGGCTTAATAAAGAGCACGCTAAATACCCCCAGAATCAAAAGTATTTTTCTTATAGAAAATCCCATAATTCCCCTCCTTTATTTAAACTACAGGTTTATCAAATGCCCGTATCCCCGGGCTTCCACATTTAAATATAAATCAACTTATTATTTTAACAATATGCTATTTACACTTTTTTCTATCTTTTTTCCACCTCCAGCGATTTTTGCCGGGCCGTTATATTTTGGCAAATCTAGTTATTGGGAATTACGGTTAATAAATGGGGTCAAATCAATGGGGTCAGAATTATTTTTATTCAAGTAGCATGTCCTATCGGGCTATTGGGAAAGATGTAAAAAATAAATCTGACCCCGTTTCTTCATTCAGATATTTAATAATTGGGCTAGTTATCGTCTTTCAAAAGAAGTGTCCGAGTGGATGAAGAGTAATTTGTAATACGAGAATATGTTTAATAAGGTAATAATGAATTTATAATTATTTCTGGTGTTAAATGAATAAAATTGTAGTACCTTTTATTATTCCACCATGCTTTCTTTAGCATAAATCTCAAAGTTATTATTTTTTAATCTTACCCCGTATATACTCGATTTCGGAATCCAGATTTTTCTGCCGTTATCTACAAGAATTGCTTTTTCAGTTTCGTATATAATTCTGACTTGCGCCCAAGTATATCTTTCTTGAGAGTATATAAGGTTTCTGATGCTAAATGTCCATGACATAATTTTACCTCCTTTAGATTGCTTCGTCTTTCGGTATCGCATGATACCTGTGTTAGATTCTTTGTTTTGCCTGGAAGATGGCGGGACAAGAATGTCCCGCCTATCCAGGGGAAAAGCGTATTGTGTGACGAATTCGGCCCGTTCGGGGAACGGGCCCTACAGTGTTATTCTATTCATTCTTTAGATTGCTTCGCTTCGCTCGCAATGACACAGGGGATAGCTTGCACGCATTGATAGCGGTTTTCTTCGTAATGTTCAAAGCTTTTGCGATTTGATTAAAGGGCATAACTAATAAACGTAATTCTGTTGCTTTTTGAATAAATTTCTGGTATAAATAGGTTCGTTGTAGTGGAATGGGTTGATTGGGTGATTGGCTCGCGGAATTGGAGGTGTCTAGTATGATAAAATTTAAAGTTTTAATCGTTGATGACGAGATATTTTTCCGCAGCATTGTGGGGGATTGGGTTGCTTCCTGGGGGCATGAAGCGGTTTTAGCGTCCAGCGGATCAGAAGCGGTTGCTGCTGTTAAAAATGATAAATTCGATATTATAATTCTTGATTATCTTATGCCTCAAATGGATGGGTTAGCCACTTTAAAACAGATTCGTAAGATAGACCCCGATGTCGCTGTGATCATGTTTTCCGGGCATCCTACCGGAGAAACAATCGGGGGTACGGAAAAGTTAGGCGTTATTTCTTTCGTCACAAAATTAAGTTTAGCCACGGATATCCAAAACGCGTTAAAATCGTTATTTTCTATGATTGAAAGAAAATTAAAAGGGGGGAGCCATGAGAGTTAAAAATGTTATATTTTTCGCGGGGGTTGTGTTTTTGGCGGGCGCGTTATCCGGTTGTTCTTCCATTAAAGTAAAACGTACTGCTATCGATAAAACCATAGATTTGAGCGGTAAATGGAATGATTCTGATTCCCGTTTAGTTTCGGAAGAGATGATCAAAGATTGTTTAGCCAGGCCCTGGCTCAATGATTTTAATATCAAAAACGGCAGGATGCCGGTGGTAATAGTGGGGACAGTTTTGAATAGGACCGCCGAACATATCGATTCAATACTTTTTACCAGCGACTTAGAAAAAGATTTGATTAATTCCGGAAAGGTTAAATTTGTCGCTACAAGAGACGCTCGGCAGGAACTTAGAGAAGAGAAACAGGACCAGCAGGAGTTTTCTTCCAAACAAACAGCTAAGCCGCAAAAAGAAGAAACCGGGGCTGATTTTATGGTCCAGGGGACTATGAATGCCGTAAAGGATGAAATAAACGGTAAGTATGTTATTCTTTATCAGGTGAATCTTGAATTGGTAAATTTAATTACTAATGAGAAAGCCTGGCTCGGGCAAAAAGAGATTAAAAAGGTTGTTTCAAGAAAGGCTTTTGGTTTATAAGATTTAATGTTAAGAATGTTTAACGGACTCAAACGCGGTTTAGCCGCGTTGTTATTGCTTTTTTTTGTTTTTTCCCTTTCTTCGTGCGCGTCTTCGTCCAGATACCAGTCGCAACTCAATGATTTTATAACCCATCACAATTACGCGCAAGCGCAGTCGTTTTTGGGCGATAATCCCCGCCTGTATGGCAGCAGGAATACGCTGCTTTATTTTTTGGATAAAGGTTTTATCCTGCAGTTGTCAAGAGATTATAAAAAAAGCATAGATACCTTTGAAAAATCGAAATCGACATTTGATGCGCTGTATACTAAGTCTATAACCGGTATTTTAAGCACGTGGGTTATAAATGATTATATGGCTGCCTATCGAGGAGAAGATTTTGAGAGGGTAATGATAAATATTTTTCAATCCTTGAATTATCTTATGCTTGGCAATCTGGGTGAGGCTTTAGTGGAAGCAAGGGACGTCGATTCAAGGCTTAATCTTATTAACAGCCGGTATAAAGCTAATGAGAAAAACGCTTATAAGGAAGACGCGTTCGCGCGGTTCTTTATGGGGATCCTCTATGAGGCTGAGAAGACGAGGGAAGGTTATAATAACGCCTTTATTTCTTACGCTAAAGCGGTTGAAACTTATGAATCTGATTATGCCGGGAATTATAATCTTGATGCTCCGATAGTATTAAAAGAGAATATATTGGCTGCCGCTAAATTTATGGGGTTTATGGAGTTTGAGAAATACCGCGCGAAATACCCAAAAGTGAATTTTCTCAGTTTGGAAGAAAAGGCTAAAAAGGCGGAAGTTTATTTGGTGCAATACAATGGTTTGTTTCCGGAAAAAGTGGAAAATATGCTGCCGGTGCCGTTTCCCGACGGATATATCGTCAAGTATGCTTTCCCGAGTTATCTCCGGAGGTTGTATTCCACGCGCGCGGCAATATTTTCCGCGAAAAATAAAAGGAATGAATCTTTTGAAGCCGAGACGCAGCTTGGCGAGGATATTGGCGCTATCGCTATCAAGAACCTTGATGACAGGAAAGTCCGGTTTATCGCTAAGGAAATAGCCAGGTCAACCGGTAAATATTTAATAGAGAGGAAGCAGGGGGAAACGATAAGGAAACGGTATGGCGATACCGCGGGATCTGTTTTTAAGATTTTCAGCAGTTTATTCAATATTTTTACTTCAAATGCGGATTTACGTTCCTGGCAGACTTTACCCGCGGAAATACGCATCGCAAGGCTGGTGCTTGAGCCGGGAGAGTATGATCTATCGGCGGTGGATTTAGATGCGCAAAACCAATCGTTGGGCAGGATTGATTTAGGAAAAGTTAATCTGGCCGCGGGAGAAAAAAGATTTTTTGTTATTCGCAGCGTGCGATAGAATAGCTGTTTTATGCGAAACTCTTAGCTGTGGACAAGATAAAAAAAGTGTGTTACGATTATTTCAATACCGTCTAATCTAAATATAAAAATCATATCAATTAAATAAAATGGCGTATACTGTTTTTGCTTTGAAATGGCGGCCGCAGAATTTTGATGAACTTGTCGGCCAGTCGCATATCTCAATTACTTTAAAGAATACTTTAGAGAAGAATAGGCTTGCTAACGCTTATCTTTTTGCCGGGCCCAGGGGAGTCGGCAAGACTTCTACAGCCAGGATCCTGGCTAAAGCGCTTAACTGTAAGGAAGGGCCTACGGTAAATCCCTGCGGGAAATGCAGCTCTTGCGTTGAAATAAGTAAGGGTACCAGCCTCGATGTTATTGAAATAGACGGGGCTTCAAACAGGCAGATAGATGATATAAGGATTTTGCGCGAGAACGTGAAATTTTCTCCTACTTTGGGGAAATTTAAAGTTTATATAATTGATGAAGTGCATATGCTTACAAACGAAGCGTTTAACGCGCTTCTGAAAACTCTGGAAGAACCGCCTTTATTTGTAAAGTTTATTTTTGCTACCACTCATCCGCATAAGATACCTTCTACGATCCTTTCGCGCTGCCAGCGCCTTGATTTCCGCAGGATTTTAGCGATGGAGATTGTTTCTCAATTAAATAAAATCGTTACAGCGGAGAAGATTGCGGTGGATAAGGAAGTCCTTTACGCTATCGCTAAAAGCAGTGATGGTTCGTTGCGCGACGCGGAGTCGATATTAGACCAGTTGGTTTCATTCTCAGGTGAAAAAGTATCGTTGGGGGATGTCGTGTCTGTCCTGGGGCTTATTGAGCAGGATATTTTGTTTGAAATAACCGATAAAATTATAGAAAAAAATGCTCCGGGGGCATTGGGATTACTTAATAAGATAATAGATGAGGGCAAGGATATAAGTATTTTCTTATCTAATTTTATTGAACATTTGCGTAATTTAATGGTTGCCAAAATTACTAAAGCAGATCCTAATTTGATAGATTTGCCGCAAGAAACCTGTAAAAGGTTGCTGCAACAATCACAATTGTTGAGCTTGGAGGAAATATTTACTTTTTTTAATATTTTGGTTAATGCTTCTGAAATGGGCAAGAGATTGGAATCTTTGAGGATTCCTTTAGAAATAACTTTGGCACGCTTGGCGCATGAGAAAAAAGGCGCTGGGGAAAGCCCTTTGCCGGTGAAATCTCCTCTTGAAGCAAAGCCTGTTACCGAAGTAAAACATGTTCCGGAAGTAAAGCATTTTTCAGACGTAAAGCCTTCGGTTCAAATAAAACCTCCTGTTGCGATAACGCATCCTTCGGAAATAAAGCATAATCCTATAAAGGGACAAATCTTGATCCCGCTAACTGAGAATAATGAATTGCCTAAAGCGCATTCTGCGCAGGATGTGTCGGTTACTTTAGAGGATGTAAAAAAGGTTTGGCAGAACGCTATAGATTCTATCGGCAAAGTTAAGATGTCTGTGGCGAGTTATTTTAATGAGGGCAGCCCTTCAAGGTTGCATAATAATGCGTTAACAGTATCTTTTCCCTTGAATTATTCATTGCATAAGGAATCATTGGAAAAGAAGGAAAACAAAGTATTGATAGAGAAAACATTATCGGAATTGTTAAATAACAGGTTGACCATAAATTTTATATTATCGCAAGATGTTGCCGGCAAAGAAAGCCAGCAAGAATCATTGATCAAGAATGTTTTGGAAACATTTAACGGCAGGGTAATTAAAGAGGGATAATGGCTGCTTATACGGAATCAATAGATAAATTAATAGAGAGATTAGTGAAATTGCCCGGTATCGGCAGGAGGAGCGCGGAGCGTATCGTCGGGTATGTTTTAAGCGCGCCTAAAGAAGAAATAAACTGTCTTTCAGTGGCAATCGATAAGGTAAAAGAGAGCGTCAGGTTTTGCCGTATATGCAATAATTTAAGTGAACAGGAAATATGCAGGATTTGCCAGGATGATCGCCGCGCAAAAGATTTAGTATGTATTGTTGAGAAGCCAAGTGATGTTACGGCTGTGGAGAAGACAGGTAATTTTCACGGTGTTTATCATGTTTTAATGGGGGTTATTTCGCCTTTGGACGGCTCAGGCCCGGGTGATTTAAAAATAGAAGGTTTAATTTCTCGTATAAAAGAGGATAATATTCAGGAAGTGATTATCGCCACAGACGCGGATTCTTCCGGTGAAATGACAGCGTTATACCTTACGAAAATACTAAAACCCTTGGGAGTAAGATTGAGCCGTATTGGAGTCGGCATCCCTATGGGCTCTAATTTGGAATATGCTGATGCGTCGACATTGACGAAGGCTTTAGAAGCCAGAAGAGAGCTGTAGTTTCGGTTAAATGTTTATTGTAGGGCAAGGGCGTGCGTTTCTCGAATGCGCCGAAAAACGAAACGATGTAGGGCTTGTTACCCGAACGGGCCGAAAGTTTGTCATTGCGAGCGAGGATTAGCGAGCGAAGCAATCTAAAGAAATTTAGTTGACGCTATTGAATACTTAGAGTATACTTATTCCACATATTTTTGTTCTTTTAATACAATAGATTCAATTCCCCCTTAGCTCAGTTGGTAGAGCGAGTGGCTGTGCCAAATCAAGCGCAGCTTTCCCGGGAAACCGGGATTGAAAAAGCGGGCTAATTCAGGGAAGTCCTAAAGTCCTAGGATAATCCTGAGCTAAATTCGTGTTAGTTTTCGCGATAAATGTGCAGAGACTATACACCCGCCTCCCCGAAATACGGGAGATGAGATAGTCCAAGTCCGAAAGTAATTTCGGGAAACTTGTAACCACCAGGTCCGTGGTCCGAGTCCACGAGGGGGAGCCAATTTTTTAACCCGCTGCGGCATTTTTTGTTGCAGCGGGTTTTTGTTTACTAATGGATACTGTATTTAAAATCCTTTGTTATTTTTAAATTGTAGTGGTATAAATGTGATATGGAAGGGAGGTGTTCATGTCATTAACAGTTATTATAATAGCCGTAATAACAATTGTATGGTTTACTGTCTGGTGTAAACAGAAAATAAAAGAGAATATCCGTATAAAGCGCATATTAGAAGAAAAGCATCAGGGGGAAGTCAGGGCAGAAGAGAGAAACCGGCTTAGAACAGAAGAAAGAGTATCTAAGAATCAAAAAGAAAGAAGCCTCCGGGAAGAACAAGAAGCCAGCGCGCGCAAGCTTAGAGAAGAGAGGGATTTAAGAGAAAAAGAACTAAGGCAAAAAATAGAAGACAGGAAAAAACATGAGGAAGAAGAACAGCGTAAAGTAGAAAATAAAAAAAATGTGTAGAATAGAAGAAAAGTAGTTTGGACTCAAGGATTATCGATGAGCCTGAAGGAATTGCGGAAAGAATTAAAGAAACATAGCAGCAAGGAAAGGGCTTTAGTTTTGCAGGGTTTTTTTAAAACAGGGCCGGGTGAGTATGCAGAAGGTGATATTTTTATAGGGGTTAAAGTACCTCAAATACGGGCTGTCGCTAAAAAGTTTCAGGATATAAGCCTCAAAGACGCGATTAAAATTTTAAAATCCAGAATTCATGAAGAGAGGCTAGCTTCACTTTTTATTCTTGTTTCTAAATATTCTCAGGGTAGTGATTTGGAGAAAGAAAAGATTTATAAGTTATATCTTAAACATACTAAATATATAAACAATTGGGATCTCATAGATTTAACGGCCGGGCGCATTGTAGGGGCATTTTTGATGAATAAATCTAAAGGCCCGCTTTATAAATTATCCAAATCAAAATCGTTATGGGAAAGAAGAATAGCAATTCTTGCGACCTTCTGTTATATTAAAAATAATGAGTTTAACGATACTTTAAAAGTCGCTAAGGAGTTGATATCTGATAAAGAAGATTTGATCCATAAAGCTGTGGGTTGGATGCTGCGGGAGATTGGTAAGCGTGATTTAGCTCTTGAAGAGAAATTTCTATCCGAGTATTATAAGCAGATGCCTAGGACTATGTTAAGATATGCTATCGAGAGATTTACGGAAGTACAGAGGCAGGCATATTTAAAAGGATCGATTTAAAGCTATTTATTAGTTATTATTGATAAAGGTGCGTTTTAGAGAATCTTTGAGCCGGCCTCTTTGTATTTCCCTGCTAAGCAGGCTTATGATAATACGGGGAGAGATAAAGAGAAAAGATAATAGTTCTCTAAAGGTGACGAACTTTGTTATGAAAATATTCTTCCAGAGTATTTTTAGGTATCTGGAAGGGGTATAAAAAGAAAATTTTATTTTCCTGGCTATTTTTTTTAAAGCGGCATGGCTGTAAGTATCGGAATAAAGCTCTCCTTTTTCGGTGACATGATAACCCGGGGTATTTTGCGCCAGCTCTTTTAAAGGCGAAAACTTTTCAATCCGTAATTTGTTGCAGGCAATGGAATCAACGCCTATCTCTTTGGCGAATTGCGCGATATAGAGCATTTCTTTTTCAGTTTCTCCGATATTTCCATATATAAAGTAGCCGTTGTAGAAAATAGGATATTTTTTCAGGGCCGCGAAGGATTTTCGTATCGTTTCTTGATTGAAGCCTTTGTTAAGCTGTTTCAGTATCCAGTCGTGAGGGGATTCTATTCCGATTAAAAGGACTTTAAATCCGGCCTTAACCATTTTTTCCAGCAGCTCCGGGTATTTGGCAATATCCAACCGGACTTGCGCGAAGAAACGCTTTTTAATTTTACGTTTAATGACCTCATCGCAGATTTCTTCCGCCCTTTTAGGGTTAGCGCAAAAATCTTCGTCGCTAATAAGTATTATTTTCGCCTTTAAGCCCTGGATTTCTTTGACGACAGAATCAACGCCGCGCGCGGCATAGTTTCTTTTTTGCCCTAAGGGGTTTAAACTGAATGTGCAGAATTTGCAGTTAAATGGGCAGCCTCTGGCGGTTAACACCGAATCAAAAGTTATATTTTCTATTTTTATGCCGTTTAGAAACAAGGGGTATTCGTGGCGCCGCAGAGCCCGTTCAGGAGAAGCGAGGCTATCGATATCAGGAAGGGGCCGATTAGGATTGTGGATTATCTGTCTGTCTTGCCGATAAGAAATTCCCAGTATATCTTTAAGCGCCGCCCCGCCTAATATTTCTCGTATTGTTTCTTCGCCTTCTCCTCTGACTATGATATCTATGGTGGGGCATACCTCGAAAAGTTCTTCTACTTTTTCGGTAGCTTTATAACCGCCGACGACTAAAGGTATGTTATCCGGCATACGGTTAAGCAGGCGGCAGATTTCCTCAAACTGCCGGTCCCAGCCTATACTGACACAAATAATATCGATCTGGCTGGATATAAAGCTAATGAGTTTGTCTGTATCGGATAATTCCTTTTCTTGCCGTAAATCCAAGAGTGTGATTTTATTTACAAGCCCTATGGCGTTCGTTGCCACATATTCAAGCCCGGTGGGAGGAAAGAGCATCATCGAGTTTGTGGCATTACTTTCGGAATAGGGGTTTAAGAATAGAGCGTGCTGAAATTTAATATTATCCTCGCTTGTTTATGAAAATGCTTACAACCTGGATTTTAATTTACCATAAATATTTAATTAAACAAGAAGTATTCTGAAAAATAGACAGCATTTAAGTATTTACTTGCGAAGGATTTTTTTTATGGTATACTATACCGAATCGTGTATTTAGTTAAAGTTGAGGTAATATGAACTAATGGGAAGAGGAGCAAAATGAAAAAATTTTTTAAACGTAAAAGTACTGAAGACGCGCCACTAACTGAAACTAATAGGCCTGATGCGGCTGATATGCCGAATATCATTAATAAAATGCAAGCGCAGTTGGTTTCTTTAGAGAATAAATTAGATACTTTGATCAGCCGTTCTTCAGAAAGGAATTCTGAAGAGAAACGTTTTTCTAAACCTTTTCAACGCTTTGACCGTCCTAGCCGTTATGGGGCAGGCAGGCGAGACAGCAGGACAGAAGAAAGAAGTTTCACTCAGGCGGTTTGCGCGGATTGTAAACAGGAATGTGAAGTCCCCTTTAAACCCAGTGGAGGGCGCCCGGTATATTGCAGGGATTGTTTTTCAAAGCGTAATGAGGGTAAAGGAGGAGATTTTACCCAGGAACGTCATTTTGATAGGAAAGAAGGCGGCGAGAAACGCAGGTTTAGTAAAAGGCCGCAAACAGGATTTAGGAAGAGAAGAGAACGCGTTTAAGTATTAAAATTAGAGTAGAAAAAATAATTATATAACCCTCTGCAACAATAAATATTGCAGAGGGTTTTTATTTGGTGTAAAATATTCCTATTTAAAATGGGCTAAGATAACGCCTGTTTACTTCACATATATAATATTACTGATATCAAAAAAAACACGTGCTTGATGTCCGGGGCAGATGATTTTTTAGGAGGAATATGGCGGCATTTATTGCTTCATTGATGTTTGTAGTTTTGGCGGAAATGGGGGATAAAACACAGCTTCTGGCAATGGCTTTTGCCAGTCGATACAGCGCGCAGAAGGTTTTGATAGCGGTTTTTTTAGCAACGTTTATAAATCATGCTTTAGCCGTAGCCGCGGGACGTTTTTTAACCGCTATTATCCCGATGGATATTATTTCTTTTGTTGCCGCGGTGTCATTTATTATATTCGGCTTGTGGACTATCCGGGGAGATAAACTTGAAGGGGAAGATAAAAAAGAAAGCCGGTTTGGGCCTGTTGTAACAGTCGGGATCGCTTTTTTTCTTGCTGAGATGGGGGATAAAACACAGCTTGCGACTGTAAGCCTTGCCGTTGAATATCCAAATGCGCTTAATGTTTTGATGGGCACCACTTTGGGCATGGTTATAGCGGATGCCGTGGGTATAATCGTTGGGGTTGTTTTGCGTAAACACATACCAGAAAAAACGATTAAATGGTTCTCCGCGGCCGTATTCGTATTATTCGGTTTCTTAGGCGTATATAAAATTATATCCGCGCGTTTTAATTCACTTTATACTTTGGCGGTTCTATCAGTTATTGGCGGCTTGACAGTGTATGCGGTACGCGTAATTATAAAAAAAAATCAGGATCTTGGATGCAGAAAGGAGCTGGAATAATGGATTTCAGTAAACCGGGAGCTAATAAAAGAGTTTGCGCTTTTTTTATTGATTCATTTATTGCTCAAACTTGCGGTGTGGTATTTGTTATCTTGTTTAAGATAAACGTGGCCGCGATATTATGGATAATTTGGGTCCTTTTTAAAGATTGTTTTAACGGCCAGAGCCCGGGAAAATATTTGGTAGGCATTCAGGTAGTCGATGAGAATAATTCTCCTGCCAGCCCTTCCAAAACGATAATCAGGAATATTTTTATGGTAATTCCTTTTTTCCCGGTTATAGAATATATAATAATGTTGCGGGATAAGGATGAAGGTAAAAGGATAGGCGATAAAGCCGCGAAAACCAAAGTTCATGATCTGAAGCCGGGGCTTAAAGACAGTATTTTTCTTTGGGTTTCAATTGCCCTGGCAATACTTGTATTAGTTGTTCATTTGGGGGTGGCCGGCCTTTTCTTTATGTATTATAAAAATCATCCTGAACTGCTGCAAAAAACGCAAGCAACGCGACAATTATAATATGTTGGAATAATTTTTCCTTGACATATTCTTATTGCCTTTTATAATCAATATAAAAAAGGAAGACATGCCGGAAATTATCTTAACAGATGAACAGAAGGATGTTTTAAAGGAGATTGGCAATATTTGCGCGGGTAATGCCGCTACCTCTCTTTCCCAGCTGCTTGATAAAAAAGTAAGCATGGTTGTCCCTCAGGTGTTTTTCCTGCCTATAGAGAAAGTCCCCGATATTGTAGGAGGCGCTGATAAACTTGTAGTAGGGTTGTTGTTGCGGGTTTTAGGCGATCTTCCAAGCACAATCCTTATTTTATTTTCTCAAAGAGACGCGCTTGTTTTGACTTCTCTTTTGACCGGTAAGCCGGTTTCGGAAATTAACGTGATTTCTGATTTAGAACGTTCCGCATTAAAGGAAATCGGGATAGTGATTGCCGGCGCTTATCTTGGGGTATTATCCGGTTTTGTAGGGATGGGGTTAGTGCCTATGGTCCCCGAACTGATAGTAGATATGGCCGGGGCCATAATTGACTATATCCTTATAGGATTGAGTTGTCAATCCCAATTCGCTTTATTGATCGATTCGGAGTTTAAAGAGTTATCGGCTTCGGTAACCGGGCATTTTTTCTTAATACCGGACCCTACTGCGTTGGAAATGATTTTGAAGTTGGCTGATGGCTCAAAAAAATAAAGCGTAAATTTACTTTAAGGATATGCAGGATAATTATCGAGACTTATTTTTTCCGGAATCAGAGGAATTCTTAAGGATTATTGCCGGGTGTTTGGTAAAATTAGAGGCTAATCCTGGGGATTTAGATTCTATAAATGAAATATTCCGTTGTGTTCATACCATAAAAGGCATGGCGGCGACAATGGGGTATGATTTAATTACTCAATTATCCCACCGGATGGAAGACCTCCTGGATGTAGCCAGAAATCAAAGAATAAAAATCACTTCGCGGGTTATAGACCTTCTTTTTAACTGTGTTGATAATCTGGAACAATTATTGCAAGATGAATTGGAGAAAAAAGATTCTCATATAGATATTTCAACTTGCATGAGCAAGATAAACGGGTTTTTGTCCGGAGAAGAGGCTTCATATGCTGGGTTACCTTTAGCGAATCAAGCATTTAGCCTGGATAGCAACGATTTAAATGCGATTGAAACGTTAAAAAGCAAGAACCTAAATATCTTTAAAATCAAGGTTATAATAGCCAAGGATTGCGCAATGAAGCAGGCGCGGTCATACTTGGTTATTGCTAATTTGCAAAAGATGGGGGAAATTATTAAATCCGCCCCATCCTTGGAAGATTTAAGCGAGGGGAGTTTTGAGAATTGGTTTATTCTTATTATCGCGACTAAAGAAGCAAAGGAAGCCCTGCGCCAGGAGCTTTTCAGCATCTCTGAAGTAGAGGAAGTAGATATAAATATATTTGATACGGTAGAGAAAGAAAAAGTAGTCCCTTCCCAGGAGGTTTCGTATATAAAAAAAATCCAGAGTATACGCATACCGGTAGAGCGGCTGGATAAGATCATAAATTTAATGGGGGAATTAGCGATCGCCAGGATAAATTTCGTGCAGATCGCGCAGATGTATAAAACAGGCCCTTTAGAGAAAACAAGTTTTATGCTGAGCCGGTTGATTTCTTCGCTTCAGGATGAAATAATGAAAACCAGGCTTTTGCCGGTATTGTACATATTGGATGTTTTTCCCAGGATAGTCAGGGATTTGTCCAGGGCGCAAAATAAAGATGTGGAATTAAGTATTACCGGCGGCGAAATAGAATTGGACCGTGTAATCTTGGATGAAGTAAGCGAGCCGTTAGTCCACCTTGTAAGGAATGCGATCGGCCATGGCATCGAAGGGGCCGAGGATAGGAAGGCCTTAAATAAAAATCCTGCCGGTAAGCTTTTTATTAATGTTAGCAGGCAAAAAGGCCAGATCTTTATTGAAGTTAGGGATGACGGCAGGGGAGTTGATCCTGCGGTTGTGCGGGCGGCCGCGTTGCGTAAAGGGTTAATTTCCGAGAGCGACGCGGAAGAATTGGATAAAAAGAAGATATTTGATTTTATTACTATGCCCGGCTTTTCTACAGCCGATACGGTAACAGATTTATCAGGCAGGGGAGTAGGCCTTGATGTTGTAAAGTCAAAGATTGAGGGGTTGGGAGGAAGCATAGATTTTGACACGGAATTAAATAAAGGGAGCAGTTTTATATTAATGTTGCCTTTGACTCTGGCGATCATTAAGGCGATGTTGGTTAGAGTAGAAGCGGAGACATTTGCTATTCCTTTAATGAATATACGGGAAACTATAAAATTGAAGGAATTTGAATTAAAGAAAATGCAGAATATTGAAGTATTCCGGATTAGGGATGAAGTTATCCCCGCTATCAGGTTAAATAATGAATTAGGATTACCCGCGGCTTTAGATAAGGAGATGGATGATAGCGGCAAGGTTTCCTTAGTGATCATTGAGCAGGGGAAAAAGTTTTTGGGGTTAGTGGTTGATCAGGTTTTGGGAGAACAGGATATTGTGGTTAAACCTTTAGGTATGATGCTTAAAAAGTCTAAAGGTATTGCCGGAGCGACTATTTTGGGAAATGGAAAGGTAGCTTTGATATTGGATGTGATGGGTTTGAGGTAAGGGGAGGAATTATTGTGGGCCAGGAGATTTTTGCTTTGGATATAGGGACCCGTAAGGTAATGGGTATTGTTGCTGAAATAGACGGGGATTTTCTTGATATTATAGATGCGGAAGTAATTGAGCACGTAAACCGTCCGATGTTTGACGGCCAGATCCATAGTATTAATGAGGTTGTTAAAACTGTTTTGACGGTAAAAGAGAATTTAGAATCGCGGCTGCGGAAGAATTTATCCCGGGCGGGGATAGCGGTCGCCGGAAGGAATTTAGCTACTCACAGAAGCCGGATTAATAAAAATCTCGGCTCTTCCCAGGAAATAACCGAAACGATGATCAGGGCTTGGGAATTGGAAGCGGTAGATAAGATAATTTCTGATACAGGAAGTAATTTATCACAGTTTTATTGTGTAGGATACAGCCCGGTTTATTATGAAATAGACGGGAATAGGATTTCTAAACTTACAGGGCATTACGCTAAATCAATTGCTATTGAGGTGATTGTTACTTTTCTGCCTCAGGTAGTATTGAACAGCATGTTTGCTGTTTTAGAAAAATGTAATCTTGAGGCTATTAATATAACTTTAGAGCCGATAGCGGCGATTAACGCGATAATCCCTCCTGAAATGCGTAATTTAAACCTTGTCCTTGTTGATGTCGGAGCCGGTACATCGGATTTGGCCCTGACAAAAGATGGCTCTATTTTTGCCTATGGCATGGTCCCTGAGGCGGGGGATGAAATTATGGAGCGTATTTCAGAATTCTTATTGACAGATTTCTCTACCTCGGAGCGGATTAAACGGATATTAAATGATACCGATATTATAGAATATGAAGATATCTGGGGCAAAAGGCATTCTATTGAAACGCGCGGTGTCAAAGAAGCGATAATTCCTACGGTTAAAAAACTGGCTGATTCCATCGCCAGGACAGGCCTTGATTTAAACGGGATTATGCCGCCTCATGCCGTGGTTTTAGTCGGCGGGGGAAGCATGACTTTTAATTTGGATAAGGAGTTAGCTGAAAGTTTCGGCCTTCCCGGAGATAAAGCCGGGATTCGTTTCCCTCGCGCGATAAAGGGCATAAAAGACAGGACTGGTAAGTTAACCGGCCCTGAAGCAGTGACACCTATAGGGATCGCGCTTATGACGGCGCAATCAATGGGTTTGCGGTTTATAAATATTGAAGTTAACCATAAAAAATTGAAAGTATTGGATTTTCAGCAAAAAAAAGATGTAATGGGAGCGCTTACATTATACAATGCCGCTAATAAAGGCAGGTTATTTCCGCGCCCGGGCTTAGCTCTGACAGCGGAAGTTAACGGAGAATTAAAGATCATAAAAGGGGGGTTGGGCCTGCCCGCTAAATTATTGTTGAACGGCAAATTGGTATTATCTTTATCGGAGAAAATAGAAGATGGAGACATCTTGGAATTTGAGGATGCCGTGGATGGAAAAGACGGATATGCTTTGGTTAAAGATTTAGTTCAATTGGAGTCCGGAAAAATTATTTTAAATCAGGAAATTTTGCAGGTGTATCCGCCAATAATTATGAACGATAAACAGGCCGGCCTTGAAACAGAGGTTTTTGACCGGGCAATTATTAAAATCGCTCCTTTAAAGATAAAAGATATTTTAAAATTTAAAGGTATGAATTGCGATAATATGTCGGAGAGGCAGATTTTGGTTAATATTAACGGTGTCCCTAAAATTCTGACGCAGCGCAGTTTTACCCTGCGCCTTAATTCAATGCCTGCGGATTTGGATAGCGAAGTTAAGCCTAACGATAATCTGGAGTTTTATTATGAAATCCCTACGTTGTATAAAATAAAGGATGTAGTGGAAATTCCGGATAAGCAAGAGTTAATGCGCATAAACGTGGATGGGAATGATTTGGTGGTGGATTTGGGGGTTGTGCAGGTTCTTATGAACGGCAAGCCCGTTAAACCGGATGAATTTTTGATCGATGGCGCTAACATAAAAGTTTATCATCGCAATAAACGCCAGATTTTACTTTCAGAAATATTTCGTTATATTGATTTTGACACGCAAAGGGCTGTTGGTAAATCAATGAAGTTCCTGGTAGATGAAAAGCCCGCGGGGTTTATTACCCCTTTGGTTGAAGGTTCAAGGGTTAAAATTATTCTCGAAGAAAGGCACTAATTGCTTATTTATGATACGGAGGAGAAATGGGCATTCTAAATTATATGGAAGCTGTAGTTAAGGATGAATTAGAGCGGCTGCTCTCGGAAAGAGATGATCTTTGCAAGTGTTACAAGTGTAAACTTGACATAACGATTGCGGCTTTAAACAAGCTGCCTCCCAAATATGTCATTACAGAAAAAGGCAGGTTATATACAAAATTGAAAGAACAGGAAGCTCAATTTAAAGCTGATGTGTTTAAGGAATTGACAAAAGCAATAATGCTGGTTAGTAAGAACCCGAAGCATTAACCCGGATTATAAAGAAGTTATTGAAAGGTTTTTTATTTTATGGTATAGGAAAGTATGTATATGTCTGCTAACCACTGAAAATCGCGCGTTAAAGTTATCTCTGAAAGCGATTTTCTTGAATTATAATATTCGAATACTTTTGGTGATTAATAAGTTTTTAACCTAAAGGAGGCAATGATAGATGGCAAAAATATTAATTGTGGATGATGCGTTATTTATGCGTAAGATGCTTGTTGACATTATAACCAAAGAGGGGCTTGAAGTTTGCGGCGAAGCGGAGAATGGCAAAGACGCCATTGCTAAATACCAGCAGTTAAAACCGGATTTAGTTACTATGGATATTGTTATGCCGAAAATAGACGATATAGACGGCATAAAGGCGGTAAAGGAAATTATTAGAATAGACCCTCAAGCAAAAGTTGTTATGGTTTCGGCAATGGGACAGCATTCTTTGGTGGTTGAGGCAATTCAAGCGGGCGCGAAAGATTTTGTCACGAAGCCTTTTCAGCCTTCCAGGGTTATTGAAGCGTTAAAAAGAGTTTTAGGGTTATAATTTGACGAGGGCAAAAAATATGGATGCAGAACAGATTATTGATGTCGGTATTTCCGATAAAAAAGTAGCTAAATCACCGGTTAAATTGATTACCCGGGGGCTTGGCTCTTGTGTGGGGATAACTCTTTATGACCCGGTTCTTAAAACAGGCGGGATGGCGCACGCGATGCTGCCGGATGTCGAAAGGGCTGTGGCGAATGTTAATCCGTTACGCTTTGTTAATTATGTAATTAAGGCTATGGTCGGAGATTTGGAGAATTGCGGGTGCCTTAGGAAAAATATTGAAGCTAAATTATTCGGCGGCGCGCATATGTTTGGATTTCTTTCTTCTGAAAGTGTTTTAAATGTAGGCGATAAAAATACCGAGATGGCAAAATTAATTTTAACAGAAATGGGCATAAATATAGCAGTAAATGAAACCGGCGGGACTTTTGGCCGGACCATAACCCTGAATTTAGAAAATGGTTTAGTCCTGATAAAAACTATTGCCTGGGGAGAAAAAGAAGTCTGATGAGCAATAAAATCCGTGTTTTAATAGTTGAAGATTCCGCTCTGATGCGAAAAGTTATTTCTGATATTGTAAACAGCGACCCGGGTTTAGAAGTTGCGGCAGAGGCAAATGACGGTAAAGACGCTTTAAAGAAAATATTCGAGTTTAAGCCCGATGTGGTTACTTTAGATATTAACCTGCCGGGAATAAGCGGATTGGATGTTTTGTCCGAAATAGTTGATAAAAAATCTACGCGGGTAATTATGTTGTCAGCTTACTCCCGCGCGGGGGCAAGCGCTACGATCAGGGCTCTGGAGTTAGGCGCCGTAGATTTTATAGCCAAGCCTTCGGGAGAGGTTTCTTTCGGCCTGCCTAAGTTTAAGGAAGATATAATTTCTAAGATAAAACTCGCGGCGGAAATTAGCCCGGATAAAGTTACATGCAGGGGGGGGGCCGGTTCAGAGAGTATAAAAAATAAAATATTACCCCTTAAAAAAATTGTGGTTATCGGGGCTTCTACCGGGGGGCCGAAAGCGGTACTGGAGATCATGCAGCGGATTTCTTACAGTTTACCCGTGGCTTTTTTGATAGTTCAGCATATGCCGTTTGGTTTTACCGCGAATTTCGCCGAAAGGATATCCTGGCAATCAGGGATAATGACTAAGGAGGCCGAAGATGGGGATATTCTTGCGGCAAATAAAGCTTTTGTAGCTCCAGGCGGCAGCCATATGGTTGTGGAAAATGCGCAAGGGCAAATGAAGATAAGGATAAAGCAGGGAGAAGCGGTTAATTTTGTAAAACCATCCGTAGACATAACAATGTTTTCGGCGGCTGAAACATTCGGCAAAAATGTGATCGGGGTAATCCTTACCGGTATGGGCAAGGATGGCTTGGACGGCGCGCGTATGGTCAAGGAAAAAGGCGGGACCGTTATTGTCCAGGATGAGAAAACATCCGTGGTTTGGGGAATGCCCGGGGCAGTTTTTAAAGCAGGATTGACGGATAAGGTTTTGCCTCTTTCTGAAATCGCGCAAGCTATATCTGAAACGGTATAAATATTTTAATTTAGTGTATGATTATGTCTAATATGGGAGAGGTATATAAATGAGTGATGAAAAAGTAAGTTTGCGCCAGTTAGATTTACTTAAGGAAATCGGCAGTATTGGTTCAGCCAGCGCGGCTACAGCTTTGTCGGAATTGATTAATAATCAGGTTGATATTGTTGTTCCTCAGGTGCAACTTGTTCCTTTAGATCATATTGCTGATTTATTGGGAGGGATGGAAAAAATATATTTTGTGTCGGTTTTGGAAATAAACGGCGATATTGAGGGCACGATATTCTTATTGTTCTCATTAGAACACTCAAAACATTTAGTTGAAGCATTATTGAAAAAAATAAATGAAACAGGGGGCATGGATGTTGATGATGAAATGTTTCAGTCCTGCATAAAAGAATCCGCCAATATTCTTTGCGGGGCATATGTTTCTGCTTTAGCGGAAATGGCCAATTTTAATATCGGTACATCCGTCCCTTTTTTAGCGCGGGATATGGTGGGAGCGATATTAGATTTTATATTTATTAATTTAGCGACAGAGGTTGAAAACGCGGTGGTCATTAAGACAGATGTGAATGTTAGCGGCTCGAGTATAGAAGGGTTATTCTTGTTGTTTCCTAACGGACAGTCTTTAAAAAAGATTTTTGATACGTTTGGATTGAAGGAATAGCTTACGGCAAATCCGCGCGGTTTTTTGTGGTATTAGGAAAGTTTATTGCTAAAGGCGATTTTTTGGGAAAGGGGAGATAATGGCCGAGGAACAGGCAAAGGAATTGCAATTGGTTGTTTTTAGTATTGGCGATGAAGAATTTGGGGTGGAGATCAGCCAGGTTAGAGAGATTGTAAGGTTATTGCAAATAACTTATTTGCCTAAATCTCTGCCTTTTATTGAGGGCATAGTGAATCTCAGGGGGCAAGTATTGGCTGTTATTGATTTGGGTAAGAGGTTAGGCCTTTCATCAAGCAAAAGAAGCGGCGATGCGCGGATTATTGTGGCGGAGGTGCAGGGCAATACGGTAGGCATGATCGTGGATTCTGTTTCTGAAGTATTCCGGCTGCCTTATAAGAATATTGAGGAAGTTTCAGGGTTAATGTCAACAGAGATATCAGAGCATTTTATTCGAGGCGTAGGTAAACTTAAAGACCGTCTGCTTGTGCTTTTAGATTTAAATAAAACGCTGAGTTTTGAGGATTTTCAGTTTATTGAACATCAGATAAAGTCGTTGCCGGATAATCAGGACAAGGAAGACAAGGTGCAATAACTTTTAAGACGGCTTTGTTCTGCTTCGCCCTAAAAAAGACAGAATGACTGCGAGGCTTCGCAGAACTGCGGTAAAATTGGTTTTTAAAGCCAATTTTACCTTGACAAAATAATTATTACTTATAAAATAAAAGAAAGATTGATAAATATATAAATATTTGATTTTAATAATCTTACGTGTATTAACTGCATCACTATTAAACGGAGGTGGGAATGGGCAGGAGTAAAATGGTAATTGTTTTGGTGGCAATGCTGGCTGTTTTTTCTTTTTCTTCGCGTTCGGTTTTGGCTCAAACGGAGGTAGATGTTCTTAAAAGTGAAGTTAAGTCAATGCAGCAAAAAATGGATAGTTTGCAGGATAGGCTTGGGCAATTAGAGTCCGCGCCTCTAACAGAAACAAGCTCTTCCAATATTACATGGCATGGATACGCCGCTACCAATTATCTGGATGAAACTAAAGTGGGGGCAAGTCCCACTTTTGACGCTTTTGTTTTAGCCCTTATTCCTAAATTTACCATCAATGAAAAAGCAAGCATTTATGCCCAATTAGTTTATGAACATATGCCGTTTTCTGATTTCACTGTAAGTTCCACGACGGGTGTAAGAACTATAGATTCTCGTAATTCAGGGGAATTTGTGGTTAATGACGCTTATTTAAAATATGTCATAAACGATTATTTGTATACTAATATTGGTAAATTTGCCACGCCGTTTGGGTTCTGGAATACTTTGCAATACGCCTGCCCGACTTATGTTACGATCAAACAGCCTGGCCGCGAGACTTTCTATTCCCGCGGCAGTGATACTGAAACAGATGCCAATCTTTATGGCAGATACTCTATGGGCGCGTGGTTGGCGGGTAAGTATGATATTCTGCTGTATGATTTGTATGTTAGCAACGGCCGCACAACATTTACTCAACAGAAAGATGATAATAACAATAAAGGCTTGGGTGGTAGATTAGGGGTCGAACTGCCTATAGGCGATTCAGATAACATTAAAGTATTGTATTCGCGCTATGAAGATTCTCTTCGGGATAGTACAACTACGCCTTTTTACAGGCAATACACTAACGCATTGTCCGGGGAGTTGACTTTACAGGATTTAAAACTGCTTTCTGAATTTGCCGATAGCAGAAAAAATGGCAATCAGATAAACGCGTTTTACATCTTGGCGCAGTACGCGGTGACAGATAAAATTACTCCTTTTGTGCAATTTCAATATTATGACCCTAACGGTGATAAAAGAGCGCATAAGGATCAAACCCGTTATACCAGCTGGGGATTGGCTTATCAACTTATTCCAGCACGGGTGATTTTGAAAGCTCAGTTAGACAGGGTGGAACCGCAGAATAAAACTTTAGAAGATTATAATATCTATAATTTAGGCATAACAGCGGCGTTCTAAGAATCTCTATTTAAAAGGCAGGGGAGTTTTAATACACAGGGGAGCGAATGAAAAAAACAATTTTGTTTATAATGTTGGTAGCCATAGCAGCACTTTTATTTTTAAGCCCATTTTCCTTCGCGGAAAATATCGTGGTAATTGTAAATGAAAAATCGCCTGTTTTATCTGAAACTAAGTCATCCCTTGAGGTAAAAGAAGTGAAGGATATTTATCTGGGAAAAACAAGGTTTTGGAAGGCAGGGGGCGCAATCAAAGCCGTAAATCATAAAGATAAAACTATTTTGTCCCCATTTGTGGAAAAAGTTTGCAATATGCATATTGGTGACTATCAGGGGTATTGGGTAAAATCAGAGCTTGAAATGGGGATCAGTTCTCCCAAAGTTTTTGAAACATCCAAAGAGATAATAAGGTTCGTGCAATACGAGAAAAACGCTATCGGTTATATTTTGGAAAGCGAAGCGCAGAATATTTCCGGGATAAAAATTGTATTATCGTTGAACGAACAATAATAATTATGCATGCCGGTATAATCATCTGCAGGTTAAGGTGATTATACCGGTTATGTCAATGGAGTTCACATGAAAGGATTCGTTTCGGTCGGCAAGAAAATAGGATTATTGGTAAGCAGCATGCTTATCGGTTCCATTTTAATTTTAGCGTTGTTCCTTATTTTCATTTTCCGGGACAACATGTTGCATGAATTTACGGAACGCATTACATCTATCGGTGATAATTTGAGCGCTGTAATATCCGGGCCGTTAAACGCCGCGGTTTCACTTTCTGATGAACTAACTCCTGAAATAATAAAAACTTTGAATATTCCCTGTGAAATTACTGTTGAGAAACAGCCGGATATTTATTACGCTATTTTGCTCAGGAATAATCAGCAAATAACAAATGCGAATAGGTTTCATGATAATAAATTCCGGTTGCCCAAGAGTAAGGAAACCGGGCAGATTGCGGCAAGTAAGTATTCTGTGCGGGAAGCCATAGTGCAAGCGGAAATTTTATACGAAATACGCATACCGGTTATGAAAGAAGGGAAAAATATCGGTGAAATTGTTTTGGGGTATTCAACAAACAGGATTAATAAAGTAATACGGGAGATAAGTTTTGCCGGGATAGTAATATCACTGATTTTTGTGCTGATCGCGGTGATAAGTTGTTTTATTTTTATAAAAATAACGGTAGTTACTCCTATCGATAAGCTTATTTCGGCTTCGAGCACGCTATCTTCCCGGGCAGGGGATCTTACACAAAAGATCAATGTTTCCGCCAATGATGAAATTGGCAAGTTCGCGGAGATTTTTAATAAACTGATTGAGTCTGTCCATGATATGGTTTTGCAGGTTAGGATTACCGCTAATAAAGTCGCTTCTTCCGCTCAGCAGATGTCAGCTTCCAGCCAGGAGATGAATGCTTCCACCCAGGAGATAGCCAGCGCTGTCAGCCAGGTTAGCAGAGGCACGACTACGCAAGCGGAAAGGGTTAGCGAAACGTTTTCAATTATGGAAAGGTCAGCGCTTAGCCTGCAACAGATGGTATCTAAAGCCCAGACTACTGCTTTGACCGTAGGACAGACCAGCATCCGTGCTGAAGCTGCGGGAGTTACTGCCGGGCAAGCGGTGGAAAAAATAGAAAAACTTACAATAACAGTTTTGGAAACCACAACTGTTATTCAAGGGCTGGGACAGATGTCTCAACAGATTGGCGAGATTACTGAAACAATAACTTCAATTGCCGACCAGACTAACCTTCTTGCCCTTAATGCCGCTATTGAGGCTGCCAGGGCGGGAGAAGCAGGCCGTGGTTTTGCCGTGGTCGCGGAGGAAGTAAGGAAACTGGCGGAAGGCGCGGCTGAGGCGGTTAGGAAAATCGGCAGTTTGATTAAATCTATACAAAAAGAAACTACCCGTGCCGTCAATTCTATACAAATAAGTTCCAATGAGGTCCAAGAAGGCAAGGCCCAGGTATTAAAGATCGCCGGTATTTTGGCTGAAATAAATAAAGTCGCGCAGGAAGCGACGGATCTAGCCCAACAAATAGCTGTTACCGGGCAGGAACGGGTTGAGGAAATAGAGCATGTAGTAAAAGCTATAAATGAGATAGCCACAATTGCCAGGGAGTCTGCCGCGACTACTGAAGAGGTAACTTCAAGCACTGAAGAACAGACCGCTTCTATGGAAGAAATGTCTGCTTCAGCTCAGGAACTGGCGCGTTTAGCTATGGACTTAAAGGATTTGGTAGGCAAATTCAAATTAAAGGAAGGGCAGGAAAGTTAATTTTTTTGATAAATATGCGCTTCCGCGTCGATGACTTTAAAACTTTCTTTTGAATCGAGCGCGATCGTTTCAACTTTTCCCATGAGAAGATACCCTTGCGGTTTCAGGGCGTTATAAAAATTACTTAATATTTTTTCTTGCATGTCTCTGGAGAAGTAAATAAATACATTCCGGCAGAATATAACGTCTACGTCGGTTATGAATTTATCCGAGGATAATTCGAAATATTGAAATTTAACCATATTTACCAGCTCTTGTTTTAATTTAAATTTTTGGTTGTTCGGGGTAATAAAGTATTTATTCAGGTTTTTTTCATTTATATTTTTTAATTGTTCTTTTGTGTATTGTGCCAGTAAAGCGTCTGTAAGGCATTTTTTGTCAATATCAGTTCCAAATATGCTGATATGGAACTTGCTTGTATTTTCCTGCAATATTTCTTTTAAGGTAATAGCTATTGAATAAGGCTCTTCGCCATTGGCGCATCCTGCCGACCAGATCCGAATATCCGTTTCACCTTTTTCAGCTTTTTTTCGAATCAGGCTTTCAAAAAGATACTTCGCTGTTACCCAGACTTCCGGGTCACGGAAGAATTCGGAAACATTTATACAAAGGGTTTCAAATAATTTGTCGTATTCTAACGGGTTCTTGTTTAAGAAGTTGAGGTACTCGGCATAAGAAGTAAGATTATTCGCGTTGATCCTGGTAGCCAGTTTTCTTTTTAGGATTTCCTGGCGGTAATGTTTAAGGTCTAATCGCCTTTCAAGGAATATTTTATTGAGCAGCAGGTCGAATGATTTTTTCCTGTCATCAGATACCGCGTGGTTGGGGTTTTTAGCCACTAGCTCTATAGCCGTATTAATTGTTAAATTTATTTCATTATGGAGCTGGATTTTTGCTTCTTTGATGAGTGTTGGCAGCGCGGCATCATCCACGGGAATATATCTGGGGGGGATTTTTGTCAATATTAACCCCAGCATATCGGCCTGGCAAATTTTACAGGTGCATATATCATAACGATGCGCCAAAGCGTTATTAAGTAAGTATGCCGCGATATCTTCAACTATATTTTTAATGTTATTTATCATAATTTAATAACTATACCATAATTTTATAGGTAAATAAAGTTTTTTAAATGGGAGGTTTTATGAACAATAAAAAATATCTGAAAGCCGCGATTCAAGCGGCAAAAGCCGCGGGAATCGTCCATAAAAAGTATTTTAAAAAGGGTGTGCAGATAAAAACAAAAACATCTTCCTTTGATTTAGTTACTGTCGCGGATATAGAAGCGGAAAAAGCCGTTGTATCCGTGCTTAAAGGCTTTTTCCCGGGGCATAATTTTGTGGCGGAAGAAAATAAATATGAGAATACCGGTTCAGAGTATACCTGGGTTATCGACCCCCTTGATGGGACGAGTAATTTTGCCTATGGGCTGCCCATATTTTGCGTGTCGATAGCCCTTGCGAAGAATAAAGAGGTGATTGCGGCAGTTGTATATGACTCTAACCGGAATGAATTATTTTCTGCCGGCAAGAATTGCGGCGCTTTTTTAAATGGGAAGAAAATAAGCGTCAGCCCTGTAAATGGCCTTACGGCGTCTTTGTTGATAACCGGTTTTTATTATGACAGAGGCAATGACATGGTTGAAAATCTTGAAAAAATCAGGCAATTTTTGTCTTATCCCATTATTGGTTTGAGGAGGCTGGGGGCTGCCGCGTTAGATTTATGTTATGTCGCAAGCGGCAGGGCAAGCGGCTATTGGGAATATAAATTAAGCCCGTGGGATTTCGCCGCGGGCATGCTTATTGTTGAAGAGGCGGGCGGGAAAGTTACCGGCAGGCACGGTGAGCCGGTACCTTTAGAAAAACATTTTGTCGTGGCTTCCAACGGCAAGATTCATAATGCTATGCTGGAAGTCCTTAAATAACTATTATTCACGCTGCCATGCTATGCGTTTTATCTCTACTGCCATAGGAGTAAAAGGCGGCAGGTTAGCAGGATTATTAAAGGCGGTATTATATTGCCAATTTCTTAGGGGCGCGGTATATTGCGGATTTCCGTATAGCCATTCCCCCGTTGCTATTTCGCTGTTCCATAAGGATACAAAAGAACCTTTTATATTTAAATTCTTACCGGTCCAGTTTTCATGAAGCCGTGGATAATTTTCCAGCCCGCCGTTATAATTTCCGACAGTTGTATCATCAACTCCCGCGACGAAGGCCGTATTGAAGGTTGTCGCGTTTGCGGGCCTGGACGCTAAATTTAATGTGCTGTTGGCATCATTCCAGTTATTGGAAAGCAGGTTTACGGCGTCGGCAATTACGCTTGTGGGTTTTTCATTGACTGTGTTGTAATTGCCTTTTATATATACCGGGTCATTGGATACGACGGTCAAGCCGCTAGCGTTGAATATTTCACTCCCATTGACTAATTTTATCCCCGGCTCTTGCGCTCCGGTGGCATCGTCTCTGGAAGCATAAAGCAAGCCATTCGCAGGCAGATTATTGGGGCAAGGATTTCCGCCGCATAAACCCGTTTGTCCCGCTAATTTGTTCAAGTCAATAGAAGTCATTTTTACGTTTTTTGCCTCGCGGTTATTATATAATGTTGTTGAAGTAGTAATAGTGCCCGCGGGATAGTCGACGTTTTCAGTTAAAGCAACGCCGCCTTTGACGATAGTGCCGTTGGTGATAACTACATCCGCTTGACTGGCATAATAGCCTCCCGGCGCTATTGAGCCTACCGAAGGAGCCACAAGTTCTGTTACTCCATGGTCAGCGCTTTGCACAGTACCTTTCCAGAGGTTTGTAGATCCCGTTCTCCAGTCGGGGTTGGTGCTATCTAACCCGTTCATGTTTTCATATTGAGGGGCGCCTGATTTGTTGACGCGTATAGATACTGTTCCGGCAGGGGGGCCGGGAGCGTCTTTTCTTGTGTTGTAGATGTCGCCTGCTGAACGTAAATAAAAAGAATCTATAGTTAAGGTATTGCCTGTTGAGTCAAGGTATATATCCTGATTGGAATGGATACTTCCTGATAATGTCATATTCGCCCCGGGGAGAATTTCCAAATCGCTGTTGTAGAATACCGCGTGTTGGAAAGTCGGGATTAATCTTCTGCCTATGATTTGATGAAGGGTAACGCTGATCGTGTTGTTTTGCGGGTGGACGGCGGTTGCGGTTGCTTCATAATTACAAACGTAAATGTTGAGGTTGCCTTCAACGATAAGGCGGTCGTTTTGCTCAAGGCGCGTTATGGTTGTATTGACTGTGGTGTTGCCGAATGTAGTAAAAACGGTCGCATTGTTGAACGTAGCAATATTCAGGGGGTTTTGAAAATTAGCGAGTGACGAGGAAAAAGCCGCGATCGAGTTTTCTATGGCGCCTTCCGCCAGATAAAATGTTTCTGCCGTTAACCGATTGCGTTCAGCAATATTCTTTTCATTAATGCCTTTAACCAGTAAAGTGGCGGAATAGAGGAGTAAAATGCCTATTACCATATATGAAACAATTAACGCCTGCCCTTTTTCCCTTAGAAATTTTTTTTGAGGCATTATTTCCCCTTTTTAGTTTCTTAACTGGATTGTTGATGATAAAGTAGTAGTTATTGCCCTTTTGCGCGATGTATCCGCGCTTAATGTTAAATTAATCCGCAGTTCAGTTAGAGCAAGTTGGCTGTCAATACTTGCGTCTATGAATTCTACTTCGCTTACATCGGCGGCCAGGATTTTGATGTTGCCGTTCACCAGCCTGCGTAATTCCTTTTGCCCGGGGATGTATTGATATTTTATGACGCTGTTTGTATCCCATTCTATATTGCCGGCGGCATCGGTTATCAGTCCGTTTCCGTCATTATCCGCAGGCAGGCAGAAATTAATGTCTTTATTGTTAGGATGAGATGGAATATCGAGATTTGGAGATGGGTTTTGGGTAGAAGTCCGAGTTGCCGCTTTTAATTCTGAACTCATTCGTTCAAGCGCTATTCTGGCTTGGGCTTGCAGGTCAGCCTGGGTGCTTTTTATTTCCCAGAAGTCGCTATTGGCCATATAGATCCCGAGCATTAGGCCGATTGTCACTGTTGAGATAGCTGAAGCGATTAAGACTTCAACTAACGTTAACCCGCAAACAGAACCTTGTTTTTTTGAATCCGGCATATCGAAATTACCTCGTTTTAAAAGTTGACAGCGCCATATTACGCGGCCGCCCTTGTTTATCCTGCCAATTCACCCGTATGCTTATTTCTAAGGGGTTTACATTGGGATCAGCGAAGTTTGCTACGATATGTTCGTTATTAAGCGTGTATCCGCCAACAATAGCCGAATAAGGATTTCCGACAGGCCCGTCTATTTGGGTATCAGGGAAATCGGAAACTATATTCGCGAATGGCGTAACACGGATTTTTTCCATCATATTATTTAAATTGGAAGTGGCTATAGAAGTGTCTTTTGCCGCGTCAACTAAGGTCACAATAGCAAAAACACTGCTCATTAGTCCGCTTAATGCCAATGTAAAAACAAGCGTGGCAAATAATATTTCTATAAGAGTCGTGCCGGTTTTAGACTTGATATTCATCCTTACTCCTTGCTATAAGTATAACATTTCTAAGGGGTAGGGTAAAGCCGATTTAAGCCTGGCCTTGGCCTCAAAAAATCCATATATAACTGTGGAGGCAAGAATTGTCAGTTAATCCCATTTGGGAAATCCCAAGATTTCACAACCCGGGGATGAACGGGGATTTCTTTAAACGGGAGGGAGCCCCGGAATTTAGTCCGGGGGGGCTCCACTAAGAACGGCTTTTTTTAATTCCCGGCAGGTTTCTTTGCCGGAAAGTTTTTCTACTATTGCCAGCGCAAATAATAATGCTGTCCCCGGCCCGCGGCTGGTGATGATATTGCCGTCTATAATTACCGCTTCTTCTTTATAAATAGTTTTCCGGCTAAAGTTTTCCTGCATGTCCGGGAAACAAGTCGCGGTTTTATTTTGCAGGATACCTAAAGGCGCAAGGACAATGGCAGGGGCGGCGCATATCGCGGCAATTATTTTTCCGTTTTTATTCATTTCCGTCAAAATGGAATTAACTTTCTCTGAAGAAGCCAGGTTTGTTGCTCCGGGCATACCGCCTGGTAAAATACAGGCGTCAAAATCGTCTTTTATAGAGGGCAGTGTTGTATCCGCGATTACGGTTATTCCATGAGAACCTTGCACTTTAATATCGTTTATACCCGTTGTAATTACTTCTATTCCGGCCCGTCTTAGGATATCAATAGCTGTTATGGCTTCGATTTCTTCAAAACCGTCCGCAAGTATGATTAAAGCTTTTTTTCGCATAAATACCTCCTAATGACCCCCCGCTGCTTCGCTTTGCGAAGCAAAGCGGCGGGGGCGAATTAATCCCGAAGCCTGCGCGTCCCTCTATTTTTATACATCGGGGGGCAGTGATTAGGCAAGGGAGATCATTTTCTTCAATAATTTTACATAAAAATTCCGTGTTTGGCAATAGCTATTTATTGTTGCAGAAGGGGAGGGTTTATTATAGAATAAGCAGTGTTAGTCAGGTACCTGAACCCTGAAACTTGAGGAGGCTGTGAACATGGTAAAAAAAATAATGGGGGTAATTCTTTCTATTCTTTTATTGCTGAATATATCCGGATGCATCGCGTTATTGGCGGGTGCAGCCGCGGGAGGGCTCGGGGCCGCAACATGGCTTTCCGGTAAGTTAAGCCAAGAGGTAAATGGTTCTTTTGATGATTCTTTGAACGCGGCAAAATCCGCTTTAAAATCTTTTAACCTAAATATCGTAAAAGAGACGAAAAAAGAGGATGTCGCTCAGGTGATGAGCAATTATACAGACGGTAGGACAATTTGGATAGATATTCATCGCGTTTCATTATTGGTTTCGCGGGTTGAAATACGTGTTGGGGCGACAGGAGATAAAGACGCGGCTCGTAAAATCATGAATAAAATTTTAAGTTATTTATAAGAGGATGGGGATAGAGGCTAAAATTTGATCCTGAAACTATATTTTAGTTGGTTATTGCTGAATTCCGGTTTGCCTTTTAAATTAAAAAACTTTACGCTGGCCTTTTCGCCTACCCATTCTTCGACTTCTTTGGCTTTAAAATAGGGGTAGAAAATATCCATCCTCAGCAATTCTTGCCACTGTTGCCTTAATATCTTTTTTTCTTCTTTTTCTTCAATCGCCGCACGGATACTTTCGTTAATAAAACTTAAGAAGTTCCTATGATTTGGAGCATAATCAAGCGATACGGAAATGGCCTTTATCAAGTATATATTTTTGTCTATTGCCGGTTCAGTTTTTAAAAGCATCGGCACTTTTTCTGTATAACTAATTGGGATTTGGGCAAAAAGAGGAGGGAAGGTAAGAATTAGTAAATAAATTAAGATAACTATATTTCGCAGAGTTGTAAGCATACCCACCTCGCCTGTAATAGATATTAACGTCTTCTTTTCTCATCTTTCCATTATAAGTATAGCATATAACTATTTGTAAAACAAGGTGTTATGGCTCAGATTAATCACCAAAAAATATAGAAATAAATTCTTTTATTGCTTGTCCGCCTGATTTTACGCTGGTAGTTAAACCATCTATTATTCCTTTTCCTTCTTCTCCGATTGCTTGCCAGCAGGCAACGACTTTGTTATGTAAATGCCCTCTTTTTTCCGGTTTTTCCAGGCCATATACTTCATATTGGTACATGTCTTTAATGTTTTGCGGGCCTTTAATAAATATGCCGTGCAAGGGGTAAAGCCCGCATTTTACCAGGTTTTTACCGGTATTTATTAGATGGTGCCTTGTGGAAAGGGCGTATGCCTTGTTATAGAGCATAAAGATCATTAAAACTAGAACAATAATTAGTTTTTGAACGAAACGTCCCATTTATTGAGTTCCTGCGCTTTCTCAAAATATATTTGTTTATCTTTTAGTTGATGGATAAAATTTTTAAGTTCAGCTTCTCCCCGATAAGGCCAGAATCCCATGTTTTTTGCTTCTTTATACGCCTGTTTTATCGTTGATCCCGAAACGACCACTTTATACATGGCAACTATGGCTCCGGTCCGGTCTCTGCCGCTTTCGCAATGAAGAAATACCGGCTGATTATTTTTGTTTAAAACTGTTTCTAAAAACAAAAGGACTTGTTCATCTTTGGGGCGGCTGTAAACACTCATGGGCAGGTTATAAAAGTTTATGCCTAGAGTTGTCAGTGTTTCTTTTTCATTGCCAGTGTTTTCGTTTTCTCCCCGCAGGCTGATTACTGTTTTTATACCTAAGGCTTGTAATTTCTTATATCCCTCCGGCTTAGGTTGTCCGCCTCTGTATAATCTTTCATCTACACGGTAGAAATTGGGAATCTCAGTGAAGGGGTCGCGCAAATAGCCCATATACGCGCAGCCGGAAATAAATAGCAATAATAAGCAAATAGTAATAATTTTCATGTTTTGTATTATATCATAGATTAACTATAGAGCTATTATAAAATATTGAGATTTTTCTTAATTGATGGTCTCCTCAAATTTATCTTACGCATATTTGGTTCCAGGATTTGTTCGACTGCTGAAAACTTTTGCCGTCTGCTTTGGTTTACTCCTCGCTGCGGGTAGACTATCGTATTAGAGCTTTGCGCTCGTCGTAATCCCTCGCAGACTTTTGCCAAAAGTTTTCTAATGCAGTCTCACAAATCCTTCCACCAAATATGCTGCAGAGAAACTTGGGTAAACTTTTCAATAATTTTAAAAGACATCTGTAATAGTGAATCTTTTAGTTTTTAAAGCGAATAGCAATTTTAGCCAGGAGTCGCAGGCAATTTAAGGTATCCCCTGACGTTAGTCAGGGGATCGCCGAGGACTGTTTGAGCCCGTCCTGGCGGTGAGCCTGCGGGCGAGTTCCGCAGGCGCTTAAAATGCCGAGAAGCTGGCGTTAAAAAATTGCTTTTGAGCGTAAAAATTAAAAGATTTACTATAAACCGTATATTGAACTTCGAGTTATTTATGAAAGCATACAATATTTTTATAAACTTATATCAACAAATGAATCAAATATTGATTGGATAACGGTAAGCGTATATGTTAAAATCTTCAATATGCAAAACATATTGTTGGCTATTCTTCCTGTTATTTGGCCTAAGATGCCTCCCATAGGCTTGGGGTATCTGGAAACTTATCTTTTAGATAAGGGGATTGATGTTGAAATTTGGGATTTAAATAATCTTTTTTATAACCTTTCGGATGATAATCTAAAGAAACAATGGCTGATAAGCAGTAATGTGCCTTTCGAAAGTTCTATTTTAGAGATTATTAAAAAAAACCATGCCAAACAATATAATGCCGCCATAAATAGGTTATTGAATTTTGAGGTTGTAGGTTTTTCCTGTTTTAAAAGCAATTTTTCCGCTACTTGTGAAATTGTAAAAATACTTAAGTCAAAAAGGCAGGATATAAAGATAATTTTAGGCGGGCCGGAAATAACGCGGCAGTTTTTAAAGAGTCACGGCGGGTTTGACGATAATCTTAACCGGTTGGTTGATTTGTTTGTTGTCGGTGAAGGCGAATTGCCGCTTTATAATTTTATGAAGGGCAAAAAATATGCCGGAAAAATCGCTCGATTTGAGCAGCTAGCTGATTTATCTTCTTTATCTTTTCCCCGGTATCAGGGCCTGGATTTTAGCGTGTATCCCAGGAATGACGCTGTCGCTTTGCAATTTTCCCGCGGCTGCGTAAGAAAATGTAATTTTTGTTCTGAGAGGCTGCTTTATAATAATTTTCGCCGTAGGCCCGCGCAGAGCATTATAGAGGAAATCAAGTATCATAAAAAAAATAATATCAAATATTTCGTATTTTTTGATTCATTGATCAACGCGGATATCACTGCGTTGATGGATTTGTGCGAAAAAATTATAGATAATTTCGGTTCGGTTCATTGGGAGGCGCAGATAGCTATACGCAGAGATATGAAGCAAGAGGTTTTTGAGAAAATGAAGAAAAGCGGCTGTTACAATCTTTTTGTGGGGTTGGAATCTGGTTGTGATAATACGCTTAAAAATATGAATAAGGGGTTTACCGGCTCTGACGCGGTTGGTTTTTTTAGCCAGTTAAAGAAAGCGCGGCTTTTCTTCGGGGTAAGCGTAATTATAGGTTATCCCGGTGAAACGGATTCTGATTTTGAGGAAAATATGGAATTTTTTATTCGCAATAAGGATATTATCCCGAAAATAGAACAGGTAAATCCGTTTACGTATTACGATGGGACGCCCGCTGATAGGGCGGCTGATTATAAAATAAATAAAAATTCTTTGCGCAGGTTGGAGATCTTTGTTCGTACAATCAAAGAACAGGGGTTTAAATATACTAACGCGTTTCTGGGGAACTTAATGGAGAAGAATGACAGAATTTAAAGAAGTAGAAATAACGCGTATTCTTAATCCGACATCTATTGATTTAGGCGAATATGTCATTAATCCTTTTATGGGTTGCGAATTTGCCTGCCTTTATTGTTATGTCAGGTCCAATAAGGTAGTAGGGCCCGGTCCCCGAACGGGCCGCAATGTAATGAGCATAAGAAATAAACCTTGGGGCGAATTTGTAGAGATAAGAATAAACAGTCCTGATTTACTTGAAAAAGAGATTTTAATTAAAAGGCCCAAAACGGTTCTTTTAGGTTCGACAACGGAATGTTTTCAGCCGATAGAAAGAAAATACCGGATCATGGGCAAGGCCCTTGAGATTTTAAATAAACACAAGGTGTATTATGTTATTCTTACCCGTTCCCCTTTAATATTAGATTATTTAAATTTGCTGAAGGAAGGATATTGTAAAAAAGTATATTTTACAATAAATAAATTCAGCCCTGAATTTAAACTGAAATTAGAGCCTAAAAGCCCTGGTTTTGATATGAGGGATGAGGCTGTAAACGCCCTGCTTGCTCAGGGAATTTCTGTTGTCCCCTATTTTTCACCGGTTTTACCCTGGGTGTCGGATTTAAACGGTGTATTCTTACGCTTTCAACAGGCGGAATGCATTGAATTTGAATGTTTGAATTTCAGGCTTGCTAATATTGATGCTATAATAAAATGTATAGCAGAGGCCCGGCCGGATTTATTGGCGCGATACGAAAATATGCTAAAGGATAAAACATTTTATGAAGGAGTATGGGCAGAGATAAAAAAAGATATTGAAAATCAAGCAAAAGAGGCGAAAAAGAGGTATAATATGCATGTTCATAATTTTGGCGATTATTTTAAGAATACATATACAATAGCAACGTAGGGCCCGTTCTCGAGCAGCTGTAGGGCGCGTCCCCGAAAGCGCCGAAAACGTAATTATTAAAAAAAAAGAGGTAAGATATGCGGAGCGATGTTTATTTTGTTAAAGTAAGTTCTTCCGATACGGAAGAAAGAAGTTTGGCTTTAAAGCGGCTATTGGATAAAATTAGCCCTTCCTGGGAATACAAAAAAGAAGAATTTATTCCGGTGAAGCTTACCATCGGCGATTCTGCTTGTGTTTACAACGTTAGCCCGGATTTAGTGAAGATTATAGTTTCAGAGATAAAGAAAGTTGGGGCAAAACCGTTTCTTTTCGATACTTCCGTTATATATAAAGGCGAGCGTCAGAATGCGGTGGACCATTTAAATTTGGCTCAAAGCAAGGGGTTTGGGCATAACCGGGTGGGGGCGCCCTTTATAATCGCTGACGGCGTATTGGGACAGGACGGCAGGGAATTCACGATAAATAAAAAAGATATAAATAAAATAAAAGTGCCGTCGTTTATCGGCATGATGGATAGCCTGCTTGTGCTTTCGCATGTAACCGGACATATTGTTTCCCGTTATGCGGGCGCGATTAAAAATGTGGCTATGGGGATGAGCTGCCGGCCGGCAAAACAAGTGCAGCATTCAACGCTAAAGCCAAGCGTGATAGAGAAAAAATGTGTTGCCTGCGGCTGTTGTATAGCTATTTGCCCAGTAAAAGCGATAGCTTTTGTAAAGGAGAAGGCTTTTATTGATCCTAAATTATGCGTTGGCTGCGGTGAGTGTATTTGCGCCTGTAAATTCGACGCTATATACATAAATTGGCATGAGGATCCCCAGATATTCAGCAGAAGAATGGCTGAAACCGCGAATTTTATACTTTCTAAGTTTAAAAATAAGTATTTTATTAATTTTGCGTTTGATATAACCAAGGAATGTGATTGTATCTCCACAAAAGATGAATTGATGGTTTCGACTAATTTGGGGATATTGGCTTCCAGCGATATTCTCAGCCTTGATAAGGCAACAATGGATTTAGTCAATAATGTGAAAAAATCGGATTATTTCAGCAATAAAAGCGATATTTATAAAAGCATGTTTGAATACGCGCGGGAAATCGGTATGGGGAGTTTGGAATATAATTTGATAAATCTATGACACAGTTTGAAGCTTTATTCGGCATAGAAAGTTCGCGTATTAAAAAGAATTGTATTTTATTGCCAATGCTTCCTAAAGGGATTTTAAATGAGTTCAAGATAGGCAATTTTAAAAGCAGTAAATTATACGGAATCGGTGATAACAATGATTTTACTTTGATTCATACCGGCATGGGCGCCGGTTTTACAGGGGACGCGGTATTACACCTTAAAGAAAGCCCTTGTGAGAATGTCATACTTTTTGGTTCGTGCGGTTTAGTTAAGGCAAGAAACGGTTTGTCTATAGGCAGTTTAGTAAGCCCGGCGAAGTGTTACGCTAACGAGAGTTTTACTGAATTGCTGCTGGAAAAGAATATCGAACCAAAAGTTTTTCACGCGCACGATAAGTTTTTGGGCGATTTCCTGGCGGATGGTAAAAATTTAGGGCTTAAGAGAGTTAATTGTTCTACTTTAGCGTCATTGAAACTTGAAGAGCAGATGGTGGATTCATTTATTGAGAAGGGCGTGGATGTTGTAGATATGGAATGTTCCGCTTTTTTTTCCGCGGCCGCTTTCTCCGGGCTTAACGCGATAGCCTGTTTTTATGTCAGCGATATTATAAAAGATATGCCTTTTTATTTAAGTTTAGATGCAGATTCGAAATCAGCGTTATTTTCCGCAATAAAAGATGCTGCCGGCTTAGTATGCGAATTCGCGAAAAAGAAATCCAGCGTTTAAAATCAGTAAATTCCTTAGTAAAGGCCAATTTTTCCGCGTTTGGCGTTAATAAAAAACAGGAAATTACCCGCCTTTTGTATGAGATATCAAAAAGGGAAAATATTGCTCCTGCCGCGATCATAAAAGAAAAGTTTCCGAAAGATTATAGTATTATTAAAAATGACCTTTTAGAGAGAAGGTATCCGTATGCCTTTTCTTCTGCGAAAATTGTCAGGCCGTATTTGCCAAAGATAGAATTAAAATTATCAGAGCAGTTTAATATTGAAAAAAGCGGTTTTTATCCGGAAAACATTTTTGTGGAGAAGAAACCCTCGGGTGAATTATTGGCGGCGCGGTTTAAAGTGAGTTTTCCTAAGGCGCGTTTTTATGAGATAGAGTCATTGAAGGATTATTTCTGTGAGCACAGGGGGTTTCAAATAAAGGATTATAATAACAGGCGCGATACGGTTTTTATCGTGAAGCAAAAGTATGATTTTTTTAAAAGCTGCCCTTGCACTAAAGGCGCTTTAGGCTGCGGTTATCATATACTTAATTTAGGGTTCGGATGTATTTTTGATTGTAACTATTGTTTTCTTCAAGGGTATGTGAACAGCCCCGGGATAATTTTACCCGCAAATATTGACAGCTTCTTTGAAAAATTAGGCGGTTATAAAAAAGCGGGGATGCGCATAGGAACCGGAGAATTTTCCGATTCGCTGGCTTTAGACGAGATTACTCAGTATTCAATACCTATCGTCGAATTTTTCCGTAAGCAGGAAAATGTTACTTTTGAATTTAAAACAAAGAGCGTGAATATTAAAAATATTTTAGAAGCGCGGCATGCGGGCAATATCGTTATTTCCTGGTCGCTTAATCCACAAAGCGTAATTGATGAAAATGAATTTCTTACTCCTTCTTTAAAGCAAAGGCTTACGGCGGCTTTAAGATGCGTAGAGACGGGGTATCGGGTGGGATTCCATTTCGACCCGGTGATTTATTTTGATGGCTGGGAGAAAGAATACGCGTTATTAATTGACAATTTATTTACGAAGATAAATCCCAAGCACATTGCCTGGATAAGTATCGGCACTTTCCGGTTCAGCCCAGGATTAAAGCAGGTAATCGAGAAGCGTTTCCCCGAGAACAGCATTCTTAATGAAGAGTTGTTGCCGGGGTTCGATAACAAGTTGAGGTATCCATATCAGCTAAGGCGTGGCATTTATCAGAAAATGGTAGAGATGTTATCCAAACATTCATCTAAGTTAAACCTGTATTTATGTATGGAAGACATTTCTATGTGGAATGATATAAAATTAACCATGCCGAAATTCACTGCGTAGGGTAGGGGGTTATTTTCAAAACGGGATGTATGTCATGTGCTAAAACTGGATTGTAGGGCGCGTTCCCCGAACGCGCCGAAATACATAAATGGCGTTTCTAAAAATGGAGGGCCAATATGGCTGTGGATATTGTTAAAAATAATTTTTATACCCGTAAGCAAATACATGAAAATTACGGCGGAAGTGTGCAGTCTTATCTTCCTACGGTAAATGGGAAAGTTGTTTGTGCATGTTTAACTAAAAAATTAAACCCGGGTGTTCCTAATGTCATTTTAGTAGGGGATAGACCAATTGTAAAATCCACTGCTGAGAAGTTGTGTGAACAGAATGATGTTATTCCGGTATTTTTAAAAAGGAAGGTTAATGAATGGGAATATAAGGGTAAATATAAAGTCGTAAGTCACTCTAAATCTGATAAAGTTCTAGAAAAACATCGTAAGAAATCTGGAAGACCAACTATCTCTCAGGTGATTTATTTGAAATGTGTTGAATAAGAAACATTTAATTCAATTGCTATAAAAAATATCAGAAGAATTATATCCCAGCGGCGCGTTCGGGGAACGCGCCCTACATTTTCTTGGGTAATGTGTAATTGCAAAAATATCATATAAAACAATGAACGAGATACATGGGAAGGATGCGAAGAATGCTGTAGGCTTGCTTCCTGAGCGGGCCGAAAGGAATCTTTAATATATGGAGACAGAAAATGCCAAAATTTGCAACGATTTCACCGACGCATATACTAGGAAAAAAGAAGGAAGCTTGGGAAAATTTTAGAGACGGGGGTTATATAGCAATTTCCAGTGTCGTATCTCAGGATTTATCTGGAAAGTCGATTGACGAAATTAAAATAATTGCTGAGACTGAATACGAAAAATTCTATGGTGACTCTTCAAAATTAAAAGTCCCTAAGTTTGAAAGTTTCTTTTTCTTGGATATTGGCGATTATGTAGCAGTTAATAATACGAATGATGGCTTGTTTGGGATCGGCATTGTAATATCTTCTTATTATTTTAAAAAAAATGCGCATAATACAGGAACGACAGATTCTAAACGTTTTTACAGCCATTTTCGGGATGTTAAATGGATAGTGACATCTTATACAAAGAAAACAGAAATTGTAAAAGACGCCGATGAGAAATGGTGGCCTCCTTATGGCACTATACATGTTTTACCAGAAGTTCCCAAATATATAAAAGGAGTAATTGCTAAAAAAAACGGAAGTTATATAATAGAAACTCCGAAAGTTAAAGGAGAAGTAAAAGAGCCATTATCAGTTATATTTCAACAACCGGAATGGCTGTTAAATTTAATTAATGATATAGAAAAACTAAAGAGAGACGTAGAACATAAGGAAAGAGCACATGAGTCTTTAGTGGAATCTTTTTACGAATTACTTGGTTTCGAAAAATATACAGATATTAAGCATCGCCAGGGTAGAATAGATATTGTAATCGAATGTGAAGATAAAAAAATGATAGTTAATGAGGTCAAAAAAGATTGGCATCTATCCTGGAAGGATAAGAAAACTTTAAGCCAGGCTTATAATTATGCCCATGAAACCGGCGCTAGGTATGTTGTGCTCACTAATGGGGATTATTATGCGATATTTGATAAAGATAAAGGGCGTTCTTATGAATCAAACTTTAAGGGCGACTTTCGGTTGTTAAAGTTAAAAAAAGAAGATTTTGAATTGATAAATTGTTTAAGAAAAGAGCATTTAATTCAGGCAGTATAAAAAAATTGTAAGGATCATATTTCTGCGGCGCGTTCGGGGAACGCGCCCTACATTTTTTGTGGTATGACTACCAAAATACAATATAAATGATGAGCGAAATACTTGATGAAAATGCGAATAACTCTGTAGGGCCCGCTCCCCGAGCGGGCCGAAAAGAGGGATTACCGAAGCGTAAACAAACTCATCTGGAGTGTTTTGATTATTCCGATTGTGATGTTGTGTTTTTTGTAACGTTGTGTAGTTATGATAAACAGCAGTATTTTACCCGTAAAGAGATAACAAAAATCATTATTGACGAAATAGATTTTAGGGTAGCGTGCGCGCGCGAAGTAACGGTATTTGCCTATTGCGTTATGCCTGATCACGCCCATTTATTGTTAAAATTAAAAGAAGAATATGGTAAATCTCTGCGTAATTGGGTCGCGGCTTTTAAGCGATACACAGCGCGCGCAATAGGAGAACAATTTGACGTGCGCCCGTTGTGGCAGAAGAATTTTTATGAGCATGTTGCGCGTAAGCAGGAATCATTGGAAAAGATCGCGCGATACATTGTGGATAATCCGGTGCGTAAAGGATTGGTTGACGATTGGCAAAAATATCCGTATTCGAAGATAGATTTTAGGGAATTGTGATGTCATCCTGTCGTTCTGACGCAGTCGGGTAACGCACTTACAAATTTGGTGAGATGTGCGTAATAATGTAGGGCCCGCTCCCCGAGCGGGCCGAAAAAGAGTAAATTTAACGGTAGAGATAATTTTGTTATTTTTTTAGAAAGGATATTGAATAATGAACTATGTGGAATATAATCGAGAAGAACGCGATATGTGTGCGCATCTTTTTCGCCTTCTTTTGGAAAATCAACCTAAATGGCCTGCTTTAAAGGATTTTCTCGGATTAACAGAAATTGAAAACCCAAGGATTTTTTGCGAAGCTGCTCTATTAAGAGATGCCTATTTTGTGAGGGAAGGTAATTCTAATCTAGATGATTTTATAGATAAAATTTGCGTAAAGATAGCAGAACAAAAGAACATTAAGAAACCTATCACATATTCTCAACTTTTGGAGAAGCTAAAGGTTAAAAAAATACATCCAAGAGAAATCAAATATAAAATTGAGAAATCAGAAGAAACGGGAATAAGTGAAGATGATAAAACTGTATATAAGGAACTACAGGGAATGTTTAATGCCAAACCAGATATCGTTATTTGTTATAATGATCAGTTACTAATATATGAAGCAAAATACAAAATTCAATTTAATAAAAAACAATTCGATAGGACAAAATTGATAGGGCAGATATGGGCAAATTTTCTTTATGAAGATTTGGGTTTTTCTTCTGTCCCGAAATATGACGTAAGGAAAATAGGGGTAGGCTTATCCACTCCCCATGTGTCATGGGAGAAGATTTACGATATTGCTAAAAGATATTGGCAGGAAAGTGATTTTTCATTAAGAGTTTTAGCAAAAGTTAAAGAGAAAATAGATATCTAAGTAATAATATCATTGTTAAAAATATTTATTATTCTGGTGCGTTCGGGGGTACTTTATAGCTATGTCATCGGCGCGTTCGGGGAACGCGCCCTACATTCTACATTCTGGGGAACAGCGTTCTACGTACTGTTGCGGTTTATTCGGGGAATGCGAAATACATTTTCCTGCGGCCCGTTTGGGGAACCCCGCCGTTGGAGGGGCAGGCGGGCACTATACATCTCGTTACCGTCGTGATTTAATAATCTTACTGCCGTGGTTCAAAAGAAATTATCCCCTTAGGAATTGTTTGTTCAGCAGGCTTTCCTGGATTTCTATGACTGTGGGCCGGCCGTGGGGGCAGGTGAAGGGATCGGCGCATTCCAGAAGTTGTTTGCGCAGGAATTCCGCTTCTTCTTTTTTTACTTGATAGCCTACCATAATCGATTGCCTGCATGCCCTGCGGGCTAAAGTATTTACATCGTAGCCGGCAACATCGTCATCTGATAGGATATTTCGGACGGCAATTTCCGGGTTATTTATCAGCTGAGGGTGTGAATGTATGGCAATAGAATCGTTATCCCAGAGGGAGGTTGAAAACCCTAGTTCTTCGAGCTTACCTTTAGTTTCCTCCCAGGTAAGCATTTCCTGCCGGGTTATCCTGATCAATATCGGAGTGAGGATATTTTGTATCTCTATGTTTTTTCCTTCTATTTGTTGTATTAACTTTTCGTAATTAATACGTTCGGCCGCGGCATGCTGGTCGATTACTAAAAGCGATCTTACTGTTTCGAATAATAGATATTTTCTTTGGAATGTCCCTACGAAGGCAGACTGCGCAAGCATTTTGGCTAAATTATTTTGTTGTGGCATAGCTGAATCATATTCTTTAAATAGAAGAGCCCCGCTTTCTTGCTTTTGGGAAATATCCGGACAATTTTTTGTATTTGAGCCGCTAAATGATGGATAAGGAGCAGTTTCTTCTTTTACAAACGTGCCCTGATTTTGATCCATTTGGAAAATTTGTTCTTTGGCTTGTTTTGCCTTCCCGTAGGACATCAGGGTTTGTTCGCATAAATAGCGAAGAAAAGAAATAAGGCGGTATTCATCTTTGATTTTTACTTCGCGTTTTGTAGGATGGACGTTAACATCCACATTTTCAGAAGGGATCGTTATGCAGATGGCAAAGAAAGGTTTAAATTCTTCAGGAAAGATAAGTTTGTAGACCTGATTGATATGAAAACTTAAGTTTCGGCTTTGCACGGGCCGGCCGTTGATAAAGAAAAATTGTAAGTCTTTATTGATTCGTTGTATGTTTATGTCTCCCAGAACGGCGTGGATTTCAATCCCTTCTTCCTCGGAGTTTTGTTTGGCTTCCAGGAGGTATTTTTTTTCAAGATTCAGTGCTTTTGCGATACGGGCCAGATGATTCTCCTCAGGGGGCAGGTCAATGAGGGGTTTGCCGTTATTGGTAAGCTGGAACCTGATTTGCGGATACAGAATAGTGTAGGGTATAAAGATATTCAGAATTTGATTAAGTTCCGTGGTATCTGATTTAAGGAATTTCCTGCGCGCGGGAGTATTGAAGAAAAGTTCTTTTACTTCTATTTCCGTGCCGCAAAGCAAGGGGATGGGGCGTAAGGAAAGCCTTTGGCTTCCTCGGCAATGGATCTCCCAGCCGGTTTCGCTTGTTTCGGTTTTACTGCGCAAAGTAATATCGGATATGGCGGCTACGCTGTAAAGAGCTTCTCCACGGAAGCCCAAGGAATTTATTTTATAAAGGTCATCTAAGTTATTTATCTTACTGGTTGAGTGGCGGATAAATAATTTTTCCATATCCGGCTGTTCTATTCCTGTGCCGGTATCTTTGATATGTATCAGGGTTTTGCCTGCTTGTTTAAGATGCAGTTCTATGGATTGCGCCTTTGCGTCGAGCGAGTTTTCCATTAGTTCTTTGACTACGGAGGCCGGACGTTCTATGACTTCACCGGCGGCTATCTTACTAATTATTTCCGGCGGGAGAACGAATATTTTTTCCATTTTTATCTAATCTTTCTTTCCATTGCTGGACCTTGTTCGCCACCTGAAGCGGGGTATTTGAGTTGATATCGAAGCCGGCGATTTCTTTTATGATTTCTTCAGCGATCGAATCATTTTCTCGGCCTGTTCGGGGAACAGGCCCTACATCAGGCGTATTGGTAATTGAATCGCCGTTGCGGCCCGTTCGGGGAACGGCCCCTACATTTTGATTGACGTCTGTGAATAAAGACAATTGTGTTTCTTCGGAAAGCCGGTCTCTGATCTTGTCATGCAGTTTTCCGCTTAACTCTAACCGTGTGAGTATCTGTTTTGAACGTTCTATTACTTCTCTGGGGATTCCCGCGAGTTTAGCTACGTATATCCCGTAACTTTCGTCTGTGCTTCCGGGGACAATCTTATGAAGGAAAATTACTTCATTATCCCATTCTTTTACGGAAACATTGTAATTTTTTATTCCCGGATAATCTTGTGCTAACGCGGTGAGTTCGTGGAAATGTGTGGCAAAAAGAGTCCGTACTTTTTGTTTTTCCAGGTATTGCGCTATTGCCCAGGCAAGGCTTAATCCGTCATAAGTGCTTGTGCCTCTGCCTATTTCATCCAGGATGATCAAACTGCGGTTTGAAAGGTTATTTAATATGTCCGCGGTTTCGCTCATTTCCACCATAAAGGTGCTTTGTCCCTTAGTGATCTCGTCATGCGCGCCGATGCGGGTAAATATTTTATCTACTAACCCGATTTTCGCGCTTTTTGCGGGAATAAAGCTGCCTATTTGCGCCATTATCACTAATATCGCGGTTTGTCTGATATAAGTGGATTTACCTGCCATATTTGGCCCGGTAATTATTATTAAGTGGTTATTTTCGCAGTCTAAGAGAGTATCGTTTGGAATAAACGGTTCGCTTAAGACTCTTTCCACAACGGGATGGCGGCCGTCATTTATAACGAGTTCGGTATCTTCGCTTATTTCCGGCGCGACATAGCCGGGAGAGAGGGCCAGTTTACATAATGAGTATAACGCGTCGAGCGCGGCTAATTTTGAACTGAATAAAAAGATGCCGTCGGAGTTATCAAGTATGTGTTGGGTTATATTCTGCAGGATCTCTTTTTCTATCCTTAATATGTTATCCTGGGCGCTTAGTATTTTTTCTTCATATTCCCTGAGTTCAGGGGTGATAAACCGTTCAGCGTTGGCAAGTGTCTGCTTGCGGATAAAATCGGCAGGAACAGAACCAAGATTTGCTTTGGTTATTTCAATATAATAACCAAATACTCCATTATAACCGATTTTTAGCGAGTTTATCCCGGTACGTTTTATTTCTTTGGTTTGTAAATCTTTAAGCAGTTGTTTGGCATTTTCCTGTATTACGCGTATAGAGTCAAGTTCCTTATGGTATCCGGCCTTTATGATTTTGCCTTCAGCGTTCGAAAGGGGCATATCTGGATTTATGGCGTCAAGCAGAAGATTCCTTATTTCCGGTAAGTCGTCTATTGAAAAAAAAGTGTTTTTGGGCGCCAGCGTTTCAAGGGCATTTTGTATGTCGGGTATGCGCGAAAGGCTGTTGCGCAGTGCCAGCAAATCTTTAGGAGAGGCTTCGCTTGAGCTGATACGGGAAATACTTTTTTCGATATCCGGCAGGTTGCTTAAAAGGCGGTGTAATTCCTGCTGTATTTGCTGGTTATTCTTTAATAAAGTAACAGCTTCCTGGCGCTTGAGGATCGAAGATTTTGTTTTTAGCGGGTGATATATCCAGTTTTTTAAACAGCGTTTACCAAAAGGAGTCAGGGTATGGTCTATAGTTCTGAACAATTCTTCAAGCGCTAACCCGTATACTGCCGCAGGGGAGATGAACACATAATCCGTATCCGTATAAAGAGATATTTTGCAGATATGCCGCATAGGCATGCGGTTCATTTGTTTGACGTATTCCAGTAACGCGCCAGCGCCGGCTACGGCTTGGGGTAATTCATCTATGCCGAATCCTTTCAAGGTTTTTGTATTAAAATGTTCGCATAGGGATTTTTCGGCAATATCGGTATTGAAGCACCAATCATCATAGGGGCTCAAAGTTATATTTTTCATTTTTAAGAGAGGGTCTTTGAAAAGTTCTTTTACTCGTGTTTCATCGCGTACGGGGAATATGCATTCGTAAACGGGGAGTTTTGAGATCATCTGGATTATTTTTACGTCGTTAGGATATTGATTTGTTTGTATTAATCCGCTTATAGCGTCTATAAACGCTATGCCTATTCCTGTCTTATCCGGGGCAAGGCTGACCAGATACCTGGATTCGTAGCTGTTTTCGTCTATGAATGTCCCGGATGTTATCACGCGGGTTACATCGCGTTTGACTATGCCTTTTGCTGTCGCGGGGTCTTCAACTTGTTCGCAGATGGCAACTTTTAAACCTGCTTTAATAAGCTTGGCAATGTAAGTATCTTTGGCGTGATAAGGGATGCCGCACATCGGGATCCTGCCGTTATTACCCGAGCTGCGGGAAGTAAGTACAACATTAAGAATAGGCGAGGAGAGCCTTGCGTCATCGTAAAACATCTCATAGAAATCGCCTAACCTGAAAAAAAGTATGGAATTCTGGTATTGCGCCTTTAAATTCCGGTATTGTTTGAGCATTGGGGTTATGTTTTCCATAGCTTCATATATATATCACAATTTTAGCTTCTAGTAAAACCGAATTTTACCTTTCCGACACCGGGAGTCGGGATATCCCGACTCCCGGTGTCGGAAAGGTATTGGAAATTGGTGCTTGCATAGGTTGGTTATTGTGTTAAGATTTAAAGTTAGGAGGGAAGAATATGATTAGGGTAAAGCAGGTAAGCAAAAGAATAAAAGGTAAGGTTATTCTGGAAAATATAGATTTTGAAGTAAAGGATCATGAAATCCTGGGGTTAGTAGGCGCCAATGGCGCAGGCAAGACTACACTTTTAAATATAATCGCGGGGATTTGGCCTCCGGATAAAGGATGCGTGGAAATAGATGGCGTTGATATACGGGAAAGGGAACTTGAAGCTAAAGCCAAAATAGGTTACATACCGGATGCCCCGTTTCTTTATCCTAAACTTACCGGCAGGGAGTTTTTGTCTTTTGTCGGAAGTTTGTATAAATTGGATCCCGGGAGGTTAAATCAAAAGATCACTGAATTGGAAAAAGCGTTGGAACTTTCTCCCTGGATAGATGAGCTTATGGAAGGTTATCCCCGCGGGCTGCGCCAGAAAATGACTTTCGCGGCAATGCTGCTGCATTCCCCTAAAGTGCTGCTTTTGGATGAACCTTTAACTAATCTTGACCCTAAAAGCAGTAAATTAGTCAAAGAAATGCTGCAAAATATGGCAAAACAAGGGGCTTGTATTTTACTTTCTACCCATATTTTAGAGATTGCCGAAAAACTTTGCCAGCGTATTATAGTGATAAATAAAGGGGAAAAGATCGCGGAAGGAAGTTTGCCGGAATTAAGGGACTTGGCTAAACGGCCGGATACTAATTTGGAAGAGATTTTTTTACAGTTAACCGGCGGGGAGAAATTAGCTGAGCTGTTAAAGTATATTTCTTAGAGTTTAACCTTCCGACTCCCGGTGTCGGGAAACCTGGTGCCGGGAGTCGGAAAAATTGATCGTTCATTAATATGTTTACCGTTAATTGGCTCATAATTCAGGCGAAAATCCTGAAGAATTGTTATGCGGGAAGTAAAAAAAATTTTATTTTTAAGGATTTAGCGCATGGCCTGATTATTTTTTCCGGGTTGGTTTTGCTTTATGTTTTCTTGCGTTCAATGCTTGTTTTTATCGGGGATAAAAATCTGCCCGCTTTTGATTTCGCGTTTATACTTTTTTCGTTTAGCCTGCTGGTATTCCTGCCGTTGATTTTCTATAGTGCCATTATTTGCGGTTTATCTTTTTTATTCCAGAAAGAAGAGGTTTGTTTTTACTTTTCTTTGCCTGTAAGCAAGGTGTCTGTTTTTGGCGTAAAGTTTTTCCAGGTATATTTTCACGCGGTATGGATGGTTTTTTTAGGATTGCTTACTTTTTTGGCAGTGGTACAGAGCCATTTTAAAGTTTCCTGGATGATCTATATTACAGGAGGCATAAGTTTTCTTGTTTTCCTTTTAATACCTGTATGTTTAGCGGCGATGCTGGTGCTTATTATTTCCCGTTTTATCCCTTTTGTGCGGGCAAAGGGGATTTTGACGCTGATCGGCCTTTTAACCGGAAGTTTGATCGTCACCGCTATCCGGGTGATGCAGCCCGAACGGTTAATTACCTCTGAGGGCAAGATGCGCCTGGTTACATTTGTGCAATATCTGCATAAACCCTGGATGACTGTTTTACCCAGTGAATGGTTAACGAATATTCTATTTTCTCAGGCCAAAAATGATTATAACGGCGTTATGGTGAATTTTTTAAGCCTTTTTTTAATGGCAGCGGCGATGTTGATCCTGCTTTATTTTCTTGCAAAATGTTTTTACGCGAAAGCCTGGGCGGATGCCGCGATCTTATCCGCTTCTTCCAGAAGGATGCCTTGGCAGGCAGTTATGGCGCAATTTTCTTCTTCAGTCCGCGGTTTTATGCAGAAGGACCTGATAACTCTTAATCGTGATACCGTGGAAAAGGGGTCTTTACTTATCCTTATTCCGCTTGCTTTCGTGTATTTATACAGTATGCATATCCTTGATATCCAGGTTAAGAATACCAATATCGGCGGGATTCTTCCTTTTATGTATTTGTATTTATTTAATTTCTTTTATTCATCAGTGGTTATTTCCGGGTTAAGCGGCCGTTGGGTATTCCCCAGCGTAAGTTTGGAAGGGAATAATTTTAAGTTAATTAAGGGGTCTCCCGCCAGTTTGAATGATTTTTTAAAGGCAAAATTCCTTTTGGGTTTTATCCCGCTTTTATTACTGGGGGAAATATTGATTTTGGGGTCTTCGGTAATCTTGCATTTACAGCATATTTTTGTTTTAGTATCCGCGGTTACTATGGCCTTTTTATCATGGGGGATAACGAAGATTTGTTTGATTTTAGGGATGAGTGAAGCGGATTTTTCTATCCGGGGGCCTTTGGATTTCGCTTTAAGTTATAAGGGTTTTTTATGTTTTGTCTGGGAATTCGGTTTTACGGTAGTTGTTATCGCTTTGGTAGGAATGCCTTGCGCGTTATTTTTGCGTAAGGGAGGGGTTTCCGCGGGATTTATTTTTTCACTGTCCGCAAGTTTGATTATGGCGTTTGTGATTGTAATTGCGCTGAAAGGTATTTATAAGGCAAGACTGATTGGGTTGTCAAACAGAGAAGTTTAATCCGATTGCTTAATCATTGTGTTTGGATGCCCGGGCGTTTTTTTAAAAAGGCTTTTAATGCCGGGTAAGGTGAAAAAATAAATTACTAATAAATGCCAAAACAGGGTTATAGTTGAAGCCAGCAGGTTGAATGCCCGGAATACAATTACAGGTAATTCATTATTTAATTTATCGTATGTTTGCCTTAAATATTCTTGTTCTTGTGGGGGGTATTTTTTTATATTATTTTCAAATTTTGCCCTGGCTTGCTCGAATTTCTGTTTTTGCTCTAAAGAAATTTGCTGGTACTCCTGGACGGCGCGTTTTTCCAGGGAATCCCAATAAGAGGCGTTGTGAAAAAATTTATTGATAAAAATAAAAACTACGCAAGGGATCATTATCAGCACAAGGTATTTTCTTGCCCATTCTTTTAAAAGCAAAGCATTAACCGCCAGTATTATTTTTAATATTGAAGCCAAAACTTCTAAAACAAAAAAGATAATTCCGAATGGCGGAAGATAGGCGTGTAATAAAGGCTGCGGGTTAGAGTATTTTTCTAATCCCAAGGCGCTAAAAACAATGATCAGCGCGCAAAAGAGTTTTAATTTAACAGAAACGTTGTTTTGTTTAGCAGTTTGATTGGTTTTTTTCATATTTCCCTCGAGTTACAGTGTAACTTTAGCAGAACTAGCAGGAGGTGTAAAGGAAAAATTTGGATAAGGCGTTGATTTATGTTGTATTTTATGATATTATTTTCGGGTAAAAGTTATAAACGGAATTATAAATTTTTTTTAAAGGAGGGGTAACATGCCTATTAGAAGCGTTGAAATAATTTGTCTTCCATGCAATAAGTGCAGCCAATTAAAAACGGTGGTTACTAATATAATCAAAAGCCTGGAAGAGAGAAGTAAAAATAAAATAGTTTATGATTTGAGGGTTACAGCCAGCCTTACGAATATAGCTAATTACGGCTTAAGCCCGGCGCAAACGCCTGTACTTTTGATCAACGGCGTTGTGGAATGTGCCGGCAACGCGGAGCAGGGGATTGTTAAAGCTAAATTAACCGCGGCGCATCATAGCTAAAGTTTTTTGTGTTAGGCTCTTCGTAATATAAAAATACCTCATTTTGGCGGTTCTAAAATGAGGTATTTTTGTCGTATCTTCTGAAATTTAGGTTATAAATATGTTGCGTAAGGTGTTAGTTTAGAATAGAATAAGCGAAATACGGGAATAGCCAATTTTATAAGGGGTAAGGCAATAATGGGCCGGGAAGAATTAAATGGTTTTATGCAAGACGCGGATGCCGCCTTAATGCTCAAATTTAAAGAGGGGGATAAACCCGCTTTTGAGCTGCTTTTGGATAAATACCAGAATCGGATAATAAATTTCATTTATAGGTTTATTGGAGATAAGCAGGAAGCCGCGGATATAGCGCAGGAAGTATTTTTAAGGGTTTATCGTTTTGCGCAAGATTATACCCCTAAGGCAAAATTCTCCACATGGATATATAAAATAGCTAAGAATTTGGCGTTGAATGAATTAAGGAGGAAGAAGTTCCATCGGTTGTTTTCTTTAGAAGGGGTATTCTCTACCGAAGATGGTGAGATTTCCTGTCAGCAGATTGACAATAACCAGGCCGGCGCGCGTGCTGAGTTGGAAAAACAGGATTTAATACGCACGGTCAAAAAAGCGATTGATTGTTTGCCGGTTAATCAGAAGTTAGCGGTAATATTACGAAGGTATGATGATTTGCCTTATTCAGAAATCGCGGGGATAATCGGTTGTTCTGAATCAGCGGTAAAATCGCTTTTAAACCGGGCAAAAGAAACTTTAAAAGAAAAACTAAAGTTTTACGCGCAACGAAAATAAAACGAAACTTTTTGTAATCTTGTGTGTTTATAATAGTGAGGTGAATAGGAATGAACTGCCGCGAGATAAAACCTTTTTTAACTCAATTTTTGGATGGAGAGCTTTGCCAGGAGAAATCCTTAGAGATTAAAGCGCATTTGGAAAAGTGCAGGCACTGCTCTGACGAAGCAGTTTTGTTAAAAGAAAGTTGGGATTTGTTAAGGCAGGATGAGCAGCTTGCGCCTCTTTCTGGGTTTAAAACTGATTTTTGGAAGCGCCTGGCGGAGGAAGCGCCGGCTTTGGAAAAGAAGAAGGTTATTGTTTTCCCGGGTTTAAAACCGCGTTTAGCGGTTGTTTTTTCCCTGGCCGCGGTAACTTTAATCTGCGGCGCGTATGTAATGAGTTTTTTATCCGATAAGGGTATTCGGGATCTTGCTATGTTAATTAATGATAAAGATATCAGCATGCTTAAAAATTTAGATTTAGCGGAGGATTTGGCCGTAATTGAAAATATTCCGGTATTAGAAGAATTAAAGGCCATGGATTCTGTTGAGTTATAAAGATTGAAGATAATATGAAACGATTAAAAATATTAGTTAATTATGAATTTGTGAGGAGCGCGGAGCTTAAATGTTTGGCTGTTTTTATTTTAGTTTTGTGGCTGGGCTGCGGGTTTGTTGCTTTGGCGCAAGAAAAGCCTCAAGCGCCGGAAGAAAATATAGCTGGACTGAGGGGGAAAGTTGATAAAGAGCGTTTAGGAAAATGGCTTATGTTGCCTCCGGAACAAAGGAAACAGTTAGTAAAAAAATATGAAACATTGATGAAGATGTCTCCTGAGGAGAGAAAGAAATTACGGGAAAATCTGGAGAGGTTTAAGTCTTTATCTCCGCAGCAAAGGGAAATATTACGGAAAAATTGGCAGAGGATAAAGAATCTTTCAGGTGAACAGCGGCAGGCGATAGTTAATAATTATAAGCGGTGGCAGAAATTATCTCCTCAGGCAAGGCAGGTTTTGCGCCAGAAATATAAGAGGTTTGTTCAAATGGACCCCGAGCAGCGAAGGGCTGTTCTAGAAAAATACAGGAAGTGGAAAGGTTTGCCTCCGCAAGAACGGCAGAAAATACTTCAAAGACAAAGATGGAAGAGGCAAATGCGGCAAGGGAATCCAAGGGCCATATAATTCATTAAGGTGGAAAGGAAAAATACCGCGACTTTTTTGAGTGTTGAGTGTTTACACCAGTATAAAGAAAGGGGGAGGTTCAAATGTCAAGGAAAGTAGCAGCAGCAGGACTAGTGGTTTTTGGCAGTATTTTTTTCTCAGGATTGGTTTTGGCGCAGGATGCAGGCGGAACAACAGCAGGTGTGGTAGAGAATAAGTATGATGAGGTATATGATAAGGCGAGATTTGAAGAGGTGGATACAAACAAGGATGGGATTTTAAGCAAAGATGAGTTAAAGGCGGGGCAGAAAGATTTTGAACAATACAGGGATAATCAGAGATTTCAACACGCGGATACGGATGGTGACGGTGCAATCAGTTTGGATGAAGCAAAAGCTGAAAAAAGATGGGAGAAACAGAAAGCGGGTGATAAGTTGGAAGATATCCGCGACAGGCGTGAAGATGTCCGCGATAGAAGGGAAGATATCGGTGACCGGGCGGAGGACATAAAGGACAAGCGTGAAGACGTGCGCGACCGCAGGGAAGATTTTAAAGACAGGCGTGAGGATCTCCGTGATAGAAGAGAGGATATCCGGGACCGCGCGGAAGATATAAAAGACAGGCGAGAAGATATTTTGGACAGGCAGCATGACGGCGGGATCAAAGACAGGTTAGAAGATGTGCGTGACCGCAGAGAGGATTTTAAGGACAGGCGCGAAGATGTACGTGACCGAAAAGAAGATTTTAAGGACAGGCGTGAAGATGTACGTGACCGCAGAGAAGATTTTAAGGACAGGCGCGAAGATGTGCGTGATCGCAGAGAAGATGTAAAAGACAGGCGTGAAGATGTTCGCGATAGAAAAGAAAATATAAAAGACAGGCGTGATAATAATCAGGGGCTTAATCGCGGCGCGGATCAGGGCGTTAGGGATAGAGGCCAGGGAATAGGTAGAGGCGCAGGCCAAGGAGCCCAAGGCATAGGCAGAGGCGCTGGGCTTGGTGGAGCTCAAGGTGTTAAAGATAGAGGCCAGGGCGCAGGAAGAGGAGACGGACAAGGCGCTGTACGCAGGAATCGTTAACGGATTAAAATAAATAAAAGAAGAAGGCAAAAATGGAGCCAGAATTATTTTTATTTCTTAGGGAAAAGAAAAAAATAATTCCGGCTCCATTTTTTTTATTTGTTTTAATTATAGGGCTGTTTTGGTGCCCCGCAGCAGTAATCGGGCAGGCCCTGCCGCAAGATGCCCCTGTTGAACAGCAGGATATGAATAATGCTAGGGGAAAATTATCTAAAATTAAAATCGCTTCTCTTTATGATAATATTACCGATGGTATCAAATACGGCAGAAGCATAGATGATACTGTAACGCTTTTAAAAGAAACAAACACGGATTTTGTATTCCGGGGATTCTTTAAATGGATTTGGCCGGTTTTTGACGCGCCTGATAAAATCCCTTTTAAATTGATTAAACTCTCAGGGGTAAATCAACAAGCGCTAAAATGGTATTCCGGGATGTTGGGCAGCCAGGGGTATTATTACGAAAATCTTAAAAAGCATATATCCGCGATAAAATTAAGTAATCCGGATTTGATTTTTTGTGGAGCGATCCCGGCGCAATGTATCGGGAAGATGGAATTAAATCCTATAACCGGTAAGGTATATACAATAAATGACGCCTGGGCAATGAGCTTTGATCCCCAGAAATGGAAAATAAAGTTTGGCGATAATTTTGTAACTAAAGAACAATTCCAAAAGTGGTTTTATGGGATTCATTCGTACGGCGGTACAGACGCAAAGAATTATATTTGGCGTAAAGCTGAGGCGTTTTTTCCCGATATAACAAATCCTGCTTATCAGGAATTACTTGTTTCCTGGGCAAAAAAACAGATTGATTGCGGCGCGGACGCCATTTGGATTGACGGCTTGCCGCAGGAGCAGATTTTTAACGCGATATTTAAAGAGGCGGGCGCGGCAATGTATAAGGATATGTCTGCGGCTGCGTCTAAAATCGTGGATGCCATACATATGTATGGTACTTCTAAAGGAAAATATATTTATGTCGGGTATTGGGCAAATCCTTTCGGGTTAGTCAAAAGTCCGGCGTATGTCCCGGCAAAGGTGGATTTTGTTACGGTTTCACCGTCTAAAGAAGAGGTGCTTGCCAGGAAATTGGATAAGGATAAATGGGGTACTGAAGTGAAGTCTATCCGTAAGATCTACGGAGATATTCCCATTTTTGCCTTTATAGACTGGGCATTTGACGATTCTCAGGTAGTGGCGTTCAGCCAAAAGCTGAATAAAGAGGAGCAATCAGAGGTTCTGGAAAATTTTGACAAGGCATTTGAAAGAATGGGAGTCAAGTTCGTATACCCTATTCACGGCGGATATATGGGCAGCGCGGCGGTTACCACAAAGCTTTCTTTCGGCAAAGACAGGATTTACGACAGCCTGGCTCCGGAATTTGAGACCTATAATACAATTAGAGCGTTGGCATCAAAAAAGAGCAAAAATCAGCTTACGGTAAGATGAAACTTAAAAATTTATTAGGTAAATTACTTTTGACTGCCGTAATTTTTTCCGGCGGATATTGGATAAATCCTGGTTTCGCCGGACAGGAAACACTTGTCATCGCAGGGATCCCTCAGATGGACTTACCCGATAAGAAAGTATCCAAGCCCTCTTGGACAGAGGTTAAGAATGCTCTGCCTCTATTAAAGGAATGCGCGGTCAACGCTATTTTTATATGGACTCCGTATGACGCGGTTTGGCCTGAGAAAGGAAAGACCATTCCGGTGCAAACCGCAAGCGGCGCACAGTACCTGGAGATTAAAAATTCATTCTTAGTTAAGGATTATCTGATGCCTGACCCATCCAGAGGGACTGAAAAAGAATTCTTAGAAATGATACAAGCTGCTCATTCCCTGGGTATAAAAGTTATTGCTCAATTACAGATAACTGTAACAGCGCCAAGAACTTTTATTTATGATAAACATCCGGAATGGATGCTCAAGAGCGTATATGGCAAACCAGCGATATTTTGGCCATGGAGCGCTACTCAATATGGTTATGTCGTGGATAAAGCAAATCCTGAATTAATTAAATATGTTTCTGATGAGGTTATTCCTATTTGGATAAAAAAATGGGGTTTAGACGGCATCTACTTGGATTCAGCAGGTATGGCTTATTGTGATCCTTATATTAAAGCTTTATGCGATAAAGCAGAGTGCTCTCAAGGTTTTGAATGTCTGACTCCAGTTGAAGGATACCACAGTCCTGAGCCGCTGACAAGGGCTATGCGTAATAAGATCGATGAATTGGCAAAACAAACAGGAAGGGATTTGAGTTTCAACGGAGAATTACCATTCTTGACCAGCCGTGATATGCCGGATGAAGTTATTATTAAAACCTGTAAAGGCAATATGTCGGGATGCTGGTCCGATCCCAGGGTAAACAGAACGTTGGGAAAATATTTCGATTGGGTGCAAGGCTATAGTTTCAGAAGCTTACTGAAACTTATTGACAATGGCAGCACTTATTCGTATTCGGAGAATTATATCAGGGGACTTAAAGGGATAGACAGTGAACTTGAAGGCAAATACTCAAAAACCGCAAAGTTTGTCAATATGTGGGTTGAGGCGCATAAGTTTATTGATCTGCTTAAGCCGGATGTTTCCAATGTTTATCTTACATTAAATATTACAGCTCCCGGCAATATTGTTTGGATAGGTGAATATCAGATTATTCTTAAGCCGGAGGTTGCAGAGAATTATTTTGGATACGATTCGGCTGCTTTACAAAATCAATATAAAAGATTAATAACAATCAAGAAGAGTTTCCCGTCTTTGCAATCAGAAAATATTGAAGACGCGTTGCTTTCTCCGAAAATTCCTAAACTTATAGCTTATAACAGGTGGGTCGATGATGAATCGGCCACTGTTGTGGTAAATGCAAGTGAAAACCCTGTTACTTGCAAAGTTAAAACTAAACTCGAGGGAATGGCTATTGATTTGTTTTCCAATGATAAATTTAACGGCGATTTAAAGGCCGTGGAAGTTTATATGCCGGCTTATAGCTCAAGGATTCTCGTTAAAGAGAATAATCAGAACCTTAACGTAAAAGAAGAGAAAAGAAATTGGATCAGCGAAGGGATAATTTACAGGACTCACCCTATATTCTATCCGCATCATTCTTATAAAGAGATAACTAAACAGGTCCCTGTTCTTAAAAACTTTGGAGTTGAAACTATTTTATTGGCTCCGATCTGGGAAAATTTCAAAACCCAGAATCCCAATGCCGGCCCGGCAAGTTTGTCTTACTGGCCCTTGAATTATTATAAGCTTAATCCCGCCTATGGCACGAAAGAAGATTTAAAAGAGTTAATAGCAATTGTTCATAAGTATGATATGAAAATCATGTTGGATTTGGTTACCGCGGTTGCTCCGCCTGGTTCTGATTGGTATGATTACGGCACATTCAGGGTGCCGTTGGAAGAGCTTAAGAAAAAATACCGGTTGGAATATGAAGAAAAGGACGGTTTTTCGGCAGCTTATTGTAACCGCCACCAAACAACCGCAACTAAGGTGACCGGGGAGGAAGAATATGATATTATCGGTATAATTGATAAAAACAACGAACTTGTTCTTGCCGCCTGGCCTAATCCGAAAATTGGGATTGCTACAGACAGGAAAAATCCTAAGGTAATAGAATATTTCGAGAATGTAATAGAATATTATCTTAAAGAATTTGATGTGGATGGTTTCAGGATAGATGCTCCGGGTGAATGTTGGAATAAACTTCTTTTTCCCGAAGACCATACGATTTTTACTATGTTAGAGCGGCTCAAAACTAAGGCGCTGCAAGTCAAGCCAAACAGTATTTTTCAGGCGGAAAGTGTACGTAAGTCTTCTTATAATCCCCGGGAAACTACTGAGCGGACCTGTGAAATATCGTCCGAGATCACATTGATACAATTTTTTTCTTTTTTCCCCGCGCAATTCGCGGACTCTAAAAAATTTGTAAAATCCGTTAAACGTATAGTAGATAATTCTTACGGCAGGCTGCGAAGGTGGCAGTTGGAAAACCTCAATACCCCCAGAGTCAATAGGCAGCTTGAAATTGCAAGGTTTTCGCCTGAGGCGTTAAGGCCTTTTATAGTAATGATGTCGACGCTTCCCGGAGTTCCTAAAATAGTTGCGGGCCAGGAAATAGGTGAAACGCAATCCGGCGGCAGATGGGGTACGGGAAACCACGAATTCTTTACTCTTAAGCCTGAAGTTGACTGGGCAAACGGAGATTATTCATTAAGCGATTTTTATAAGAAAGTTTTTAAAATCCGCAATTCACATCCAGCTTTGAAATATGGCGGAGCGGAATCTATCTCAAACATTTGGAAATCAGGGGATAATATATATGCTTACCTGAGAAAGTATGAAAATGAATCTGCTATAATTACGGTAAATCTTTTAAACAGAGAAGCCGTTTCAACGCTTGATTTATCATTTTTGCCTAGGGGAGCGGTTTTATACGATGAACTAAATAATGAAGAATTTACCGTTAACGATCCGGATAATTTCCGGATTTCAGTCTCTGCTTATGGCGAAAAAATTTTAATGAGAAAGAATAGGCCAGAAAAATTATGAATAACAAACTTTTGAATGAAATTACCGTTTTAATATTGGTGATTTTCCTGTTTCTGGGGTCTTTTGGCGGACAAGCAAAGCTATTTGGCCAGGAAATTAATTTGGATAAACAAAAGGCAAGAGCGAAGCTTTCGCAAGTGAAGATAGCTTCGCTTTATGAGAACATTACCGAAGTGAAAGCTTTTGGCAGAAACTTAGAAGACGCGGTAAATCAATTCAAAGAAACTGGGACAGAATTTATATTCCGCGGTTTTTGGCTCTGGTCGCCTGCTTTTGAAACTCCGGAAGATATCCCTTTTGAAATATTGAAACTGGCAGAAACAAAGAACCTTGACTCGGCGCAAATTGTTAAATTTATTAAGGAGAGGGGGTATTTTTATAAATGCCTTTCCGATTCTGTTACCGGCATAAAAAAAGAGATCCCGGGGATAATATTCTGCGGCGCTATACCCGGACAAAAGGTTAACAGCATAGATTACAATCCGGTTACGGGGAAGATCTTAACGCGCGAGGAGGCCTGGAGAATGAGCCTTGACCCGCAAAAGTGGAGGATAAATTTTCGCGGGAAGCCGTTAACCAAAGAAGGGTTTCAAAAACTATTTGGATTAACCCATCTTTGGATAAAGAAATTCCAGGCTTATGACTGGAGTAAAGCGCCGGCATATTTTCCTGATATAACTAACCCTGATTATCAGGAATTGCTTTTAAGTTGGGCAAAAAAACAGATAGATTGCGGAGCTGATGCCATCTGGATAGATATGCAGTTTTCTCAGGCAAGCATGCTCGCGCGGATAACTAAAGATGTGAACCATCCGGCGGTAAAAGAAAGTTACGAGGCGGCTGCTAAAATTGTGGATAGGATACACGCGTATGGGCTTGAAAAAGGCAGGTATATATATGTTGGAAGCTGGTCTATGGTATCTTGGTTTCCGTATCCTGCGCCTGATTTTGATTTTGTCACCATAAGCCCTTTGCCTCAAGAAATACAGAAATTGAAACTTGATGAAAAGGAATGGGAGAAAAGATGTTCCAGGATAAAACAAAAATTAGGCGATATCCCGGTTTTAGTTTTTATTGATTGGGCTTCATCTTCCAAAACGCAGTTGGGCGTATTCAGCCAATATTTGAATAAAAAGAAGCAAAATGAATTTTTGAGAATTGCGGATGATTTTTTTACCAAAAAGGGGTATATCTTTGTCTATCCGGTTCACGGCGGCTGGATGGGGCAAGATGCCAAAGTGCTTTCATACGGGCAATTTAAAGTTTACGATTCTTTAGCCCCGGAATTCGATACTTATGAAACGATAAAGGAACTATCGCTGATAAAAGCCGGGGAGCATCTGAATAAAAGCACTAATAATAAGGATGAGATAGCACCTTATGGACAATAGCGGGATGTTAAATATCAAATTAATTATTGCCGGAGGATTGCGGAGATTCTCCTTCATTGTTTTGATTTTTATGCCTATCGCAGTAATCGCATTTGTTTCTCAGGAAATGCCGGGTTATTGCGAAAACAATAAAAGCTGGCTCTATGAAGGTCCCATATATGAAACTCACCCGTATTATTATCCTAACCACTCGTTTAAAGAAATAACTCAAGCGGTACCAAATCTTGCGGATTTGGGGATAAAGACGATTTATTTAATGCCGGTTTGGGAATCTACGCGTTGGGCCGGAAACCAGAATATCCCGTTTAAATTTTTATATTGGATAAACGATTACTACAAAATTAACCCGGAATACGGAACGCAGGAAGAGCTTAAAGAGCTTGTGGCTTGCGCGCATCGTTATAATATGAGAATAGTTTTTGATTTAGTGACTTGCTGCACATTTGAAGGAAGCGCAACTTATAAATGGAATTTTACTGTGCCTTTGGCGGAATTAAAAACTTTGAAAGCGCCGTTAAGATATTCCGTTGTTAAAGGTATGAATTGCGCGTATTCTAAACCGAAAAAAGATAAACATAGCCCGAAGATGAAATATTTGGATCTGTTTGGAAAAATAGACGGTAATATCGCGCATTTGTATATTTATCCGTATCCATTCTTTGGCCCGGCAATGGATAAGGCTAATCCAGAGGCAATAGATTATTTTACCAAAGTAGCCGAATATTATGTCAGAGAATTTGACATAGACGGGTTCAGGGTTGATGCTCCGGCGAATAACTGGAATCCGGCCTTAATCCGTGGAGACCATTCCATAATAAATTTATTGCGCAGCGTCAAAAAGGCAATTAACGGAGTAAAACCGGATGCCGTTTTATTCGCGGAAACCCCCTTTGTTGATAATACTTGGACAATAAAAGGAGGCAGCCCTGAGACTTTCCTTGAACCGGTATTGGATCAAATGTGTGAAGCCTCTTACAGTTATGATTTTGTCCGGGGGCTTGGGCGAAGAAAGAATTCACAGGCATTAGTAGAGTGGTTTGCCAGGGAGAGAATAAATAACAATAGGACACGGATAAGATTCCTGGAAACACATGATTCGCCGCGCATAAACGCCTTGGCTCCTGCTGTGAACAAATGCCTGTTTGTTTTAGTGTCGACTGTCCCGGGAATTCCGATGATACAGGCAGGGCAGGAAATCGGCGCAACCAATGAATGGTTCAGTTATTGGTATTCTGTCAAAAAGATTAAGCCTGATCCACGGGTGGATTGGGATAAAAGAGATCATCGGTTGAGGGGTTTTTATAAAAAGATTTTTTCTGTAAGAGATATGAATCCTGCGCTCAAATATGGAGATATCAAAAACGTCTGGAAATCAGGAGATAATATCTACGCTTATTCAAGGACTTATGATGATGAAACTGTTGTAGTAGTTATTAACTTTCGGAGTAAAATAACCTCGAGTGTTTTGAATCTTCCGTTTAACCCCGGGATTGTTTTATACGATGAGTTAAACGATGAAAGTTTTATTGTAGATAATCCCGATGTCTTTCGGCTTTCTGTTGCTGCCTATGGTTCAAGGATATTGGTATTAAAGGATAAAAATCAGAAAACAGATTAGTATTTTATGGAACGAAGCAAGGCGAGGGAAGCGGGTTAAAACAATAAAGATTATGGGCAGAAAAATCTTAATCGTAACGATAATAGGCATAATATTTATAGTATTTCTTATAACCATAAAGAATGCATCTACTCAAAATGAAGCGTATAGTATAATTTACAGCGGACCGCATGGCAATCTCTCTGAGGTTAAAATAGCTGCTTTGTATGAAAAAATCACGGATAGAAAACCTGACGGCGGCAGAAGCTTAGATGAGGCCGTCAATGTGCTTAAACAAACTCAAGCAGATCTTATCTTTTTAGGCTTTTGGACATGGACAATTCCTGCTCCTGACTCTGCGGATAACATGCCGCCGGAATTGCTTCATCGGATTGCTGAGTATGCAAATACTGTGCCTAAGAATGTGCCTGAACTCATTAGGGCAACAGGTTATTCTTATGAGGAACTCAAGAATTCAATACCGGCGATAAAAAAAGAAATGCCGGGGGTCATATTTGTAGGCGCGATTCCTGCCGAGGCTTTGGGAAGAGTGGAAGTTGACCCGGTAACAAACGAGGTGATTGATGCAAATGATACCTGGCAAATGGCCTTTGACCCGCAAAAGTGGGATATAAGCTATAAATGCCCGGAAAATGTTTGTAAAGATATCCCATCGTTAAAGGGAAAACTTTTAGACAAGCAAGGCATCCAAGAATATTTTTCATTGATTAATCATTTGCTAAAGCCGGGCCAGAAGTATGACCGGCAGAAAGCGCAAGGGTATTATCCGGATATAATAAATCCCCGTTTTCAGGAGCTTCTCGTAAACCGCGCGAAAAAACAGATAGATTTGGGCGCAGACGCTATCTGGATTGATCTTCTTTTTATTCAGGCAGAGAGCCTCAAGAAAATGGCGAATGATATAAATCATCCTGCTGTCAAAGAATCATATGATTCCGCATCTAAAATTATAGACGCGATTCATGAATATGGTGAATCAAAAGGGAAACGCGTATACGTTGGGACATGGGCAGAGCCGGTCATTAACTATACTTGGCAGCCTCCAAACCTTGATTTTGTCACTATAACTCCTACACCGGAAGAAATATATAGCGGAAAATTTGATGAAAGAAGATGGGGTAAGATAAATTTGAATGCTGAGGAAAAATTCGGAAAAATTCCACGATTTGTTTTCATAGACTTTGGATGGGGAAATAATTCTCCGTTGGATGTTTTTAGCCAGAAACTAAACAAAAATCAGCAAAGGGAATGGCTAAAAAAAGCGGATGCTTTTTTTCAGCGCAAAGGCATGATATTCGTATATCCTGTTCGTGGCGGAGATTTTGCCCCAGGCGCAAAAAGGCTTTCTTTTGGCAAATTCGCAAAGTATGATTCGTTGGCGCTTGAATTCGATACTTTCGAAACGATAAAGAAGCTTGCGCGGATAAAGCGGGAAAAACCGCTAAATCAGGGAACTAATAATGTGATGGAGCAATAAATATATGAGCAAAAAATTTATAATTATAATCGTAATTCTAATAATATGTTTTACTGCGGCAAATGGAGAAACAATAAAGGAGGGATCTATTGCAGGGCAGCCTATTATCGCAGTAGAACTGGGCTATACTTTGGAACCCGGAAATGATGAGAATATATTAACCTGGAATAAGGCCCGGGAACGATTGCTGAAATTAAAGGAATACGGAGTAAATACCATATTTCTTTGGGCGCCGTATGAACATCCCCAAATACCTATTAAGACTATTCCTGTTTGGAAAGAACGCAATGGAAAAGCGATAAAAGTAAATAAGCGCGTGGCGCAATGGAATGTTGTAAATCTGCACGCTAAGAATTACCTTAAAACCGACCCAAGAAGAGGCACAGAAGAAGATTTTCAGGAATTCATTAATGAAGCGCATAGGTTAGGCATGGTTGTTATCGGCCAGTTTATTGCTACAGGTGTATCTCCTGAGTCATTGTTTTGCCAGGAACATCCGGAATGGTTATTGCGAAAAAAGATAGGCGGTCAAGAATATCCCGTAATGACCTGGCCGATGAATTGGGGTTATGCCGTAAATAAGTCTGATCCTGAATTTATAAAATATGTTACCGATACGGTAATGCCGTATTGGATTAATAAATGGAATTTAGACGGAATTTTTATTGATTCTCCGGGAATGCCGTATAACGAGTCTGAGGTTAGGGCAAAATACGAACCGGTAAAATTATCCCGGGCTATGAGAGAGAAAATTGAAGCGATGAAAAAAGAGACCGGCAGGAATTTAATTCTCATAGCTGAAAACCCCGACGGCAGCCATTTGCCTAAAACCGCTGGAATTTATTACGATTTTGTCTGGGGTTATGAATCTGTCAGAGCCTTTTTTCAAGTAAAGACAGGAAGTGTAAATTCAAATCAATATATAACAGCGCTTAAGAAGGAAATAGAGGGCAGGTGTAAATTTACTAAGATAGCAAGATTTATCTGTAATCTTAATGCCGCAGGTAAATGTTTAGAGCTGCTGCGTCCTCAATGGGTTCCATGTTATATCACGTTAAACGTAACCGCGCCCGGAAACATTGTATGGGTTGGAGTGCCGCAATGGGATATAAATTATGACGAAAAATGGTGCGAATTCTTCCTTGATCGCCTCGGTATAAAATATAAGCCTGGAGAGGCAATAGAAAAAGTTAAACAGGAAGTTATCGATATCGATTTGATTTGGGGATGGTATGAGAAGATAGTAAAAATAAAACGGGAACATCCTGCATTACAAAGCGATAATATTGAGGATGCTTTGGTTTCTCCTAAGATTAAACGGCTCATTGCCTATAACCGTTGGTTGATAGATGAATCTCTTACCGTGATAGTGAATGCTGATAAAAAAGAGCTTGATTGTATTATTAAAACCAGGTCTTCCGGGAATAAAGTAATATTGAAGGATTTGCTTTCAGGTGAAGAAATTACGGGCAATCCTGAAGCGCTAAAAGTAAGAATGCCGGGATATGGCACAAGGATTTTATCACAGGATAAGGTGTTCAGAGAGGGAATATAACTATGATGAGTAATAAAAAAGTATTAATTGCGTTATCTGTAATAGCAATATTTGGCATCAGTAATTGCGTAATAGCGCAGGAAAATTCCATAAACGAATTTCAGATTATACGTGAAGCGAAGGAAAAACTCTCAAGAGTTAAAACCGCCGTGCAATACAGGTATGTTACCGACGGGCAAACCATTAACAGAAGTTTGGATGACGTCATTAGAATCTTAAAAGAAACCAGAACAGATTTTCTTTTTCAGGGTTGGCTGACACAATGGCCGTTACCGGAAAAATGCTCTGATTTAGCTCCTAAGTTGCGCAGTAAATGTGAATCAGCAGGATATAGTTACGAATATATTAAGAACGCTATTTCTGAAATAAAAAAAGAATTGCCGGAAGTAATATTTTGCGCGGGCACTCAATTTGAGTTTTTATATCCGGCGGAAGTCTCAGGTGAAAACGAAGAAGAACGCAGGGATAAAGCCTGGGATATGAGTTTAAATCCGCAGAAATGGGGTTTTCAGGCAAGCAGGAATGATATGCAGTATTTTTGGGCCAAGAAATGGGGAATTGTTCAAAAAAACGGTTTCCGCCCGAGCGAAAAAGAACTCAAATCTATGATGCGCCATTATTTTCCCGATATAACCAATCCGGATTTCCAGGAAGTTTTTTTAAAAAGGATTTTCAGGCAAATAGATGCCGGAGCGGACGCGATTTGGATCGATATGCTTTATGTCCAGCCGGCATATTTGTTAAGGGAGTTGGCGGGTAATGATGCTCATCCGGCAGTCCGGGAAAGCTACAAGGCTGTTTGGGATATTGTTGATAAAATACATAAATATGGGCTGAAAAAAGGAAAATATATCTACGTTATTACCTGGGGCGCCGGTCTAAAGGACGGCAATATTACTCTTATTCCAAAAACTAACATTGATATCGCGATGCTTTCTCCATATTCGAATGAGATTTTTGATAAGGGTTCGGGAAAGATAGGGGATTTTAATGAAAGGATGTGGCAAGAAGTAATCGGTAAAATTAATAATCAACTCGGTATACCCATATTTGCCCGTATCGATTATGGAGGCATCGGCAGGAGCCCTTTGGAAGTATTCAGCCAGGAATTAACTCAGGATGAAGCACAGAGTTTCCTGGCGGCAGCGGATGATTTTTTTAAAAGATCAGGCATTACATTCATTTATCCGGTGCATGGCGGGGATATGGGGCCCAAAGATAAAATAAAAAAACTTTCTTACGGCAAATTAAACTGGTATGATGCCCTCGCTCCGGAATTTGATACTTACGAAACGATAAAAGAACTAGCTCAGGAAAAAACAAAATGATAAAGGGGCGGTTTTTTAAAACGCAGCTCATTGAAAATAAAATACTTGCGACACGTCTTTTTATGAATCCGCATAAAAATCCGCGCATTTTCCATATTTTGTAGTATAATAATCCCAATATGGAGATTAAGGCTGAATCTATACCTCAAATCGAACAAAAAAAGCAAAAAGTATTTGATTTCGCTGTTGCCTGGAATTGGGAGTATGACAGGGATTTTATTTACCAAATCAATGATGCCTGCCTTAAACTCGGATTAAAACCGTATATTGTTAATCCGCATAATCTTTCTGAAACCTTGCAATTATTAAAAGAAGGGCAGATTAAATTCCTTTCTTTTTTTGACCGCGCCTCTGATACTGATTCCCGGTTTTTAGAGTTAGCGCAGGTGCTGCAGGAAAACGGCGTTTTTATTGTGAATCATCCTGATAAAATAAAGTGGATTGACGACAAGGCGCTTATCCATATGGATTGCGTTACCAATGAAATTTCCGTGCCGCAAACTTTTATATATTATCCTACCGATGAACGGCGGGTGATCATGAATAAAATCAAACATATCGGGGCGCCTTTTGTGATTAAACCGGCGCATGGCGTGGAGTCCGGAGGCATGGGGGTTATGTTAAACGCGCATACGGCGGAAGATGTTCAACAATGGCATAGCAGGTATAAGAATTATATTTTTCTGTTACAGAAACAAATTACCCCTTGTTTGATCGATAAGAAAGTGGCATCTTTCAGGGTCTTTTATGTTTTTGGCAAAATTTTGCCTTGCTGGTGGGATCCTGTAACGCATATATATGAGGTTGTAACCGAGGAGGAGAGGAAAAAATCAGGATTGGAACCGTTGTATGATATAACTAAAAAGATCTGGAAGATTTATAGTTTGGGATTTTTTTCCACAGAAATATATATGGAAAAAAGCAGGCGTTTTGTGGTAATTGATTATATAAATGATCAGTGTGATATGCGGCGCAAAACAAAATTTATTGACGCTGTTTGCGATACGGTGATTGACGCGGTAGCGCTTGAAATTGCCCGGAAGGTAAAAAAGATAGTGAGGAAAAACGCGATTTCGTTATTTAATTAATCCGTATGGATAAAACAAAACTTGATGTCCTGGAAAGAAGAATGCGGGAGTTTGGGGTTCTTCAATCTGAAATAGAAGAAAAATTTATCCGGGCTGCCGGGCGGCCGGGAGGACAAAATGTGAATAAAACATCAACTTGCGTTTACCTCAGGCATAAATCTACCGGTATTGAGGTGAAATGCCAAAAGGAGCGAACGCAGGCGGCAAACAGGCTGATAGCCAGGAAGTGGCTCCTTGAAAAAATAGGAAATTATATAGAAAAAAAGAAGTCAGAAGAGATAAAACGCATAGAAAAAATAAAAAGGCAAAGCCGCAAGCGGCCGAAAAAATTAAAAGAAAAAATATTAAAAGAAAAAAAGATAATTTCTGAGAAAAAGAAAACGAGGGCGTTTCGTTATGCTGATGACCGCGAATAAATTACGCTCACTCCTTGCTTAATCGCCTCCGCCGTTTTGATTCGCTTTTGCGAATGCAAAACGAATCAGCGGGGGCAATCTGCGGAGTTCCCGCCAGAGGCGGGTCCGCCTACGGAGGAAATTTTGCAAGGAATAAGCCTGAATAAGGCAAAATTAAGGAGAAATAGAAATGGATGATTTATTAAAACAGTTAATTGAAGCAGCTGGTGTTTCCGGATATGAAAGCGAAATCGGGGCTATAATGGCGGAACAATTAAAGAAAAGCTGTGAAGAAGTCAATATAGATGATTTTGGGAATGTTATCGCGCGAAAAGGCAAAGGCGCCAAAAAGATAATGCTTGCCGCGCATATGGATGAAATTGGCCTTGCGGTTAAGCACATAACCAAGGAAGGTTACCTAAATTTTATAAAAATCGGCGGCATAGACGACCGGATTTTGCCCGGGCAGCGGGTTATTGTAAAATCAAGAATTGCCGATATCAAAGGGATAATCGGGGCAAAGCCGCCGCATTTACAAAAAGATGAGGAAAGGAAGCATCCTGTTAAATACGAGGATATGTTTATTGATATTGGCGCCAAAAGCAAGGAAGAAGCTGAGGAGAAAGTATCTGTTGCCGATTCAGTTATTTTCGAACCTAATTTTAGCAGGCTAAACGATAATTTATATTATGGCAAGGCAATTGATGACAGGGTAGGGTGTTTCGCGCTTTTAAAAATTATGGAAAAAATTAAAGTTGACGCGCAAGTTTATGCTGTGGCAACAGCGCAGGAAGAAGTAGGGTTAAAAGGGGCAAAAACTGCTTCTTTTAAGGTAGCCCCTGATTTCGCGATTGCCATAGATACTACTATTGCCGGGGATACTCCTCAAATAAAAGAAAGTGAATCTTCCTTGAAATTGGGCCAGGGGGTGGCAATAACTATGATAGAAGCGGCCGGCAGGGGGCTTATTGTCAATGCAAAAGTAAAAGATATGCTTATAGATACGGCTAAAGAGAATAAAATAAAATTTCAGATAGATGTGCTTGAAGGTGGCATGACAGATGGCGCGATGATTTACATGAATAGGGAAGGTATTCTGACGGGAGTCTTAAGTATTCCTACGAGATATGTGCATTCTCCTTCAAGCGTATTTAGTATGGATGACCTTAATGCTACGATAGATCTGGCTGTAAAAGTTGTAGAGCGTGTAGCAAAATAACCTTTCCCGACACCGGGAGTCGGAATTCCGACTCCCGGTGTCGGGAAAGGTTAATCCAGGGTAACTTCAATTAGATTATTGGGTTTATCCGCAAGATTTAAAAAGTCCAAACGCCGCATAGTAAAATGCGGTGTTTTTGTATCTGCCGCGAGAAGTTTCCCGTTAAAGGTAATTTTTTTGATCGAATATTTCCCATAATCCTTTTGACGCGGATTTATAAAGTTGATTTCAATTCTTCTTTCGGCAAAACTTGTAGATAGGGAGATGGTATTTTTAGGAGAAAATTGCTGTTTGGTTAATTTGGGTTCGATTACTAAATCACCATAAGTGCCTCTGATTCCGAAAACCTGGGTTATTAGGGTAAGAATAAACCAACTGGCTGAGCCGGTTAGATAGCTATACATGCCTTTGCCTTGCGCGTTAAAATATTCCGGAAGGCAGGGGTATATTCTGCTTTTTTCGGTATTAACCGCCATTCGGTAAATTGAGTTTAAAACTTCATAACCTTCTTTAGCGAACCCTTGTTTGTATAACGCGTAACTGAACATTACCGCCATGTGGTTGAAAAACGCGCCGTTTTCCTTGTCGCCGTAAACGAAGGAAAATGCCCTGCCTAAAGCATGCTGTTCCTGTTTGAAATCCGTATTCAGATGAAATCCCCCGAGTTTCTCATGTTGTAAATAACGTTTACAACTTTTAAACAGGGTTTTGGTTTGTTTAGTTGTGGCAATTCCGCTCATGACAGGGAATACCTGCCCGGTTAATGTCATGCGGATCACTCCGTTTATCTTGCCTTCAACGCGTTGTTTATTGTTGTCATAGTATCCGTTAAAATAACCGCCCTTTAGCCATTCGTTTTCTCTTATGTGTTGAGAAATCCAATCCGCTTTTTTCTTAAGGTCGCTTTTTAATCGCGCGGCCGGTAAAGTAATTTTTTCTCCGCTAACTTCGTATTCGACAGCTTTAAAATAATTGTCCAATAGGATTTGTTTCTGAGTTATATCTGAATAATCGATTGCCCCTTCGTTTAATGAATCAAGCAGGATGGACATTTCTTTTAATACAGAAATATTTTCTGCGCTCAATTTATCCAATATATCGCAGATGCTGTTCAAATTATCGGCGTACATTGCAGTAAAGGCGACGCTTTCGCCGAATTCCTTAGCCATATCAAGCCCGTCGTTCCAGTCCGCCCCTTCAAGCCGTATATGGTTGTGAGGCCCGACATTAAAAAATTGCACGAGGTTTTGCACAAGGATATGTTCAAGGATCGTGCCTTTATAAATTCGGTTGGTTTTGTCTTTTAGTTCTTTCCCGTATTCAGGTTTCCAATCCCAGTCTTTTTCTTTGCCGCGGCAGATTTGCTGGTCTTTAAAATATGATGTTTCCTGCGTTAAAATGTTAAGGTCTTCGGTTTGGTGAATGTAGAGAAGGGTAGTAATCAGGGGCCAGATCCCATGGTCCATCCAGACGCGCGGGATGTTATTGCGGTCCGCGATAAATTCTCCCGGTTTTGAACCGATTATGGTCGCGTTAGAGCCGTCAACGCGCACACCGGAAAAATTATTGATGAGCAATTGCCTGACTTCTCCGGGCGTGTTTAATATGAGAGCCAGGCAATCTTGCCATAAATCCCGCCAGCCTCTGCCGCCCTTGCCGTAGTCAAAATCCGGCAGGAAAGAACAACCGAATATTTTTCGTAATGACGGCTGAATACTTACCCAACGCATCCAATTATCAAAATTCGAATCGCCCGTAGTGATTTTATTGTCGCGGCTTATTTTATTCCAAAATGTTTTAGTGCTATTTAAAGAATCTGTTACCTTGCCTATTGAATTAAATTTCGCAAAAATGGAAGCAATCTCCATAGCATTATTATCTGTTTCTGTTATGTCTTTGGGAACGTTTAGTATTCCCAATACTACAATATAAACGCATGTTTCCTTAGGTTTTAGCGTTTTAGCCTTAAATCTTAAAGCGCCCATTGGTTCTTTCCCTTGAGGATTAAGCGTTGCGTCCGGCGGGAGGTTTTTCATTATTACAACAGGCGCTTCGAAATCCGACGTTTCTCCCGTGAATTCTTCCTGTGTAGGATATGTATATTGAGGGGCATTGGATTTATCATCAGCTGCTAAGACAAAATAGGAGGTAAGGTTTTTTTTGTGCCCTGATTCATCAAATAAAAGCGTTGGGGTAACGATGATGCCAAATTTATTTTTTTGGATCCTCGATAAGAGCGAGGTTACGTGCCGGTGGTCGTGCAGGTTGTTAGCGCTCCTGGCAAATATCGGCATGGCCGCGGTAGGAATAAATTTGATTTCCTTAGAAGAAATATTTGTGATATTCACATGCATAATTTCTACCGGTTCTCCGGTTGAGGGGATAAAAGAGGTGATCTCGGCGTTTAGCCCGATTTTTTTATTTTGGCGGGATATTTTTTGCCAGAGGAGCCCCGCTTCAAATTTAAACTCGTCAAATTTTGCCGTTTCTAAGTTTTTAGATATTCCGGTTGCGGACCATATTTTTTGAGGATTTATATATACCCAGAAATTACGGCTGGATTTGGAATTGGATAGATCCACGCGGGAAATGGGCTCTAATAAGAAAGAGTTATAATTTGTTTTTATATCTCCGTGTAAGCTGGGGGACAAAGAGGACATTATCGGATAATTATTGCAGAGGGGCAAATACAACGTTTTTACCTCGCAGGCATTTTCCGAAATAAACGCAGCGTTATTATCTTTGAATTTCCAGAGGGTATTTTTCATGGCGTAGAAATGTATAAAATAAATCTATAACTACTCAGAAATCGCCATGCCGTTGATGAGGCAATTTTTGAGCAGGCATTAAATTTATCATATCAGCCGTTATTTTGCAAGCTCTAAATTTAACTTGAACATAAAAAATATTACAAAAACTCATTTAATATGGTATACTCATAAAGAGTAAAAAATGTGTACATTAAGTGAGGGGGATTATCGTTATGGGGATAGGAACTGCGAAAGAAATAAATTTAGTCAATTTACTGAAAGAGAAGTTTATAAATTTGAATTTGGAAGGCAATAATAAAAAGGAAGTGATTTCTGAACTTTCCGCCATAATTGCCCAGTCTAATAACCTGAAAAACAAAAAAATATTTTTTAACGCGATAATCGAAAGAGAAGGGCTGGGCTCTACCGGCATAGGCAATGGAGTCGCCATCCCCCACGCGAAAACCACCGCCGCGAAGAAATTTGTTCTTGGCTTCGCCAGGAAAGACGAGGGGATGGATTTTGGCGCGTTAGACGGTGAGAAAACCTATTTGTTTTTTATCCTTGCGTCGCCAAAAGAAGAAGTAGGCGGACATCTTAAAATACTGGCCGAAATTTCCCGCCTGGTAAAGGATAAATTTATAGTTGATCTTTTGAAGCGCGCGAAAGATAAAAAAGAAGTCCTGAAAATAATATCCAGCGTAAAGAGCCAGCCTAAATAAAAACCGCATTTCCCGCGCCTGTTTTCTATTGACAAAGCCAGCCGTTAATATATAATAATTCACATACAGTTATAGTAATTACTATAACTTGATATAACTTAAATCCACTCAAAAACAGCAAAGGAGGAATTTGCCGATGGCTGGCATAATGATATCTCCAGAAGCGATCATTAAAAGGTTCAATATTTCCTACCAGACTATAAACTATTATACTAATTTGGGGCTTTTAGTAGTAAGAAGGAAGCAGGGCAATAGCCGGCTCTATGATTCCGAAGAAGTTAAAAAGTCTTTGGTTAAAATCACCGAAATGAAAAATCAGGGGTATTCTTTGAAGTTGATTTGCGATATGATGAGAAAGCAAGCATGAGTTATTACGCCCTTTTAGGATTGAATAAAGAGCCGTTTTCTTCAAGCCCGGATCCGGATTTCTTTTATGAATCAAGCGAACATCACGCGGCACTTATGCGTTTGCTGATTGAAATACGCCTGCGCAGGGGGTTAAGCGTTATTTTAGGGGATGTCGGCACAGGCAAGACGACCTTGTCAAGAAAGCTTTTTCAAATGTTGAAAGAAAGGCCGGATATTTTATTTTATATGATTATGGATCCGACTTCTCAAAGTGAAGAATTATTTCTGGAATCATTGATCCGGGTTTTTGACCTGCAAAATGAAATTGGCGAAGGCAGGACAATTTTAGATTACAAGGAAACCATAAAAAAATATCTTTACCAAAAAGGTGTTAATGAAAATAAAACCATTGTTCTGGTTGTTGATGAATGCCAGAAGCTTAACTCATTGTCTTTAGAGGTATTACGTATCCTGTTGAATTACGAGACTAATGAGTTTAAGCTGTTGCAGTTAGTATTATTGGGACAGATTGAGTTGCTGCCGCGTATAAAGGAGATAAAGAATTTTGTTGATCGAATCGTCCTTAAGTATGTATTAAATCCTTTAGATGAGAAGGAAACCCGTGATATGATTGAATTCAGGTTGAGGCAGGCGGGTTTTAACGCTGATTTAAAACTCTTTACAGATGAAGCAGTTAGCGAGGTATATAAATTTACACAAGGGTATCCTCGCAGAATTAATTTACTTTGCCACAACGCATTGCGCGCGTTGATAACAGATAATAAACCGGTGGTGGATGCCGGATTGATTCGCGATGTCATAGCGCGCAACATTATTTAATATCCTGATAAAAATGAATAAAGAATCTTCTGATGAAAAATTGTTGAAATTGATTGAAGGGACGGCAAGGGTTCCGCATATGTCATCGGTAGGTGTAATGCGCAAGAAAAAAAGTTTTGGCATGGCTTTTTCTTTTCTCAGGTTTAAGCCGAGATTAACCGTATATAATATAAATAAAGGTTTATTTGTTGTGAGCCTGCTGTTAAGCTTAGTATTCTTTTATAATTTTATTGCCGGGAATCGTTATTTATCTTCCGGTTTTTTGCTTGATTCAGTTAATAATATTTCCTCATTTAAAAAGCCAAAATCTGATGTAAATAAAGGTGGTTTGACTATCCAGGAATATCTTGATTCCTTAGACCGCCGTAATATTTTTCTTGCGCCCGGTTCTTCTCAGAAAGAATCGCTTGATAATATTGCGGTTACAGATTTAGTAAAAGATTTGAAACTTGTAGGGATTATCTGGTCCAATAATCCTGAAGCTATGATTGAAGACGCCCTGGAGGGGAAAACGTATCTTTTAAAAAAAGGCGAAAAATTCGCCCAGGGCCACTTTAAAGTAAAAGATATCACCCGAAGTTCCGCTATCCTAGATGTGATTACGGAAAACAAAAATATAGAATATGAGTTACGATAATGCATAAAGCCCGTAAAAAGATTATGATTTTTGTTTGTTTGGCTGTATCATTTCTGCAGGCTTATTCAATTCCAAAGGCCGCAAACTCGCAAAATAATACAACTGTTTCCAATCTTACTTTTTCGGGCGCGGAAACAGCGGATTCCGGAGCAGAAGTTTTGCCCTTTTCAATGGATGCCAAGGCTGAAGCAAATATAACAACGGCTGGTACTGTTGCCGGAAACCTTTCAATGCAGGCGAATGTTACTTTGAATGAAGGCGTTCAGAAAGAGAAGATCACCTTGGATCTAAAAGGCGTGGAAGTAACCCAGTTTTTTAAAATTCTTTCCCAAAAAAGCGGAGTAACGATTGCCGCCAGCCCTAAAGTCCAGGGTAGGATTACGGTGCTGTTGGAAAATCTTACTATTACAGAAGCGCTTAATACTGTTTTAAGAATGCAGAACCTTATCAGCGAGGAAAAAAAAGGCGTGATATACGTTATGACTGTTCCGGAATATGAACAACGCCGAAATAATCTTATAGAAAATATGAATGCTGGGGAAAATAAAGCTGTGGAGGCGGCTGCTGCTAACATTGCGGCCGTAAAAAAGCAGGAAGAACATCCTGCCTTAAAAGAAGAGGAGAAGATTTCTTTTGATTTGAAGGGGGTAGAGATTAGCGAACTGTTTAAGATGCTTTCTTTAAAGAGCGGGCTGACTATTATTACTACGCCCCAAGTCCAGGGCAGGGTTTCCGTTTTTTTAAATAACCTTGGTTTTGATGATGCTTTGGATGTTGTGCTTACTTTGCAGAATCTGGCTTGTGAACGTATCGGCAATGTTGTCAAGATCATGACTGCCGCGGAGTATGAACAGCTTTTTGGGAAAAAATTCAGCGAAAGGAAAAAAGTAAAGACGATAAAGCTGGCGTACGCCAAGCCGGCAAATATTTCAAATGTCATTACGCCTTTAAAATCAGACATCGGCAAGATAATCGTCGATGAATCTTCGGGGACGATTATTTTAATCGATTCTCCGCCTGTTTTAGCGCTTATCGAGTCTACCATAAAAGAATTGGATCTGCCTTTGGAAACCGCTGTTTTTGACATAAATTATGCCAATCCCGCGGATATAAAAACATACCTTACCGATATAATCACTCCCGGTGTTGGGCAGCTTATTATTGACCAGAGGAGCAACAAGGCGATTGTTTCCGATTTACCCGAGCGGCTGGCGAAAATAAAAAAGTTGATGTCTGAATTTGATGAAACAAGCCGGCAGGTATTAATCACCGGAGAAATTATACAAGTTTCTCTTAGTGATAAGTTTCAAAGAGGCATTGATTGGGAGCATCTAATAAGCGATAGTAAATTGCATAGCCTTGATTTTGCGGGGAAATTTCCTCTTTCTCCTGTACCTACTACTAATTATGGAAAAATAAGCGTGGGGACGTTAGAAAGCGATGATTATACAGCTATTTTAAATTTGATGCAGGATTACGGCAGGGTTGAGATTCTTTCGCGGCCTCAGGTAGTCGCGATGAATAAAGAGGAAGCGCGGATTTTGGTGGGGTCGCGCGAGCCTTATGTGTCCCAGCAGCAAAGTCAATCGCAGACAGGTACTGTTACGGCTGATAATATTCAATTTATTGATGTGGGCGTGAAGTTAAAGGTGGTTCCTACTATCAATAAAGATGGGTATATCACAATGAAGATTAAGCCGGAAATAAGTTCTGTTCGCGAAATTTTTGAAACAACTGGCGGCAGCCAGGTTCCTGTCGTAGAAACGTCTGAAACAGAAACTGTAGTAAAGGTAAAGGACGGCGCGATGGTTATGATTGGCGGGTTGATAAAAAAAGAACACCGGAATAGCTCCAGCGGGGTGCCGATAATTTCTAAAATTCCGGTTTTAGGCTTTTTTTTCAGCAATAAGGAAAAAGAAGAAAAAAAGACTGAATTAGTGATTTTTCTTAGGCCAAAATTAATAAGCGGAGATTCCAAATTAGCTGCTGAAAGCCAATAAAAGTGAAAAGAAGAATCTTAAAATTTGATATTAGCAAGGCAGTAAAAAGTCATACCTGCGCAGGCAGGTATCCAGTGTCAGCTTTTATGGATTCCCGCTTTCGCGGGAATGACTCTAGTATTGCAAAAGTTAATAAACGAAATATTTTTTTGCTGATAGCTTTTTTGCTGGGCGGAACGCTTTTAACATTCAATTCTGTAAATCTTAGAGCCGAAGAAGCCCCTGCCTTACAAAACCAACTAATTTCATTAGACCTCAAAAGCGTTGATATAATTGAACTAATAAGAATATTGTCCGTAAAAACTGCGAAGACGATTGTCCCCAGTAAAAATATTTCCGGCCGTATAACCATTTTTCTGAATAATGTTACATTGCAGGATGTTTTGGATATTATCCTGGTTAGCCAGGGGTTAGCCAGCGATAAACGCGGGGATATTATTTATATTATGACTAACGCGGAATACAAAACTATATACGGCAAAGATTCTATAGAACCGCGAAAAATGGCGGTGGTGCGGCTTAATTACGCCAAGCCCGCGAATGTTTTTAACGCTATTTCGCAGTTAAAATCGGATATCGGCAAGATTGTCGCTGATGAAGCATCGGGAACTATTATACTTATAGATATCCCTGAAAAGTTAGAGCTGCTGCAGAAAACGATTAAAGAGGTGGATAAATCTTTAGAAACCGTTGTATACGATTTGAATTACGCTAAACCGGCGGACGCGAAAACACAATTGACTGCAGCGCTTACTCCCGGCACAGGGGAAGTTATTATTGATGAACGCAGCGGCAAGGCCATTGTTACCGATTTGCCGGATAAAATGAAAAAAATAAAGAGTTTGATAAAAGAGCTGGATGAAGAAACCCGGCAGGTTTATATTGAAGCGGATATTGTGCAGGTAACTTTATCCGATTCTTTTAAAAGGGGCATAGATTGGGAGAAGGTTTTTAATGAAAGCAAACTGCATGGCCTGGATTTTGTGGGGTATTTTCCTGTCAGCCCGGCTTTATCATCTTATCAGAAAATTTCAGTGGGTACGGTGGAAAACGACCATTATAAAACGGCCATAGATTTTTTAAAAAGTTACGGCAGTACGGAGATACTTTCTCAACCCAGAATCGCTGTGGTTAATAAGGAAGAAGCAAATATTATGGTAGGTGTGCGGGATGCTTATGTTACGGGGACATTGAGCCAGTCAGAATCAGGAACTGTAACTTCTGAACAGATTGATTTCATTGATGTCGGCATAAAACTTAAGGTTGTGCCGACTATCAATAAAGAAGGATTTATTATCATGAAGATTAAGCCGGAAGTCAGCTCTGTGCGGGAAACTATTACTACAACAAATAATAGCCGTATTCCTATCGTTCAGACATCGGAAGCGGAAACGGTGCTTAAAGTAAAAGACGGCACGACAATTATGCTGGGAGGCTTATTGGAGCGCACAAAGACAGATTCTTTGGCTGGGGTTCCGGGGCTTTCACGAATCCCTGTTGTGGGGGCGTTATTCAGCACGAAAACCAAAGAAAATAAAAAAACAGAACTGATCGTTTTTATTACCCCTCATTTGATAAGGGGAGATTCGGTAAAAAAAGGCACGGAGATAGAAAAGTTTATTCCTAATCAGCTTATGCCCGATGAATTAAGGAAACAGGTTATACATAAGAAGTTAAAAGAATATGAAGATTCGGCAAAAACAACGGCTCCGCAGGAGGCGGTTGTCAATATAAAAGATCTTCAGGCAGAGGTTGCGGCGGGCGCTAAAGATAATCAACTTCAAACTATCAGCCGGAAATTATATTCCCCGCGCACGGCAGCTTATTATAAAAAAGGATTAGTGTTTCAGGAAACGGGGAATTTTAATGCCGCGATAAAGTTTTATGAAAAAGCTATCCGGGCGGATAGCCGTTGTTCTCCCGCGTATAATCAGCTGGGTATTATTTATGAAGCTAAAGGCATTCTTGATAAGGCCGAAGAAAATTACCTGAAAGCGTTAGAGTTGGACCCGGAGTACCTGCCGATTTATTCTAACCTGGCGTTATTAAATGAATCCCGTAATAATACCGAGAGGGCAATTCATTACTGGCAGCAGCGCGTGATGTTGGGCGAAGAGAATGATCCTTGGGTTAAAGCGGGTTTAAAACGTATTGAGCAGCTCAAGGCGGTTAACCCATAGGATAGGCGGGGTTTTCCCTGCCTGCCGGTAGGCAGGGAAAACCGTTTGACGATGGCGGGATATGAATGTCCCGCCTATCCAGGAGTACTCTAATATTATGCAGGGCCCGTTCCCCGAACGGGCCGGAAAGATATGGGAAATAATATAAAACAAGGCGAGAAAAGTTTATTGGCAGCGTTTGCCGCTTTAATTATTTTGACCGTTGGGATAGGCGCGATCGGTATATTCCAGATCCATGATTTAAGCCTGCGGGTTAAACAATTGGGTAAATATAACCTGGTATTAGAAAAGGCTATTTTGGAAATGAAAATAAATAATACTGTTTACGCGATGGGGATACGTAATTACGTTTTCTGGAAGGTTTCGCGTTATTTGGGCGCGGTCCCTATGGCGGCTGATTTGGATAATGTGTTGCCGGCAATAGCCCGTTTTAAGGCGCAGCTGGCAATTTATAAAAACCACATATATACCCAGCGGCAAAGCGACTGGGCGCATCAGCTTGAGGTTTTATTCAATGAACTAACCGGTTTAGGCGTTCAGATCATAGATTTAAGCGGCCGCCAGCAACCTTCCGGATCGGCGGATACTGTCAATAATCTTTTAATGGCGTTCGAGAATCGCCTTTATAAAATTGATAATTTTCTGGATAATACAATGGGCAAGGAAAATATCCATGAAATTGAGCAGCAATTGAAGAAGACGGAAGCTGATAAGCATAAGGCCATCGTTTTTTTACTTTCCACGTTAAGCGGGGCGGTGATGATCAGCATTTTTATCGCTTTAACCGTATATAATCATAGGAACCGCGACCGGAAATACCGCCAGCAGTTGTTTAGCCAATTAATAAATTTGGAAGAAAATGAACGCAAGAATTTATCCGCGGAGATTCATGATCAGATGGGCCAGGATTTAAGCGGCTTGAAGATTTACTTGGGTATTATTGAGCAAAATATTACAACTCCGCAGCAAGACACAAAGGATAAAATAAAACAGTGCAGAAATATTGTTTCAGGGCTGGTGGAAAAAAGCCATAATATCGCATATCTTTTACGCCCGCCTTCTTTGGATGAGGTAGGGTTGGTGGAAAGTATTGAGGTCCTGCTTTTGGATTATAAGCGTTTGACAGGCATAAATTATACTTATCAAAAACCGGAAATAGAGATTGTATTGCCTCCGGAATACAGCCTTTTAATTTACCGCCTTAGCCAGGAGCTGCTGACAAATATGGCGAAACACGCGAAAGCAAAGAACGTGTCAATACGCTTAAATAAAGGCCAGGGCCATATTGAGTTTTTTTACCGTGACGACGGGGTAGGCTTTCAATATGATATGGTTAATAAACAGCCCAAACGCCGCAGAGAGGATTCGTTTAAACTGGGCCTTTTAGGATTAAAAGAAAGAGTGGAATTGCTTGACGGGGCAATGCGCGTGGATAGTACTCCGGGCGCAGGGACGCAAGTGACGGTGCATCTAAGTGTGTAAGTTTTTAAGTTTATAGGTGTGTAAGTTAGAAAGGCAAAAATGGAAAGTTATCAGTTTGATTTTGAGAGGTTGGAGGTTTATCAGAGAGCGTTAGAGTTTGCGGATCAAGTTTTTAGTCTTACAAAAGATTTTCATCATACAATACAATACTCCTTAGGAGATCAATTCCGAAGAGCATCTTTATCGATTTGCAATAATATTGCTGAAGGTAGTGGTAAGCAGACTAAAAGTGCAAAAATTCAATTCTATGGTTATTCAATGGATTCAGCAAGAGAATGTATCCCTATGATTAGCTTAATTTTAAAACAGAATCAGATTCAAAAAGACCGTCACGATTGTTTACGTCAAGAATGTAGAGAAATTTGTAATATGTTGGGAGGCTTAATTAGTGCTACTAAACGATAATTTTTTTACACACTTTACACTTACAAACTTATATACTAACTATGTCTATTACGATAATAATAGCTGACGACCACGACATAATTCGTGAAGGGATCAAGAGCGTATTGAGTTTGCGGCCTGAATATAAGGTTTGCGCGGAAGCTGTAAACGGCGAGGAAGCTTTTGAGCTTGTTTGCAAGTTTAAACCGGATATTCTGCTATTGGATATCTCAATGCCTAAGTTAAGCGGATTGGATGTCATTCAAAGGATTAAAAGAGCATCTACAGAAACAAAAGTCATTGTAATTACAGTACATAAGATGGGCGCTTATGTGTTGAAGGCGTTACGTTCCGGTGTAAGCGGGTATATTAACAAAGAGAATGTGGTAGAAGAACTTATTCCCGCGTTGTCGCAAGTCAATAAAGGTAAAACTTATTTAGGTTCATCGGTTTCCGATTATATGGCGGACATGTTGAGCGCTCCGGATAAGGAAAAATTGTCGTATACAAAGATTTTGAACGAACGCGAATTGGATGTCCTGCGTCTTGTCGCTGAAGGAAAGACTGCCAAGGAAACAGCCGGCATTTTATTCCTTAGCCGGCGCACGGTTGAGAATTACAAAAATAATATGTTAAAAAAATTAAATTTGCATAAAACCAGCGATTTGATCAAATACGCTATTGAAAATAAAATTGTGGAATAGAAAAAGTGGCCGTTCATAAAATCTCCGTCGGAGATTTTGCTTGACAAGGTTTACTATATGTGATATATAGATGAATATGAAAACCGCGGCGATTAAAGAAATACAAGAAAAAATTTATCCTATCCTTAAACGTTACGACGTGGCAAGGGCAGGAATATTCGGTTCTTTCGCAACAGGCACTTATAACGAAGATAGTGATATTGATATTTTGGTTGAATTTAAAGGGCAGAAAAGCCTTAGATATTACTAAAGAAAAGTTTCTTGATTCCACGCAAATTCAAGATGCGGTTATGCGCAGGATTGAGATTATCGGGGAAGCGGTAAAGAATATTCCGCAGGAAGTAAAAGATAAATATCCTGATATCCCTTGGAAGCAAATGGTAGGGATGCGAGATATCCTGATACATGAATATTTTGGTGTTGATTTAGAATTGACTTGGAAAGTTGCAAAAGAAGAAATTTTGATTTTAAGAAATAAGATTAAAGATTTGAATTGATGTAAGGAAATAGGCAGCGTTAAATTGGGATCGTTTTCTGAACGGCCCGTAAAAAATCAGGAGTATGTGCTTGAGAAATCCGTTAAAATCGGATCAGGGTAGGGAAAGTGTCCTACCAGGGTTCGATTTTTTTGTTTTTATAGGCGCAAAACTGTTTCAAATCATTATAATTAAAGTGGATATGGATAAAATACGCCATTATAAAAATAGAGTAATTCGCGCAATGAATTTGAGTAGTTTGGCTATTGAGATTTTTTATGCTTGAGAGTATATTTTATTTATGAATAACAAATATATGACGGGTTTTATGATAGGGTTGGTGAGTATGAGTTTTGGCTTGCTGGAAACTTTTGCGGCAGGGGCTGTAAGCCTCAAACCGCCTTTGGTTTATGAATATAATCGTATGTCGCCTTCTGCAATTGAATCGGAAGTGATTGAAACCGCGGGGACTGTAAAATCAATCTCAGCTTTTTGGAATTCAAAAGGAGAGGTTACGGCGGAAGTCAGCGCGAATGCCGGAGTGGCTTATACGCCGATCATAAACGGCCAGCTTTTAAAAGAGGGTTTTATACCCGGAAACCAATTACGTTTTAAAATAAAGATAGGCGAAAACGGAGTTTTAAGCCGTTTTGCGCTTGGGTATGAAGACTCTTCAGGGGTATCAAGGCATTACCAGAACAATGATTTGTCAAAGTTTAAATACCGTAAAGCGCTTCAAATATCAGGCAGCAATGAAGAATTGTTTAATTATCCGGTAAAGATTATCATAGGGCTTAATAATAGCCAGCCGCAAGCTCCCGACTCCCGGTGTTTGGAAAGCGGAAAAATACTTCTTAATACCGGGAGTCAGCCCGATTTTAAAGATATTCGTTTTACAGCCGCTGACAGCCAGACATTGATCCCGTATTATGTTGAGAATATTGTTGCCGGTGTTTACGCTAAAATATGGGTAAAAGTCCCGCAGATCCCGGCAGGCGGCACCGTGGTCTATTTGTATTACGGGAATAAAGACGCGGCTGATTTATCTGATCCTGAAGATGTATTTTTATTTTATGATGATTTTAGCGCGGATAAGCTGGATGAGAAAAAATGGCAGGTACGCCCTGAATTTGAAAAGAGGCTGGAAGTTCATAACGGTTACGTAGGGCTTAAAGATTGTTCCATTATATCTCGCGGACTTAAGATGCGCAAAGGTATCTTTGAATTTAAGGCCAAATCTGAAGCGAACGCGGCGATTCAGGCAATCGCTAAAGGATTCGTAAATAAGCAGTTAGGCGTTACTTCCGAACAAATGGTTTATTCTTCGGCGTATCCCGGAGCGGAACATACAATTGCCATTAATGATGTTGCCAAGCTTAATATAGGTAAGCCGATAGAGCCGATGAAAGATTATATTTATAAAGTGACAGTGAATAACGACGGGATCAGTTTTGAAAGATACAGCGAAAATTTTGAGAAGCAGGCAGAGATAAAATTCCTTGATACATATCAAGTTAACGATGGGTACATAGGGCTTAAAGCGGCAAGTTCTCCTCTTGATGGCGGCAGTGTTTATTTTGATTGGGTGCGGGTAAGGCCGTATACGGAATTTGAACCTAAAGCTGTCGTTATAGATCGAAAAGATTAGTGTTTGCCAGTTGTCCAGTTAACCGGTTAGCCGGTTAGAAGAGAAAAAAGATGAAGATTGTAAAGTTTGAAGAAATAGAGGCGTGGCAGGAAGCGAGGAAATTGGTAAATATGATTTACGAATTAACATCTAAAGCGTTCTTCCAAAAAGACTTTGGATTAAGAGAGCAAATACAAAATTTACGAACTATCCCTTAACCGGTAAACCGGACACGGGAAAACCGGTAAACCTATAGAGTATTTTGCGCACTGAAATAGAGTAGTTTGGCTATTGTGGTTTGAGCAGTTGGTGTGGTATAGTTTGGGTGTTAGGAGAGAAAAATGCGTTGGTTAATCAAAAATATGTTCCGCGATAACCAGGGAAAAATAAACATGGCGAAGGTAAACGCTGTTTGTTTCTTCGGCATTTTATTTTTGGTATTTGCTTTGCGGATGGGTTTTAAAACAGTGCAAAGCGCGGTTACGACTTTTAACCAGACTGATTGGTCCGGCGGACAAAGTGACGGGCCGGCAACGCAAACAGGCTGGGGTAATTATTCCGCGACAGTCAATACTACGCTTGGTAATGCCGGTAAAGACCCGAGCATAGATGTCTCTACCGCAGGGGAAATAAAAATAAGTACAAGCAACAATTCTTGGAACCAGACCGATGATGGGACAACTGATACCGGATTCTATCAAAACGGATTGTTGGGCGCTTGGAATTTGGACGAAACTGACAGTTCGTTTTTTAATGATTATTCAGGAAATAGCAATACGGGAGTTTATACCGGGTCGACTTACGGGATATATTCTAATGGAGTAACTAATGGAACAATCACAATAGGCCCATCCGGGACTCAAACAACAATTGCCCAAGCTTGGAAAAGTAATGCCGGGGAGAAACAATACGGCACATCAGCTTTGAATTTTGACGGGACGGATGATTATGTGAGCACTTTACATGATTTTGGTGCTTTGGCGCTAACTAACAGTTTTTCAGTATCGTTGTGGTTTAAGCGAACAGTGGCTCCTTCAACTATTGTTCAGGAAAGTTTATTTGGTGGTGTAGCGGAGAAAGGAACAAATGATCCGGTAATTATGATTGGTCATTCGGCGCCATATTCTACTCCCGCAGGGGACATCGGGTTAAGAGTTTATGTTAGAGATTTAAATGGCCTATACACGCAGATTTTTGCTCCTGATGGGTTGGATAGTAAATATAGTGATGGTCTATTCCATCACGTGGTTGTGGTGCGCGATGTCCTAGCTGATAAATTGATTCTTTATATTGACGGCGCGAATGCCGTTGAAGCAACAGATGCCACTACAGGTATTATTGATATGGCTGGTTTTAATACTGTTATCGGAGCGGCTAATAATAGAGGCGTGGTAGATAGTTTTTACAATGGCTCTATTGATGAAGTACGCGTGTATAATACAGCTTTAAGCCAAAGTGATGTCACGAATCTTTTCAATAATACCCCTGTTAATCCCCTACTTGCCGCCTATTGGAACTTTGATGAGAATTCCGGGACAACTGTTAACGATTCGCATCATCAATCTACTTTGGTAAGCGGCAAATACGGTTCTCAGGCCTTGAATTTTGATGGGACGGGTGATTATGTTTATGTACCTAGTTCAAAAGGTTTGGCGACTGCGAACGCAATTACGATCTCGGCTTGGGTAAATCTTGCATCATACTCTCCGGTCATCGGAGAAATAGTTTCAAAATGGTCCTGGTCGAATGGCTCTAATTATTCGTTTCTTTTTGATATTAATTCTACCGGAAAACCCCGTTTTTATGTTTCTGCCGACGGAATAGAAAGTTGGGGCTTTACGGCGACAAGTGCCGGCAGTACTGTGCCTTTAAATTCCTGGACTCATGTTGCCGCTACTTCCGATGGCACGACAATGAAAATCTATGTTAATGGGGTCCTAGATGCTACCACTTTGGCGGCACATGCGATTTATGGCAGTACCTCAAGGATGAGTATAGGCGGGCTGGTTCAGGACAATGGTACGTCATGGTATTATTTAAATGGAGCTATTGATGAAGTCCGCGTGTATAGCAAAGCTTTGAGCCCCACCGAAATCGCAGCACTTGCCGATCCTGTTACTAAAAATGGGAATTATGTTAATCTTTCCGGCTATTGGAATTTCGATGATATTTCCGGTACAACTATAAATGATACCCATCGTTCCGTCAATTCCGTAGACGCCAAATTCGGCAACGCGTTGAATTTTGGCGGGAGTTCTGATTCTCTCGACATACCTGCTGTAGAGGTAGGCTCGGCGTACACGCTGTCTGCCTGGTCAAAATTTCCGCTTAACAATACAGGTAGTTATAGGACTTTATTTCAACGACAGACAGGGGCTTATCATCATGTTGTGGTAGATGTGAATGGTTTTATTGGCGTCTATAATACTCCAACTTTTTATTCATCGGGATACGACACCGATGCTTTATCAGATGGATGGCATCATATTGCCGCTATAGCATCGGGCGGCGTGACAAATTTTTATATCGATGGCTCTTTAGTCGGGACAGCGAATTCTGTTGTTACTGAAGAAGTCTCGCGAATAGGCAATAATATAGCTGGCCAACAATGGGGGACTATTGATGAAGTGAGGATTTATAATTACGCTTTGAGCGCGCCGGCGACAAATTGCGCGGCGGATGGGAATAATGAGTTATGCCGTCTGTACAACTCTATTCCGGAAAATATTAACTTAAAAGCGAAGTCCTATACGTTTGCATCGGGAAGCGGTGATAACGCGTCTTTGAAAATAATGGATAAGAGCATTACAACTGCCTGCAGCGGTACGGATCATGGCGGCAATGAGTGGCGAGTTATAGATAATGATCCTTATGATTTAAATACTGCGGTTGGAACAATAGAAATTTCAGGTACGCATTGTAATGTTAATACTTTTAATATCCCATCAGGAACAACTGCCTATATAAAAGCTCATGATGGAGCAAACTATGGCTCGTTAAAAGTTGTCGCGAAAACGGTTAATATAAGCGGTGTGCTTAATGGCGATGGAAAGGGGTATCTGGGCGGCGCTGGGGGGATAGGGGGAGCAAGTGGCCATGGAGCCGGAACAGCTGGAAGCTCCGGTGTAAACGTAGGTGCTTACGGGGGCTCAGGTGGGATAGGAGGTTCAGTTGGAACGGGTTGGCAATCAGCGAGTGGGACTGTTTATGCAAGCGGAGCGGGTGGAAATAGTAACGGTTCTCCTTATGGATTTCCGAATGACGCTAATATCGACATGGGCGGCGGCGGCGCTGGCGGCGGAGCTTCGGGAGGTAATGTGGATACCTGTACGTGGCAAAACGGGAGTAATGGCGGTATAGGTGGAGCTGGCGGTGCAGCTGTAAGTTTGTATGCCGGAACAATTAATATTACCGGGACAGTTTCAGTTAATGGCGGTGTTGGCGGCGTAGGGGCCGCTGGTCCTGGAAGGACTGGCTGTGGTGGAAGAATAATGCAAAACGGCGGAGCCGGCGGCGGAGCTGGAGGCGGTGGCGGTGGTATTTTGCTTGATGGAAGCTATGTTATGGTAAACGGAACCGGAACTCTTTCGGCGAACGGCGGAGCCGGCGGCACTGGCGGCGCGGCTGGCGGGGGAAATGCAACAGCCGGAAATCAAGGCGGCACTGGCGGCGGCGGGAGGGTAAAAATATTTTATAAAAACAAATTAAATATTACCGGCGCAGCTATAACCGCGGCAAGCAATGGAAGCACATATAATGCTGCAAGCACTTCTTCGTTTAATGTTTTTCCTTCAGGAACTTATACTTCCAATATATATGATACTAATGTTTATTCTGCCTGGGGGACGCTGGATTGGGATACCAGTGTTGGCAGTAAGCCTGCGGGAACATCTATTACGTTAAAGGCGCGCACCTCAGATAACGCGGATATGTCTGGCGCAACTGCTTGGGCGAGTTGTACAGGGATTACTTCTCCTCAAAGTATTTCCACACTTGCCGGTGTAAGTGACGGCCATAGATATATTCAGTATCAGGCAGCTCTCAATAGCGATCCGTCTTATTTAACAACACCTGTTTTACCTTATATTACTACAAATTATCTTGGTTATCCTCGCGACGCGCAGGAACTTATTTCGTCTAATTTTACAGGGGCGTCGAATTTTGGAATCAGCCGGCTTAGGTGGAATGAAACAGTCCATTCAGGCACAGATGATGTGCAGATCCAACTGCAAACTGCGCAGGATAATCTGGGTGTGCCGGTCAACTGGACTAGTTGGTTAGGGCCCACAGGAACGGACGATTATTATACTGACCCCGCGGGTGGTGAAATGATTAATCCTGACCATCACGACGGCGTAAATGACCAATGGTTCCGTTATAAGGTCAAGCTTTCTACTCAGGGAGCAGCTACATCAGTGCTTTCTGAGTTTCTTATCGATACCGCAGTTTGTCCTGCCGCGCCTGTGCCGGACGCGCCTTCCTCGAATTATGTTACTAAATATCCCAAACCAATGTTTGTTTGGCACGTGGCTGACGGGATAGTCGCGCAGGAATACCGGTTGAAGATAGATTCTTTAGCGGAGATTACCGGTATTACCGATACTTTCTACAAGTACACCGGCGCGGACCTTGCGCTTACCGCTCATACCTGGAAAGTAAAGGTGAAGGTAGATGGTGTATGGAGTAATTATTGCACGCCGGTTAATTTTACGGTGGATGGAACGGGCACTAATCTTACCGTAGACAGCGGCACTACGACTTTAAATGGCAATCAAGTGTATGATGATGTTACGATTAACTCCGGTGGTATCATTACACATGGCACTAATACCGATACAAAAGTAAATTGGCTTAATCTGATTGTGATGGGCAATATTACCATTAATTCCGGAGGTAGTATTAATACTGACTTTAAAGGTTACGCAGGATCATCAACAGGAAATGGCAATGGTCCTGGATTTAGTAGCATGGGTACTCAACAAACTTATGGCGGTGCCGGACATGGGGGCAATGGGGGCAATGGTAGTGGGGGTAGTGGGGGCGGTTCTTCTAATGACCCTTTGATTTTACCTGTTGACTTAGGCTCTGGAGGTGGTGGGTCGGGTAGTTGCAGTTCTATTTCCAGTTATGGAGGCGCCGGAGGTGGATTAATCAAATTAACGGTTGGTGGAACACTTACAAACAATGGAACAATTTCAGCTAAGGGCCAGGATGGTTATATCCGTGGCGGTGGAGGTGCTGGAGGCACAGTTTATATTAATGTTTCAGGAACAGGAATATTTGCCGGAACTACAGGCGTTATTAATGTTAATGGCGGTGCCGGTGGTTATTGTTCTTCAGTTGGCGCCGGAGGTGGGGGAGGAGGAGGCGGCAGAATCGTAATTCTTTATCCTTCCGGTAACAAGACTTATAGCGGAACCTATTCAGCTAAAGGTGGAACTTTATATCAAGCTGGTGGAGCAGGGACGATTTATGAAAAAGCCTCAGGGCAAACTTATGGAGATTTAACGATAAAAAATACAAGTACGGCAGGAGGGGATACTTTGCTTAATTCCAGTATTATTGGAAATACAAGCGTTATTTATAATTCTTTAATAGTTCAAGACGGAGCAGTTATTAATATTCCTGCCGGTGTTACTATTACTGCGAATAACAGCGGAAATTATACTTTGTCCGGATTGACTAATGATGGCACATTTAATTTGAATAGTATAGGTCCATCTTTGATAATAGACGGCCCGGTTACAAATAATAATGTTTTTAACGCGACAGCCCTTACTACCTTGACAATTAATGCCGGTAAGACATTCTCGGTTAATACTTTTTCAGCGTTAACTACTAATTTTCCTTCTTTGACAACAGTAAATATCAGCGGTACCCTTTCTCATAAAACCAATACCACCACACCAGTTAATTATATTGATTTAACTTTAACCAATTTAACTGTAAATTCCGGAGGCGCGATTAATACTGATTTTAAAGGTTACGAAGGATCATCAACAGGAAATGGTAATGGCCCCGGTTTTAGTAGTTATAGTACTGCAACTTATGGTGGTGCCGGGCATGGAGGCAATGGGGGCAATGGTAGTGGGGGCAGTGGAGGCGGTTCTTCTAATGACCCTTTGATTTTACCTGTTGACTTAGGCTCTGGAGGTGGTGGGTCGGGTAGTTGCAGTTCTATTTCTAGTTATGGAGGCGCCGGAGGTGGATTAATCAAATTAACTGTTTCCGGAACACTTACGAACAATGGAACAATTTCAGCTAAGGGCCAGGATGGTTATATCCGTGGCGGCGGAGGCGCTGGAGGCGCGGTTTATATTAATGTTACAGGAACAGGAATATTTGCCGGAACTACAGGCGTTATTAATGTTAATGGCGGTGCCGGTGGCTATTGTTCTTCAGTCGGTGTTGGCGGTGGTGGCGGCGGCGGCGGCAGAATCGTAATTCTTTATCCTTCAGGCAACAAGACTTATAGCGGAACCTATTCAGCTAATGGTGGAACTGTATATCAAGCTGGTGGAGCAGGGACGATTTACGAAAAAGCCTCAGGGACTTCTGGAGATTTGATTGTAGATAACAATAGTGTCAGCGGAGCGGTGACAACTATCGTTGATGCGGCAAATAATTTTGACAATTTAACCATTCGGAAAAATGCGAATCTTTCGATCCCTTCCGGAAAAACCGTAACTACTACAAATCTTACTTTAGCCAACAGCGGCACGTTTACTACTGTGGGACCTTTGCCCGCAAGTAATTTAGTGGTAAATGGTGCATGTGCTTTAAATACTAATTTAAGCATTGCCGCGACGCGCAATATTTCCTTCGGCTCTTCAGCTACTTTAACCATACCAACAGGCGTTACTCTTACGCATGACGCTAATACTACCACTAAAACCAATTATGTTGATTGGACGTTGGGGAGTGTGACGGTTAATAGCGGCGGGAATATTAATGTTAGCGGAAAAGGCTATTCGGGGGGTGCGATATTAACCGCAGGAAGTACCTGTAGTGGCTGCGACGGAAATGGTAAGATAGGTGGGAATAGAGGAGGTGGTGGTGGATACGGTGGCGTAGGTGGCGGCGGCTGGAGTGCCCCCGGCGGTGCCTTTTACGGAAGTATACCCAATCCGAGTGAGCTTGGTTCCGGAGGCGGCGGAGCCTCTAGTTACGCAGGCGGAGCAGGAGGAGGATTAATTAAATTAATCTTAACAGGATCATTAATTAATAACGGCTCTATTGTTTCTGATGGCGCTGCTCGCGGCGGTGATTATGCTGGTGGCGGCGCAGGTGGAACTATATATCTTTCTGCGAATACTTTTACTGGAAGCGGCACGACGACTGCTATAGGAGGAAATTCATCCGGCCCAGGCGGTACCCCAGGCGGTGCCGGTGGAGGCGGTAGAATCGCAGTTTATTCTACCACTTATTCTTATACGGGAACATCTAGCGTTTTAGGCGGGACAGGTGGTTATACGGAACCCGGCGTTGGCACTATTTACGGCTTAATCGATCATTATACATTTACAAATGTTACTCCTACTAATCCTCCGGGAGCAGGAGCAGGTTTTAGTGTTACAGTAACGGCGGTGGATGCTTATGATAATACCGTTCCCGGGAATTTCAATGTTGATTTAACTACTACAGGGGCAGCTAAGTTTTATGATTCGCTGGTACTCGCTGATGGTGACACCGCTGGTTTACCCGGCGGCGCGGCATCGAAACAATATGCTTTATCTAATGGCTCAGTCCAAATTTTTGTCCGGGATGATACAGCTCAATCTATTACTCTAACCGCGACAGGCCTTAGTAAAAGCGGTAACGCCAACATTACGATTACTCCAGGCGTGGTTACTCATTACGATATATCAGAGCCTACCAGCGCGACAGCAGGCGCAAACTTTTCTGTAACAGTTACTCCTCATGATAATGCTAATAACGCGACAACCGGAAGCGCGGTAGTAACGCTTTCAGCGGAAACTTCAGCCGGCGTCGCTGGGACAGGTACATTATCTTCAGCTACATATGGGGCTTTGCAGATTAACACTTCAAGCGGAGAAGTAATAGTAACTGATTTGAAGTATACAAAGTCAGAAAACATAAAGATAAAAGCTACGGATGGGGTTAAATCAAGCACGTTCGCCGATATAATAAACACAATTATAGTTGTTCCAGGGGCAACCGCGAATTATTTTCTTAACGCGCCTGCGGATATTACTGCAGGCGGGGCAAGAGCCGCTTATACTGTAACCCGAAAAGACCTTTACGGTAACCTGATAATTTCCGGCAATGAAACTGTTTACCTTTATACTTCATCTGACGGCGCGAACGCAAAATTTTACGACGCGCCTACGGGCGGAAATGTAATTACTTCTATCAGTATTCTTGACACCGCATCTACAGCTAATTTCTATTATTATGATGAAAAATCTAAAACTCCAATTCCCAGTTCTTGGACAATAACCGCTTCAGACAGCACGCCTACAGCTAACGGCGCGGCCGGCGTAGTTGATGCCACGGATGGGATAATAGTTAATCCGGCTGTCGCTTCTAAATTTACTATAAGTAATAGCGGAAATCAAGTTGCGGGCGTTGCTCAAGCTTTAACGATTAGCGCTTACGATAATTACAATAATTTGGTTTCAGCCGGGGCGAATAATTATACCGGCGATAAAACACTTATTTTTAGTGGGGCAAATACGGTAATTTCCGGCGGCACTACATATAATCCTACGGTTACTGATAAGACTAGCGCTAATGTTAACTTTGGCGCTGATACAACAATTACTTTTGCTAACGGCGTATCCAGCGCCGGAGCAAGCATGATTTTGTATAAAGCGGAAAACGCTAGTATCAGCGCGGCCGCAAGCGGTGTTACAACGCCAACGCCTCTTTCAGTAACAGTCGCGCCTGCTTTGACTTTGAATAGCCCTGACGGGGGAGCGCAGTGGAAAGCCGGTAAAGCTTATAATATTGCCTGGACACCTGATGCGGGGGCAGGTATTGCAAACGTAAAGTTATCCTATTCTACTGACGGAGGTGCCAGCTTCACGGATATTGTTACGGAGTCAGTTGTTAATACCAGCCCGTATTCCTGGACCGTCCCGGATTATCTTTCCGGCACAGTAAAGGTAAAGATAGAAAATGTGAGCAATCCGGCGGTATTAGATGAATCGAATGGTAATTTTAGTATTGTTAGGCCTGCATTTACATTGACTCAACCTTCGGATACCCCTATAAGTTTATCTACCGGGGAATCTTACGATATTATCTGGTCCTCTGAAGGCACAATTTCAGGTAACCTGTCTTTATATTATTCCACAGACGGCGGGGCGAGTTATCCTAATACTATTGCTACAAGCGAGGCAAATGACGGGATTTATCCTTGGGCTGTGCCTTATGACCCGGGCGCAAGTATGAAGATCAAAGTGGAAGACCCTGTGTTTTATCAGGCATTGAAGGATACCAATGATACGCAGTTTAATTTGGGAACATATTCTAAAACTATTGTAAATGGCACAGGTAATGGCGCGGGGGTGAAGTTAGGGGTATCGACTTTTGGATCTGGCGCGGATGGCCCATTAACTATAGCGGCAAGTTATAATATTAATACAAACAATGTTTCCAGCGCTACCAATACCGCAACCGGGAAAATAACGGGCCGCACTACGGCTGACGCGGTGAATTTTTCTACTACCGGTATTATCAATGCCGGAGCAACTACTGTTACTTTATCTTCAACGCCGACAGGGCTCTCGGTGGGAGACGAAATAATTATTATTAATCTTAAGGGAACATCAAATGTGGGAAATTATGAGTTTAATGAAATCACTGCTATTGATACTAATACTCTTACTTTGTATTCCGCTCTTACCCAAGATTATGGTGATACAACACAAAAAATAATGGTTCAGCGTGTGCCGAATTATACTGATGTAACCATTAATTCAGGCGGTAATCTTGTCCCTTCGGCATGGAACGGCACTAAAGGAGGAATTCTTGCGTTTAGAGCTAATGGTACTGTTACGGTTAGCGCTGCGAATGGTATTAATGCTAATGGTTTAGGTTTTAGTGGAGCGGCCGCGGCTAGCGCTGCTAGCGGGTCAACTGGAGGCGAATCTTATAATGGAAACGGAGGAAGCGGAGGCTTGTGTGCTAGCATAGGCAACAGTCTTAATGGTGGTGGCGGCGGCGGCGGTTCTGTTAATAGTGGAACGCGAGTAGGCGGGGGTGGTACCTTAGGGAATGGCGGTGGTGGCGGCGGTGTGGCTACTTCAGGAACCAATTCATCAAAAGGAGGGGGTGGAGGTGGCGGTGGTAATGGTTCTGGGGGTAGCGGTGGGGCTGGTTCTAGTACTGGATCCGTTGGTTCAAATCCCAATGGCGGGACCGGCGGCAGTAGTGGTGGTAATATTGTGGGCGGTGGTGGCGGTGGAGGCGGAAATGATGGGAGAACCGCTAGTGGAGCTGGTTCTTCAACGTTAAATTCTCGTGCATATTTTGGAGGCGGAGGTGGAGCTGGAGGTGCTGGCGCGGGTGGTTGTGCCTGGTCTGCTTTATCTGGTGGAGCAGGCGGTAAAGGTGGAGGAATAGTTGTAATTTATTCTAGTAATTTAATAATTTCTGCCGGTAGTTCAATAAATTCCAATGGAAATAATGGAGGTAATGCGGTTGTTTCTTCTGGCGATAAAGGTGGTGGTGGCGGAGCAGGCGCAGGCGGTTCTTTAATTATTACAGCTCAAAATATCACTGATAGCGGTAGTATAGGCGCTAGTGGCGGCGTAGGTGGAGTAGGCGGAGGAACAGGTAGTCATTCCGGCGGAAATGGCGGTGAAGGAAGAACATATGCTAAATACGGTTCTTTTAGCGGTAATGTACCCACTCCGAATTATTATTCTACGGCTTTATCATCATCATATAGTTCCTCCGGTAATTTTACTTCCCGCGTTTTGGATACCGGCGGCAATCAGAGTTTTGGAAATTTAGAATGGACCGCGAATGTTCCGGCACAGTGCGGAGCAGAGGCAGTGAAATTTCAATTAGCTTCTGATGTTGAAGGCGACGGACCGTGGGTTTATTATGGGCCTACCGGAGCGGGTGATTTTTATACTACCAGCGCAACGCAGATAAATTCAGTGCACAATGGCCAACAGTATATTCGTTATAAGGCATATTTATCCACAGTAGATACAAGTTATTCTCCTACATTAAATGAAGTAAAAATCAGCTTTGTTGATAGCACAAGCACAGACCGCGTAATCTCCGATGATTCGGACAACGTATTTACAATTCAGCCTGCGGCTATTACAGTAGCGGATGTTGAGCCGGTAATAAAGGTTGTGGGTATTACCGGTGATGTGAATGTGAGTTTTACTACTATAAATACAATTCCCGCGGACGGTAAAATTGTAATTACTTTCCCTGTGGACTTTACCTTAAACTCCGAAGGTACAACTACCGCAACTTCCGGCACAATGGATGGCACACTCAGTATAGGTATAGCCGGCCAGGTTGTTACACTTACCCGTAGCGGCGGAACCACGCAGACAACGGGTGCTGAAGTAATTACTTTGACTAATATCAAGAATCCCAATACGCCCGTAACAACCGGCGCGTATTCTTTAAGCACGCAGACTTCCGCCGGAAAGAAAATTGATGAAGCAACCTCCATCAGCGGGGATGTGATTAACGCTATTGGCGTTTTAACCGCGGCTAATGTCGAGCCTTTATCTTTGGTTGCCGGTGCGGCGGGTAATGTGACTGTCAGTTTCACTACTGTTAATCCTATTCTCGTGGATGGGAAAATTGTTGTTATATTTCCCGGGAATTTTACCTTTGATTCCGGAGGTGCAACAGCCGCAACTTCGGCCACAATGGATGGAAATTTGACGGTAGACAGCATAGTAGGGCAAACCGTTACTCTCAGCCGCTCCGGAGGGACACAACAGCCGGCAGCCGCGGAGGTAATTACTTTAACCAACATTAAAAATCATACTGTAACCGGGCCAACCGGAGTTTATGGCATTAAAATTACAACTTCCAGCGCGACAGGAAGCGGCGTTATTGATCAGAAATTAGATGTCAGCAGTAAGACGATTATTCCTGATTCCGCGACCAAGATCGTATTTACGGCCGGGCCGTACGTTTTGACTGCAGGCGTGCCTTCAGCCGCTTACACTGTTCAATTACAGGATCAATATAGTAATTTCAGGGATACGGACAACGGCGTCAGCCTTACTCTTACTACTACTAGTCTTGCCGCCGGCAGGTTTGATACTTTGGCGGGTGGCGCGTTTAGCAGTAACACTATTTCGATAAATACGGTAAATAGCGTAGGGACTTTTTATTATAAAGATACTGCGCAAGGCAGCCCGGTAATAACTGTTGAAGGTACCAGCCTTACTTCGGCAACGCAGTCCCAGACATTGGGCCCGGCAAGCGCTTCAAAAGTGTATATAACTGCGCCGGTTTCAGTGATTGCCGGCGTGGTTTCTACAGATTTTACTATTAACAGCACAGATGCCTGGGGTAACCCTAAGGCAGTGGACGCGGATACTACGTTTGATTTGTCTTCAAACTCGACAGGGACAAAAACTTTTTATGCACTGGACGGCACAACTGTGATTACCAATGTAACCATTAACGCGGCCGCAAGTACTGCTATTTTCCGTTATAAGGATACAAAAACCGGCACACCCACGGTTACTGCCACATGGGGTGGGGCAGGTAACAGTATGAATCCGCCGACCGCAAGCGCTTCAATCGCGGTGCAGCCCGCGCCGATTGCTTCATATGCTTTGACCAATAACACGCCGCAAGTTGCGGGTACCGGCTGGAGTGAAACCGTAAGCGCCAAGGATGAGTTTGGGAATACCGTAACAACGGATCCCGGCACAGTAGTAACTTTATCAGCTCCTTCATATCCTACCATCAGGTTTTTTACCGAAGCACAGGCTATCGCGGGTTATGATAATACTGTCGGCGTTTCTGCATTAGCGTATACTTTGTCATCAGGAGAAGTTTTGGTTTACCTTAAAGATACTATTTCAGAAACCATTACATATACGGCAACGGATGGCAACCTGAAAACCGGGACATCGGGGAATGTTACCGTTAATCCCGGCGTGTTGGCCGGGACGAATATTCAGCCGGATTCTTTGGCGGCCGGCGTTAAGGGGCCGGTTAATATTTATTTTACCACTGTCAATCCGCTTCTTGGCAACGGCAAAATTAAAATAATTTTTGGCGCCGGGTTTGATTTGACAAGTATTACCGCAACAGACGCATTTTCTACTGCCGCGGAGATTGACGGTAATTTAACTATAAGTAAATCAGGGCAGGAAATTACGATTACGCGTTCCGCGGGCACCACTTTACCCGCTGGAACAGTAATAGATGATTTGGTGGTTATGAATGTAAAGAATCCTGTAGTTTCCGGCACAACCGGAGTGTATCAGATAAAGACAACGACATCCACGGATGTTGTTTGCGACCAAAAACTTAACGTTGACGCGAATACAATTACTCCCGGAATTATCGCCGGCTCTACCGATGTCGAGCCCGCTTCATTAGTCGGAGGAGTTACAGGCGATGTCAGTGTAAGGTTTACTACAGCTAACCCGCTGCCGGCAAACGGCAAAATTATGGTAACCTTTGGCAATAACTTTGATGTGAGCGGTGTAACCGGAGCCTCAAGTCTGGCGGATATAAATGGGGCATTGGTAACCAGTTTTTCAGGCAAAACCGTAATTATCACCCGTTCCGGCGGCAGTCAGATTGCTCCCGGTACAGTTATCAGTGATTTAGTGATAGCCGGAGTAAAGAACCCCGCGTCTTCAGGTTCTACCGGAATTTATCAGATCGCTACTACCACTTCAAGCGGCGTAAAGATCGATGAAGATTCCGCGGTTACCGCGGATATAATTACAGCCGCGAATTTAACTAATACTAACGTTGAACCGGAATGGAAGATTGTTTCGACAACCGCGAAAGTAACCGTAAGCCTTACCATAACCAATCCGATACCTGCTGACGGAAAAATAAAAGTTACATTCCCGGCAGGTTTTAACTTGACTAATGTAGGAGCAGGCGATGCTTCCAGCGCCGTGGATATAAACGGAGCATTAAGCGTCAGTAAGAGCGGGCAGGAAGTTATTATAACCCGTTCAGGCGGCACGCAGATTAACGCGGGTGCTTTGATCGATGATTTAATCATAAATAATGTGAAGAATCCGTCAGCTGCCGGAGCTGCCGGAGTTTATCAGATAAAGACTACGGATGCTTCTGATGTATTAATAGATCAAGATACAGCTGTGCCCCAGGATACAATTGTCGGAGCAGGCGTGTTGAGCGCTGCTAATACAGAACCCGCGTCTCTGGTCGCGGGAGACACGGGCAATGTCAGCGTAGGTTTTACAACTGCTGATCCCATACCTGCCGACGGTAAGATTAAAGTTACCTTTGGCAACGGCTTTGATGTGAGCGCGGTAAGCGGGGCAACGAGCGCCGCTAATATAAATGGGACTCTTACTACGAGTATCTCAGGAAAAACCGTAATCATTACCCGTTCCGGAGGCAGCCAGATCGCCGGTGGCGCGGTTATAACCGATTTAATTATTGCCGGAATAAAAAATCCCGTCGTTACGGGTTCTACCGGGACATATCAGATTGCTGTAACCGATAAATTAGACGCGGTAATGGATATAGATTCCGCGGTTGGCGCGGATACAATTACTCCCGGCATTATACTTCCTACTGATGTCCAGCCTGCTTCCTTAGTCGCGGGAGTTACGGGTAATGTTACAGTAAGCTTTACTACAGCTAACCCATTGCCGGCTGATGGTAAAATAAAGGTAACCTTTGGCAATGGCTTTGATGTGAGTGGTGTTACCGGAGCCTCAAGCGCGGCGAATATAAACGGGACGCTTACTACGGGTATCTCAGGACAAACCGTAATTATCACCCGTTCCGTCGGCACTCAGCTTGCCGTCGGCACAGTTATCAGTGATTTAGTGATAGCCGGAGTGAAGAACCCTGTGTTTACAGGCTCTACCGGAGTTTATCAGATCGCGACCACTACATCCGGCGACGTAAAGATCGACGAAGATGCCGTGGTTGCCGCGGATACAATTGGAGCCGCTAATTTAACTAATACCGATGTTGAACCGGAGTGGAAGATTGTTTCGACAACCGCGAAGGTAACCGTAAGCTTTACTACCGCTAACCCTATACCCGCGGACGGAAAAATAAAAGTTACGTTCCCGGCAGGTTTTGATTTGACTAATGTTGGAGCGGGTGACGCTTCCAGCGTTGTGGATATAAGCGGGGCTTTAAGTGTAAGTAAGAGCGGGCAGGAAGTTGTCGTTACTCGTTCCGCCGGCACACCGATTGGCGCGGGTATGTTGATTAACGATTTAATCATAAACAATGTGAAGAACCCGTCATTAACCGGAGACACTAATACTTATCAGATAAAGACCACGGATGCGACTGATGTTCTAATAGACCAAGATACAGCTGTAGCTCAGGATACAATTGTCGCGGCAGGCGCGTTTAGTTCTACCAATGTCCAGCCCGCATCCTTAGTCGCGGGAGTTACAGGCAATACTGGCGTAAGTTTTACGACGGTTAATCCGATACCCGCGGATGGTAAAATTAAAGTTACTTTTGGCGATGGTTTTGATGTCAGCGGTGTAACCGGGGCATCGAGCGCGGCGAATATAAATGGGACACTTACAATAAGTTTTTCAGGAAAAACCGTAATCATCACCCGTTCCGGCGGCAGCCAGATTTCCGGCGGCGCGGTTATCAGCGATTTAGTTATTGCCGGAATAAAGAATCCTGTCGTTACAGGTTCTACCGGGACATACCAGATTGCCGTTACCGATAAATTGGAAGCGGTTATGGATATAGATACAGCGGTGGCTTTTAATATAATTACTGCCGCGGCATTGTCTTCTACCAGCATTGTCCCGGCTTCATTGGAAGCTAATGTAACTGGTAATGTTACGGTAAGCTTTACCGCAAATAATCCTTTACCGGCTAACGGAAAGATCAAGCTTACTTTCCCCGCGGGTTTTGATTTAAGCGGGGTATTGATCGGCAGCGCTTCTTCGGCCGCGGATTTAGACGGCACCCTGGCTATTACAACCCGGGATAATGTAAATAAAGTTTTAATTATTACAAGAAGCGGAACCAATCCTGTTGCTGCCGGAGGGAGGGTTGATGATCTGATAATTGCCAATGTGAAGAATCCCGGCGTCAGCGGAGGCACAGGCACTTATAAAATTCAGACTCAGAATAATGTTAATGCTCCGATAGATGAGGATAATGCGGTTGTAGAGAGCACGATTATTGCCGGGGTAATTACTTCCGCAGCGGCGGTGGTAAATAATAAGTCCGCGGGGCAAGCTACTACAGTTACAATCAGCGCGGATATTACTAATCCTATCCCGGTTGCCGGCTTTATCAAAATCGGATTCCCTGTGGTTAACGCCTTTGATTTTGGCACGGTAGTGGCAAACAGCCCAACTATTGGTTTAACCAATGTCAGCGGCACAGTCGTTTCCGGTAATACAGTAAAAATTTTAGTCGCGGATGGGTATGCCGGAGCTTTGTTTAATGACTTGGTGCTTTCCGGGATTACCAGCCCGGGTATGGTCGGCGATCCTGGAATTTGGAGTATTACTACCGTAAATAGCAGTGATGTCGCGATAGACCAGGTAACAGGCATTGCGGGAGACGATACTATTACCGCGGGAGCAATTACGGGAGTTAATGTAACCTTAACGTCTGATTTGACCGCGGGCGGCAGCCCGGTGGTAAATATTTCAGGAACAACTACTTCGAATATTTCTGCGAACGGATATATTAAAGTTACTTTTCCATTGGCGTTTACGTTGGATCCTGCTGTGGGCGCAATTAAGGCCTCAGGAACTGCCCCTGCGTTAAGTAATGTGAATTGTTCGGTTTCAGGTAATGTAATAAGTATTCCCGTCGGGGCGGCCGGTTTTAGCGCGGGCGCGTTTAATAATTTAAGGATAACACAGGGGGTTACCAATCCTCATATTACAGGCGACGCAGGCACATGGATAGTTACTACCACAAATTCCGGAGGCGCGATTTTTGACCAGGGAATCGCTATCGCCGGGATAGATACGATAACTACAGGCGCGATAAGCGCGGCGGATATCGTTTTAACTGGTGATTTAACCGCGGGCGCAAGCCCTATAGTGGGTATTTCCGGGACACTGTTTAATGATATACCCGCCGGCGGTTTTATTAAGGTAACTTTCCCCGCAGGATTTATTTTGAACCCTGCTGTAGGCGCGGTTAAGGCGTCGGCAAATAGCCCCGCATTAGCTGATGTAAGCTGTTCGGTTTCAGGCAATGTAATCAGTATTCCTGTCGCGGCTGGGTTTAGCGCGGGCGCGTTGAATAATTTAAGGATCACTCAAGGAGTGAATAATCCTTATTTAAGCGGCGACCCCGGCACTTGGACCATTACTTCTACAAATAATTCCGCGGTAAATATTGATCAAACTATCGGTATCGCGGGAACCGATTTGATAAGCGCCGGAGTTTTGTTGAATCCGGCGGTTACTGCCGCGGGCGGAAATTATTCCGCCGGCGCGGCCCCTGATTATACTGTTGCCTTTACCACACCGGTTACTGTCCCTGTAAGCGGCAAAATCAAAGTAACTTTTGACAGCGATTATTATTTGGGCGGCGCCTTAGCTGTGGTAAGCGGAAATAGCGGAGCAAGTGTTTCAGCTTTAAGCAATGTTTTAACAATTACTTTAGGCACGGCGATAGACGCGAATACTGCCGTAGGTATTGCGGTAAGCGGGATTAAGAATCCAATTTATACCAAGGATGCAAGCGCCTGTACTATTGAAGCGCAGGATGCTTCCAGTGTATTGATGGCAGAAGGTACGGCTGCCGCGAATACGATTACCGCGGGTATAATTTCTCCGACGGTAACCCCGGCGTCGCTGGTTGCCGGGGCAACATCCAATGTCACGATTGCTTTTATCGCAACTAATCCCATTTCTGCCAATGGCGACATTGAGGTAGCATTCCCCGCCGGGTTCAATATAACGGGTGCTGCTTATAGCAGTGGGACAGCGGCAAGCTTAGTATCCAAGGAAAATAACCTTTTAGTTTTTAATGCCACAAATACGATAAACGCAGGAGATAATGTTAGTATTGTGATCTCAGGTGTCAGAAATCCCATGGTTTCAGGTTCAGCCGGAACGTGTGTTGTTCAGACACAGACTCCCGCGGATGTAGTGGTAGATCAAGGTAATGCCCCCGCAAGTTCGATCTTACCGGGCGTATTGCCGTCTTTAACGAATTTTGTTACTTCGCCGACTTATACAGCCGGGGATAATACCAAGAATTATACAATCGCTTTTGCCGCGGTGAACTCCGTCGATGCCGGCGGAAAAGTGAAGGTGACTTTTGACAGTGATTATGATTTAAGCGGTGTTTTAACCTTAATTGGCGGCAATGCCGGAGCAACTTTATTAACTTCAGGCAGTGATTTGATCGTAACCTTGGGCACAGCTATCTCTGCCGGTGAATCAGTAACTTTAGCGATAAGCGGGATCAAAAATCCGCCCAGCGCTCAAACTACTACGGATTATATTATTCAGACATTAAATGCAACAGACGCGGTAATTGACGCGGGGACCGCCGCCGGGAATATCATTATGCTTGGCTCTTTAACAGGAGTTTCTATTTCGTCTCCTTCATATATAGCCGGTGATAATACTAAGAATTACACATTGGCTTTCACTACAGATGTAATTATTCCTGTGAATGGCGATGTGCAGGTTACTTTTGATGCCGATTATGATTTAAGCAGTGTAGGTCTTGTAACCGGTAATACCGGCGCAAGCGTTTCTTACGCGGGCAATATTTTAACCGTTAATTTAGGGACTGAAGTTGCTGCCGGCAGCGATGTAACTTTAGTTCTTTCAGGAATTAAGAATCCTGCGTATACTAAGGCTACAGCAGCTTATGCTATCGAAATACAAGACGCAGGGGACAATGTTATGATTACCGGTTCTGCTTCAAGCAATACAATAACCGCCGGCTCGATTTCTCCCGTTATTACGCACGCGTCTGTTGTAGCCGGAGCCGTATCAGATACTACAATTAGCCTGACAGTAAGTAATCCTATAGCCGTAAATGGAGATATTCAAATAACATTCCCGGCTGATTTTGATATAATCTCGGCTGCGTATTCAAGCGGTAATGACGGTTCAGCGGTGTCCGTATCAGGGCAGGTATTAACTCTAAATTTAGGCACGGCAGTTGCGGCCGCCGGAAACGTCAACATAGTGGTAAGCGGTATCAGGAATCCGCAAGTTACGGGTGATGCCGGCACATACGCGGTAGAAACACAGACAGTTGCGGATGTCAAGGTGGACGAGGGGACAGCCGCGGGCAATACAATAACAGCAGGCTTAATTTCACCGGTTATTACGCGCGCGTCTTTAGTCGCTGGAGCGGTTGCTGATACAACATTTAGTTTTACTATAATTAATCCTATTCAGGTCAATGGCGATATTCAGGTAACCTTTCCATCCGGATTTGACCTGATAGCCGCCGTCTATTCAAGCGGTAACGCCGGTTCGATAGTATCAGCGGCAGGGGAGGTATTAACTATCAATTTAGGCACTGCGGTTTCAAGCGGCGCTGATGTAACTATAGTGGTAAGCGGGATAAAGAATCCGCCGGTTTCCGGTTTGACAGGAACGTACGCGGTAGAAACGCAAAATTCTTCAGATGTCAAAATAGATGAGGGCGCGGCGGCAGGAAGTACAATGACGGCCGGCGTATTAATCTCCGGCACAAATTTCGTAACATCGGCTTCTTACATAGTTAATGATAACACAAAGAACTATAATATTAGTTTTGTAACAGTTAATCCGATTCCTGTAAACGGCGATATCCAGGTAACGTTTGACAGTGCTTATGATTTAAGCGGGAGTTTAAGCATAGTAAGCGGAAATGCCGGGGCAACAGTGTCGGCAGCCGCAAATGTTTTGACTATAAACTTAGGCACGGCAATAAGTGCGGACAGCCCGGTGAGCATAGCTGTGAGCGGTATCAAGAATCCCGGGTATGTGAAAACAAGCGCGGATTATATAATTCAGACGCAGAATGCTTCGGATGTGCCTATTGACCAAGGAACTGCGAGTGGCAATACCATTACTGCCGGCTCGATTACCTCAGGGAACGCGGTTTTAAGTAATTTTATGATCCAGAATTCCTCTACAGTTACGATCAGCGCGAAATTTACGGATAGTGTGCCTGCGGCAGGTTTTATCAAAATAGGTTTCCCGACCGGAAACGCCTTCAGCTTTGGCACGGTTATCGCTAACAGCCCCACTATTGGTTTATCAAGCGTAGTGTGCAGCGTCGCGGCTGATGTGGTAACAATCCCGGTGAGCGCGGGTTTTACTCCGGGGGCTGTGGCATTTACAGACCTGGTATTATCCGGTATTACTAACCCCGGAACCATCGGCGATCCGGGTACCTGGAGTATTTCTACAACAAATAACGGCAGCGCGGTTATAGATCAGGTAACGGGCATTGCCGGTAATGATAATGTTACCGCCGGTTCAATTGTTTCTGCTAATGTAGTTTTAAGCGGTGACCTTAAGGCAGGCGGAATGCCGGTAATTACTATCAGTTCTAATTTTGAACATCCTGTGCCGATAAACGGGTATATTAAAATAACTTTCCCGGCAACCAATACTTTTAGTTTCGGCGCTGTTGCCGCGGTAAGCTCGACGATATTCGGTTCAAGCAATCCTGTTAACTGCACAGTTACGGGCAATATAGTTAAGATCCCTGTAGGGGCATCGGGTTATACTGCCGGCGTTTTATTTACAGATTTAGTTTTATCAGGGGTGACTAATCCTGTTGTTTCCGGGGATCCCGGAAATTGGGTGATTACTACTTCTAATTTTGCCAATGTTCCTATTGACCAGGCTGCAGGCATTGGCGGGGTAGATACAATATTGCCGGGAGATATAGTTCCGGTTGTCTCTCATGCGTCATTGGTCGCGGGAGAAGTTTCTGATACGACGGTCAGTTTTACAGCCAGTAACCCTATCCCTGTTAATGGCGATGTACAGATAATATTCTCTTCCGGTTTTGATATCAGTTCCGCGGCGTATTCAAGCGGCAATGATAGTTCGACAGTGTCGGCGTCAGGACAGGTATTGACTTTAAATTTAGGTACAGCGGCTGCAAAAAGCGATAGTGTAAGTGTAGTGGTAAGCGGTATCAGAAATCCGCAGTTTACCGGTTCAACCGGGACTTACGCGGTAGAAACTCAGACAGCAATAGACGCGAAAGTAGATCAAGGTACAGCGGTTAGCAACACAATGACACCGGGAGCGATTTCCCCGGTTATTACGCATGCTTTATTGACGGCAGGCGTGGTTTCAAATACGACGATTAGTTTTACCGCGAATAATCCTATTCCGGTTAATGGCGTTGTTCAGGTAACATTCCCTTCTGATTTTGATATCAGTTCTGCCGTGTATTCAAGCGGTAATAACGGCTCAACAGTATCAGCCGCAGGCCAGGTATTGGCGATAAATTTAGGAACAGCAGTTGCGAAAGCCGAGAGTGTAAGCATAGTAGTGAGCGGTATTAGGAATCCGCAGGTTACCGGAGCAACCGGGGCATACGCGGTTGAAACTCAAACTGCCGCGATTGTAAAGATAGATGAAGGCAGCGCGGCCGGCAATACGATAACAGCGGGAGCGGTTTCACCGGTTATCACGCATGCTTCTCTGGTCGCGGGAGCGGTTTCAAATACAACAATTAGTTTTACAGCAGGCAATCCGCTGCCTGTTAACGGCGATATTCAAATAGCATTCCCCGCAGGGTTTGATATAAGCGCTGCCGTTTACTCAAGCGGTAATCCCGGCTCAACCGTATCGGTATCAGGCCAGGTTTTGACTCTTAATTTAGGCACGGCTGTTGCAAAGAGCAGTGATGTAAGCGTAGTGGTAAGCGGTATCGGTAATCCTCCTGTTACCGGTTCAGCCGGAACATACACGGTTGAAACGCAAAACGCTTCTGATGTAAAAATAGACGAAGGGCTTGCCGCCGGCAATACGATAATACCGGGAGTAATCGTGCCTGTTATTACGCATTCATCTTTGGTCGCGGGAGCAGCTTCTACTGCAACGATCAGTTTTACCGCGGCTAATCCTATATCTGTTGACGGCGATATTCAGATAACCTTTCCGTCCGGCTTAGATATAAGCTCTGCCGCGTATTCAAGCGGTAATGCCGGCTCGACAGTTTTAACTTCAGGACAGGTGTTGACTATAAATTTAGGCACAGCGGTTATAAAAGGCGGCAGTGTCAGTGTTCAGTTGAACGGAATAACTAATCCGCCGGTTTCCGGGGCAACGGGAACTTACGCTGTAGAAACTCAAGATGCTTATAATCTAAAAATAGATGAAGGTGCTGCTGTTAGTAATACAATGATTCCTGCTGCTTTAACTTCTACCGATGTTGCGCCTGCTTCTTTGGTCGCTTCAGCTAAAAGTAACGTAACGGTCAGTTTTATTACTGCCAATCCTATTCCTGCTAACGGAAAGATTAAAGTAACATTCGGCAGCGGATTTGATTTGACAACTATAACCGGCGTGTCAAGCGCAACAGATATAGATGGGACATTGACCAGAAGCGTTAGCGGACAAACAGTTACAATCACCCGCGCGGGTGGAAGTGCTGTTGCCAAAAATTCAACTATTGACGATTTGATTATCGCGGGAGTTACCAATCCTGTAGCGCTTGCCGGCACGGGAACGTATGCTATTGTTACGACGGATTCCTCGGATAATATTATAGATGAGGATATGGCTGTAAGTGCCGATACTATAGCGGGTTTAATCGCTATTACCGCTCCCGCTTCAGGGGCTAAATGGGCGGTTAACGAAAGCCATGTAATAAGCTGGAATACAATAGGAAACGTTAATACGGTCGATGTTGCATATTCTATAAACGGCGGCGCGGATTGGGTTACAATAGTTTCAGGTTATCAGCCTATTGGTTATGTCGGTAACGGCAGCGCGTCCTATATGTGGAATTCTATTCCTGATGTTGTGGCTACTCCGCAAACCACGCCTACTAAAGCCACTTTGATCAAGATAAGCGACGCGGTGGCCGGGCATACTCCGCTTGTAGGAACTTCTTCTTCCTTTGATATAATTTATTATAAGATTACCTGGAAGGCGCTCGACGCGGAATTGTCTTCCAACCTTAGCGATGTCGCGGTAACCTGTTCTACCGGATGGATCGAGACCGGGCTTTCTTCTTCCGCGGGCATATACCGTTATTATCCTTACGGGACATATTCTACTACTTTCTCTAAAGACGGTTATCTCGATGGAGGAAAAACAGATTGGGTTGCCGGGTCGAATCATATAGAAATTGTATACCTGGAATCGACCGCTACACTTACCGTGCCTTGGAATGTTATGACTCAATTGTTATTTGACACAACTAATGATAAGGTGAATGTGGCTTCGTGGATAGAAAAACGCGGGATTTTACGGTCTGATCCTACCAGCGCGCTTGTTGAAATTTACGACAGTGCCAACACATTGGTTAAAACTCTTTATTCTAATGCGCCTGATAGTAATGGATTAATTAAACAAGATTGGGATGTTTCGGCTATAAGTGAGCCCGGGGTGTATACGGTTAAGACAACTATTGTGTATCATACAACTTCTTATACCGGCGCTACTACCTTTAGTTTAGCGGCGGAAAAGAAAGAAGCCGCTTTTCGTAACGATACGGTAGCTCAATTGGCAACTTTGGACCTGGCGGCATCGACTATTAAGACCGCGGTGAATACTACTTTGCCGGGGGCTATCGCGGCTCAGGCGGATTTAACCAGGGATAAGATTATAGCTGAATCCAGCGCGATCAAAACCAGCGTTTCCGGCGTGAAAGCGGAAACCTCTCAGATTTTAACAGCTACGGGGACAGCGCCTATATCAGAGACAATAGCAAAGGTGGGAGACACGATATCAGCGAACATTACAAATGAAGTCAAGCCGCATATTAAGTCGGGTATCCTGAATATGGAAAATGTGGTTAAATTAGGCGATACCGTTGCTATCCGTTACCGCGTAGAGAGCGGCAGGTTGCCTAAGATAGATGTTTACGATCCTAAGAATATATTGAGAGTAAATAAGGCGGCAATGCTTGAAGTCGGCACAACCGGCGTATACGAATATCCTGTAAAGTTTACATCTGCCTGGGGGTTGGGAGAGTTCACCATTGTTTGTTCGGAATCGGATTTAGGGACGGTAGACGCGTTTGTCATTACAGTAACGCAATATGATTTGGCGGATGTCTCAGGCCAGACCCAGGCAATTTTAGGTTCCACTTCCGGCATCAGCGGACTAAATGAAGTAGCTGATAACTTAAATTCTCAGTTTACTTCTCTTGAAGATTCATTAAATAAAATCAGCGAGAGTATTGTAAGTAAAGTGCAGGAGACCAAAGGCGTTGTCGGTGAATTGGAATCCGTATTTAAGCAGTTAAGCGGCATGAGCGAGCAGATTAAGAAGTTAGGCGGTACCGAAGACATAAACCTGGAAAAACTGTATGAAGTGTCTAAAGATAAGAAGGAAGACCTGCTTTACCTGAAGAATAAATCCCAGGAATTAAAAGCGGCTATGGAATTGAATCAGAAGATGCTGAATAATGCTTCGAAGAAACCTGTGGTGCAAACTTGGTTTGAATTTAGATAGAGCGCTCAAATTAGGTGTAGAATAAAAAAATTAATATGGAAGAATAAACCCCTTGCCGGTATTGCGTAAGGGGTTTATTTTAGAAAGAGATGCAAAGTTATTCCTTGAATTTATGCGGAAAAGAGATACAATAAAAGAGATTATAAAAAATATGCGAGCTTTTAGTAATTTATCAAAATAATTTTGCCTGGCTGTTAATCAGAGGGAAGAAAAAATGTATAAATTAAAACGCTTAAGCATTGTTTTATGCGGCATATTTTTCTTGATGTTTTTTTGTTTTTCCGTTATATACGCGAGCATAACTTTGCGCGTGATCGCGGTAAATCCTTCCGAAGAAATCAATCAAAGTGTTCCTATTAAAGTTTACCTCCCGTTAGAAGTAAAGCCCGAAGATATTATTTATAAGGGCGATTTAGAAATCGCTTATGATACCCAACAGGGCAGTTATTATATGTTTGGCGAGTACGATCTAAAACCTCAGGAAGTACTGGAAAAAGAAGTGGAACTTAAAGACGTGTGGATGATTGAGGATACGCAGATAATCGCTTTGCGTAAAGAAGCAAAAGAAACTTTTAGCGTTTTTGAAAAGACTATTTATGCCGATAAAGCGGCGACTCTTGCCAAAAACGTCGAGAAGAAACTTAAAGAAATTGAAGATATGCAGAAGGTTTCCGTTGTTAATCCGGCGCAGCATATTTCTGATTATAGGTATTGCCTGACTTTGTTGAATTCGGCTAAATCGGATATAGTTGTCGCCAAGACTTTATTGGCGGAGATCGAACCTAAGGGGGCGGCAAAGCTTACCTGGAAGATAATTATTTTTATAATAGTTTTTCTTGGTATTTTGGGAATCGGTTTTTATGTTATTTGGCAAAGGCAGGCGAAGTTAGAAACGGAACAGAAAGCATGAATTCTGGTATAGGTGTTCGGTTATAGGTTCTCGCGAACGATAACCGATAACCGATGACCAAAAACCCGGAATGAATTATAGAAGAAAATTAATTTTCTCCTTTTTTTTATATACGGCAATCAGTGCTAATGTTTCCGTTTACGCGGAAGTAATCTCTTCTTTCTGGCAAACTGATAAATCCCAGCATTTTATTGTTAATTATCAGCATGCTCCTTACGGGTATATTCCGGAAATTATTGACAGGGCGGAAAAGTATTACAATGGCATTATTGACCAATTAGGATATAGGAGATTTGACTTTTGGAGCTGGGATAATAGAGCCAGGATATATTTATTTAAGGAAGGGGCGGATTATATTAAGGATACTAACCGGGTGGGTTGGTCAGGAGCTTCGGTAAATGTCAAGGACAGGGTGATAAAAACATTTATCGGGCAGAAAAATTTTTTTGATTCGATACTGCCTCATGAAATGGCGCATATTATTTTCCGTGAGTTTGTTGGCGAAAAAGCGGATTTACCCTTATGGATTGAAGAAGGAGTGGCTTGTTCACAGGAAAAAAGCGCTTTGAAGGAACGGTTAAGGGGTATTAAGGAATTACTTAATGAAGGGGCATATATAGAGATAAATAAATTGTCCGCGTTGCAGGATTATTCTTCAATTGACCCCGCGATTTTTTATTCTGAATCCGCGTCATTGATTGTTTTTCTTCTTAAGCGATATGGCCCCGGCCAATTTTTAGATTTTAGCCGCCAGCTCAGGGATGGCGTTAAATGGCAGGAAGCGTTGTTAAAAAGTTATCAGTTTGAAAACCTGAATGAATTTGAAAGTAAATGGAAGGAATACATTGTAGCGGCGAACTAATAATAAATTGATTCAGGGTATAATGAAACCTGAAACTTGAAACATAAGTATTAGTTGGAGGTTGTCATGGCGGAAGTTAATGTTTTAATAATTGAGGATAATAAGGAGATTAGCGCGGTTTTAGAAAATACCTTAAAAGAAATAGGCTATATTGTATGGGTAGTTAGCGAACCGAAGGAAGGCTTGAATTTATTGCGTTCCAATCCTTTTGTCGCGGTTATTACAGAGGTGCATTCAAGCCTTATGAATGGCGTTGAAGTAGTCCGTAGTGTGCATAAAGTTTCTCCTGAAATCAGCGTGATCGTGCTCACTTTTTATTCTTTTATAAATGCCGCGATAGAAGCAATGGAGGCGGGAGCTTATGGCTATATAACGAAGCCGCTTAATACTTCTGAAATAAGAATTATTGTGGAACGGGCTGTGGAAAGGTATTTTCTGTTTTCTTCCAGCGCGGAAAAAGATTATTACGCGCAGCTGGCTGTTTTGGACGGCCTTACCGGCTTATATAACCGCAGGTATTTTAAGGAATTAATGAACTTAGAGTTTTCCCGGGTAAAACGCAATGCTTCTTCGTTTTCAGTCTTAATGATTGATGTGGATAATTTTAAAAATTATAATGATACTAAAGGCCATCCGGCTGGCGATGAACTATTAAAGAAAGCGGCGCAAGTATTCAAAAATTGTGTGCGCGAGGTGGATTTAGTTTGCCGTTATGGCGGGGAAGAATTCATAATTATGCTTTCTCAAACAGATAAAAAAGGCGCGCAAATTGTCGCTGAACGGCTGCGTGTGCAGATCAGCCTTTATTTGCCTGCAACCATAAGCATTGGGGTGTCTACTTTTCCTGAGGACGCGCAGGATAACCAGTTGTTGATTGAAAAAGCCGATGTTGCCTTATATAAAGCGAAGCAAACAGGGAAAAACAAGTGGTGCACAGTGTAGTAGATAATGCAAGTACACATATTAGAGCCGCAGGGGACAATTTGGAAAGGCAGGTCAAAAAAAGTAATCTTACCTTCTTTGGGAGGGGAAATCTGCGTGCTGGATTTTCATCAGCCGTTTTTTATTAGATTAAAAAAAGGATATATCCGGTCAGCCGAAAAAACCGCGCTTATAAAAGAAGGATTGGCTTATATGCAGGGCAATGAGTTGCAGGTATTTGTAGAAAGATAACCGATATTATGTCTAATATAGTCTTAATACTATTGATGTTCTTAAGCACGGCAGGGCCCGCGGCGGTAATCGCTTTTGTGGGTTATTCGTCCGTCAAGGCGGTGGGAAGGAACCCTTCGGCGTCTTCGAAAATATTTATCGCGATGATACTGTCGTTTATTTTTGCCGAAGCAATCGCGGTATTGGCGCTGCTTATTGTCTATAATTTATGGAGCAAATAATTATTAACCATTCCGACTCCCGGAGTCGGAATGGTTAGAAAGCAGAATATATGCTAGTTCAACTTATTATAATTCAGATATTTACTTTTGGGCTGTTAATTTTTTTATTGAAATCTTTGTTTGTACGTAATCTTAATACCGCTTCAACCCGGCTTAATAGTTTGCTTGAAGAAAATATGATAAAGGAAACACAGCTTACAGAAGAATTGAAACGCGCGAAAGAGGAAAGAGACGCTGAAATTAAAAGAGGCAAGCAGGAAGCGGTTGCCATTATTGAAGAAGCTAAAAATGACTCTATTAAATTGCGCTTAAAATTAGAAGAAGAAGCTAAAGACCAAATTGTTAAAATGATGTTATTGGCTAAAGAAGACGCGGGAAAACTTAAAGAAAAAATTATAAAGGAAACACATGAATTAAGCTTATCTATAGCGGTTGAGATGATAGAAAAAACCTTTACAGATGAGAATAAAGAAGATTTGCAGGATAAGTTTATAAGCGATACGATTAAAGAGTTTGCCGCCGTGCCTCAGGATAGATTTCCGGCAGGGGCCGGAAGTATTAAAGTTGTTTCCAGTTTTCCTCTTAAGGAAAATCAGCGTGAGAACCTGAAAAATATATTGTTAGAAAAATTAGGCGCGGATATGATATTAGATGAGGCGGTTAATCGGGAATTAATCAGCGGTTTGCTTCTTGAGATGAATGGTTTGGTAATTGACGGGTCATTAAAAAACAGGCTGCGCCAGGTGATCCCGTTTCTTAAGAAAAACTAAAAAACGCAAAAACAAATTAAGTTAAATATATGAAAATTGGGACGTTGGAAATTAAGGAGGCGGGTAAAGTCGAAGAGGTGAAGCTTGGAGTTATTAAAATCTCTGGTTTGCCAAACTGCCTTTATGGCCAGGTTATTGAAGTTGGAGACGGTTTAAAGGGGATGGTAATAGAATTCAGCAGGGATTCAGTATTAGGCATTGTTTTTGGGGATGAACGGAAAATCAAGGTTGGAGATTATGTTTATAGCCAGGATAAATCTTTAGATATCCCTGTAGGGGATAATTTTATTGGCAGGATTGTAAACAGTTTAGCGCAGCCTCTTGATAACGGGGGGAATATTGTTCATTCAGATATATATCCGGTGTTTCGTGCCGCTTGCGGGGTAATGGAAAGGCAGCCTATATGCGACACATTGTATACGGGTATTAAAATCCTGGATTTGATTGTCCCCATAGGCCTGGGCCAGAGGGAATTGATCGTCGGAGACCGTCAGATAGGCAAAACCAGTATTGCTTTAGATACTATAATTAATCAGAAAGGCAAAGGCGTTATATGTATTTATTGCGGGATAGGCGGCAGCCATACCTCTTTTACAAAAGTTATTGATACGCTTCAATCTAAAGGCGCTATGGATTATTCGTTAGCGGTGTTTGCTTCCGCCGGTAGTTCGTCGGCGGAGCAGTATCTTTGCCCTTATACCGCTGCCGCGTTGGGTGAATATTTTATGTTTAAAGGCAAGAATGTTTTGGTGGTTTTTGATGACCTTACAAAACACGCGTGGATATACAGGCAGATGTCTTTGCTTATGGAGCGCGCTCCCGGAAGGGAAGCGTATCCCGGGGATATTTTCTTCCTGCATTCTCAATTAATGGAACGCGCCGGTAAGCTTAAACCGGAGTTCGGCGGAGGCACAATGACTTTTTTGCCTATCGCGGAAACTTTGCAGGGAGATATTACCGGATATATTCCGTCTAACCTTGTTTCAATGACGGATGGGCAGATTTATATGAACGCCGGATTATTTCAAGAGGGTTTTAAACCTGCTATTGATATGGAGTTATCTGTATCGCGTATAGGCAGTAAAGTCCAGTGTTCCGCGATCAGGGCTTTTAGTAAAGGGTTGCGGTATATTTACACTCAATATCGTTCGCTTTTACGCCTTACGCGTTTAAGGACGAAACTTTCTTCCGACGCGACCCAGCAGCTTCAAAAGGGCGCTGTGCTTTATGAACTTTTAATTCAGGAAAATTGCGCGCCTGTTTCTTTGTTGGAGGAAATTCTGATTTTTTATGCTTTTGAGTCTAAAATATTAGAGTCTCTTAATATTAAGCAGGTTCGGGCGTTTAAAACTAAATTCTATGATTATTTGTCAAGCCATAACCAAACACTTATCGAGGAAATTGAGAAAAGTAAAGATATAACTCCGGATATAAAACTTCGCTTAGACTATAGCATTAAGGAATATTTCCGGGGGATGAGTTTTGGTTAATTTTTTGATATGATTCCAATCTCTAAACTTAAACAGAACCTTGATTTTAATAAAAACCTGAATGAAGTTATTGAAGTTATGAAATTGGCGGCGACATTGCAGTTTAACCAATTTCGTTTAAGCCATGAGCCATTTGTAGAATTTAATACTTCCCTTGAAAATATAATCGGTTTTATTTTGCAGCAAAAAACACAAAATATATTTTTAAAGCAGTCAAAGCGGGAGCAATTGCCGGCGGCTATTATTCTGGTGAGTTCCGACGAAGGTTTTTTAGGGGAATTAAACGCGGTTCTTGTTAATAGATTAATCGAAAAAATGCGCGCCGGGGACCATATTTTCGTGGTAGGCAAACAGGGGGAAGAATACCTTAATGAGTTAATGATTCATTTCAGCCTTTTACCTCCGTTGAAAGATAAGCTTGAATTTTCCCAAATCGCGGTGTTTCGGGATGAGGTGTTTGCGCTTTATGCTAAGGGTATGATTAGCAGTGTTTCTGTTATATATTCTCGTTTTGTCAATTTAACCTCTCAGCAAGTTGAATCTGAAATTTTATTGCCTTTGTCAGATGCTTTGTCTGCGCAGGTAATAGGAAATAAGTCTCCGGTTTATAAGGGGGATTTTTTGTTTGAACCGGATTTAGGGGCTGCTGTTGAAGGGTGGGTTAAATTATGGCTTAATTTTAGGCTGTTTCAGATTTTTGGCTTAAGCAAGTTAGCGGAGCTTGCCGCACGTATTATGCATCTGGAAGGAAGTATTCAGGAATTAAACAAAGTTAACCAGAATTTAAAATTAGATTATTTTAAATATCTCCATGGCTTGTCAGATAAAACTATTCGTGAGATTTACGCGTCAAGGCTGGTTAAAAATATAGGGTAATAATGGATAATACATCGGGTAAAGTAGTCGCCGTATACGGCACAGTGGTAGATGTGCAATTCGATAAAAATTCTGTTTTACCGGCTATTAATTCCATATTAAGGATTGTAATCCCTAACGGAAAAAGTATTGTATTGGAGTTGGTTGAACACAGGGAAGATAATATTTGCCGCTGTCTTTCTTTTGATTTTACATACGGCGTAGGCCGTAATATGCCGGTAAGCGTGGAAAGCGCGGGTTTGGTTATTCCTATCGAAGTCCCCAGGTTATATGGAAGGGTGCTTAATTTTATGGCTAAACCCATAGATCATAAGGAAGAATTAGTTTTTAATGAGTTCAAACCTGTCCATAATTCGTTTGTGCAAGCCGGGTTTGAGGTTAAGCGCGACGAAGAAATTAAATCTGAAATTATTCTGACGGGGATTAAGATGATTGACCTGTTGTTTCCTTTAGTGAAAGGTTCTAAAACAGGGCTTTTGGGAGGAGCGGCTTTAGGCAAAACTATACTTATTCTTGAAATTATACATAACATCATTAGTTATCAAAGCGGGACTTGCGTTTTTGCCGGAGTTGGCGAGCGTATCCGTGAAGGGAATGAACTTTATTATGAATTTGAACGGGCTGATTTACTGAAGCGTTCTATTCTTATTTTCGGCCAGATGAATGAGCCTCCGGGCGCGAGATTTGAAGCGGCGCGTACGGCTGTCGCTTTGGCAGAGCTTCTTATTGACCAAAATCAGGAAGTGCTTTTATTTATAGATAATATATTCCGTTTCGCGCAGGCAGGAAGCGAACTTTCAACATTATTAGGCAGGATACCTTCGGAAGCAGGGTATCAGTCTACGCTTACAAGCGAAATAAGCCAGTTGCATGAACGTATACGCTCGAAAAAATCAGCCAGTATTACCGCGATTGAAGCGGTATACGTGCCGGCCGACGACCTTACCGATCCGGCTGTAGTCGCGATATTTTCCCATTTAGATAGTATCATGGTTTTGTCCAGGTCTTTAGTTCAGAAGGGCATTTATCCGGCTATAGATCCGTTATTATCTTCTACTAATTCTCTGACTCCCGCTATGGTCGGCAGGAAACATTTTGATATTGCTCAGGAGGTTTTGCGTCATTTCAGGCGTTATGAAGAATTAGAGAGGATTGTTTCAATAATAGGCAAAGAGGAACTTTCCGTGGGGGAAAAAATAATTTTTAACCGGGCGCAAAAATTGCAGAATTTCCTTTCGCAGGCGTTTTTTATCGCGCAGTCTTATTCAGGCAAAGAAGGGGCTTATGTAAAACTCGCGGAAACTATCCGCGGATGCGAGAAAATTATAAGCGGAGATTTTGACAAAGTTGATCCATCAGAATTATATTTGATCGGCGCGTTGAAAGAAGGATAAAATGAGATTAGGCGAGATTTTAGTCAGAAATGGTTTTGTTACAGCGGAACAATTGAGTTTAGTTTTAAAGGATGCCTCTCAGTCGGAAGAAATGACAGGCAGGATGCTTATTAAATCAGGATACTTGACCGAAGAGCAATTATCCCGGGCTATAGCCGAGCAGATGAACATGCCTTATTATTCACGCCTTAAGGATAAAAAGGTGTCTTTAGATGTAATTAAGTCTGTCCCTGTAAAATTCGTTCAGCATTACGGTTTTATGCCGTTGGATTTAAATGATAATATTTTGACAGTGGCTGTGCATAATCCTATGGAGATCTGGCTGGCTGAAGATATCAAACTGCACTTGGGTTTTCAAGTGCAAAGGGTGTTGAGCCCGCGCGCTGAAATTGAAGAAGCGATCCGTAAATATTACGGGGTAGTCGCGGATACCCTGGACAGGATTTTAGCGGAAAGCAAGCAGGATAAAAGTGAATTGTTCGCTAAAAAGGAAGGCGCGGAAGAAATAGAAAAAAGCGCTGAAGAAGCTTCAGTGATTAAATTGATCAACCAGATATTGCTTGAAGCTATTCAGATGCAGGCTACAGATATTCATATAGAGTTTTTTCAGAATAAAGTGCATTTGCGTTACCGTATTGACGGTATCCTTCAAGAGATCAAAATTCCCGAAGATATTTATTATATACAGCCGGCAATTATTTCACGCATAAAGATCATGTCCCGTTTGGATGTAGTGGAACATCGCGTCCCGCAGGATGGGCGCGTGAAAGTCCGGCTGCATAACGAACAGGAAGTAGATTTGAGAGTTTCAATTATCCCGGCGTATTTTGGGGAAAATATCGTGATTAGAATACTGCCCACGCATATTTTATTGGACCTTGAGAAGATAGGTTTTCTTCAGGATGAGCTGGTTAAAATTGAAAAGATCATACGGAAGCCCCACGGCATAGTTTTACTTACGGGCCCGACCGGAAGCGGTAAGACTACGACTTTGTATGCCTGCCTTAGCCGTTTAAATAAGCCGGCTACTAAAATTATAAGCATAGAAGACCCTGTGGAATACGCTTTGGAAGGGATAACTCAGATACAGATCAATCCTAAAGTCGGGCTTACTTTTGCCGCCACTTTGCGCAGTGTTTTAAGGCATGACCCGGATATCATGATGATTGGGGAGATCCGGGATATTGAAACCGCGGACTTGGCGATACGTTCTTCATTGACTGGGCATTTAGTTTTTTCTACACTGCACACTAATGACGCTTGCTCCGGCGTTGCCAGGCTTATCGATATGGGCATTGAACCCTTTCTTCTGGCATCTTCGCTGGAAGTTATGATCGCGCAGAGGTTAGTGCGCGTTTTTTGCAGTAAATGCAAAGGCAAGGGGTGTGATAATTGTAATAGTACCGGTTATAAAGGCCGGACTGTTATATTTGAAATGCTTATTTTGGATGAGGGAATTAAGCAATTGATTACCGCCGGCAAATCGATCAGTGAAATCAAAGCTAAAGCTGTACAATCAGGCATGCGCACGTTAAAAGAAAGAGGCATGCTGCTGGTGAAAAATGGTTTAACCAGCGAGGAAGAGATTTTAAGGGTTGTTGAAGCGGAGGAGTAAGACGGTACCCCACGCTTCCGCGTGGGGAATGACTTGGATACTACAGGCGGAAGCCTGTAGAGGATAAGTGTAAGAACTATGAAATTTAAGTATAAAGCAAAAAAGAGCCTGGACGAAACAACAGAAGGTGTAATTGAAACAGAAAGTTTGGAGCAGGCGATTGAATCTTTGGAACGTAAAGGGATTATTCCTATTGTTATCGAGCCGCAAGGCAAAGATACTGTTTCTGTGCAGAGTTTAGGGGCCACGACTAATTTACAACTAGGCAAATGGGGAGGCAAGAAGTTAACGGCATTTACGCAAAAACTATATAATCTTACCAAATCTAATGTAGAATTGTTAGCGGCATTAAAGGTGTTATCGCAGAATAACTTTGACCGTACCGAAAGGCTATTATTAGAAGATATATCCCAGAGTATAAAGTCAGGGATGACTTTATCTCAAGCTTTTAGCCGCCACCCCAGGTATTTCCCTCTTTTATATGTTAATATTGTCCGCGCGGGAGAAAGTTCCGGCCAACTAAAGGATTCATTTTCGCAGCTATTGAGTTATTTGCAGCGTATCGAAGAATTACGCATGAAAATTCAGCAGGCATTGGCGTACCCTATTTTTATGATTATAGTAGGGGCTGCTACTATTTTTGTCATGCTTAGTTTCATTTTACCCCGCCTTGTGGGTATGTTCGAAGATTTTCAGGCAGTGCTGCCGCTTCCAACCCGGATACTTCTTGCCGTAAGCAATATATTTCAGCAATATTGGTTTATAGTTGTAATTATTTTAGCCGCCGGTTTTTTTATATTGCAAAAAAAATATAGTTTAAGGGGCACTTTGTTTTCTTATCTTAAGTTTCGTCTGCCGTTGGTAAAAAGTTTGGTTTATAAGCAAGCTGTCGCCAATTTTGCTACCAGCCTTTCTCTTTTATTGAAAAGCGGGGTTAATCTTTTGTCCGCGTTGGGTATTGTTGCTCCGGTGATTGATAATCCCGTTTATATCGCGCAATTGGGGCAAGTGCGCCAGGATATTAAAGAGGGAGCTTCTTTTTCGCAAGCTTTGGTAAAAGTTAAGATATTCCCTGATTTTTTTATCCAGATGATCAGGGTAGGGGAGGAAAGCGGCAGGTTGGAAAGTGTTTTAGCGGATATCGCTGATTCCTGCCAGGAGGAAATAGAATCCGACCTTAAAATTATCAGCGCGTTGATAGAGCCTGCTATTATTTTAGTATTAGGGTTAATTATAGGATGCATGGTTTTAGCGGTTTTGTTGCCAATTTTTAATATCAATACGCTGGTAGGGCCGTAAGAGATGATAAAAACACGTGTAGTTGTTGAGTTTTCAGAAAAATGGTTGAAGGCGGTTTTTTCAACTGTTCAAGGCAATAAAAGCTCTATTGGGAAAGTGATACTGGAGCCTTTGTCGAATGTTGATTTTTCAAGTGTTTCAAAGGTATTGTCTTCCGTTTTTAAGCAGATAGGCAAGAGAAAAGGCTTAGAAGTTATAGTTGTATTGAGCAGGAATAAAATGACCGTGCGAAAGATTGAATTGCCTTCAAGGGATTCTCATGAAATAGAACAGATGCTGGGGCTGCACGTAATCAGGCAGGTTCCTTACGCGAAAGAAGAAATTATCTGGGGATATCAGAATTTAGGGTTTGACGGCATAAGCAATAGCCGTATCCTTCTGGGTATAGCTCATCGGGATATCCTTAAAAATATTTTTAATGCATTTTTAACCCTGAATATTTTGCCGGATAAAATGCTTTTAAGTTCACAAGGGGTAATTCATTATATTAGTGAGTTTCTGAAGGATAAATCTTTATTGCAATCTAATTGTTTGGTGTTGGATATTGATTATAATTCGAGTGATTTAATGTTGGTTAATAAACATCAGCTTAATTCAAGCGTGGCGATTTCCCAAGGAGCTGAACAATTGAATACCGAGGAAGAATTGCTTAGGTTTATCGCTGAATTAAAGCAGGCACTGTTGGCTTCTCGAAACGATTTATCCCAGCAGAAATCGCCGGTTATTCTTCTTACCGGTGTAATTGAAAAAAATAAAAATTTAAAAGAATTGTTGGAAAATGAATTAAGCCTGAAGGCGAAAATTATAACATTTAGCGATAAGGAAAATTTGGCGCTGCCTTCCCAGGAATTATCTTTTGCTTCAGTTTTAGGTTTCGCGTATCAGCAAAAAAAAGAGGATATTTCTTTTATCCTGCCTGAAGCGCAGGTAAAGAAAGAAATAAAAGTTAAAATGCAGCAATTGCTTATCTTTGGCGTTTGCCTAACCTATATTTTTACCATATTAGGGTTGATATTCTTTTTAAGGCTGCATCAGCTGCAATCTTATAGGGATAGGCTTATGCGCGAGGTCAACCGTTTAAAGGAAAAAACCGGCGCCCTGATGGATATAGAACAGAAAATAACCATTACGAAGCAGTATACCGACCCGAAACAATCAGTGTTGAATTATTTACATGAATTAACGCGCATTTGTCCCGATGCAATTACTTTATCATCTTTTTATTGGAGCACTCAGAAAGGGCTTGTGATTCGCGGTTATGCCGATCAAATGCCGGATATTTTTAGTTTTGTAAGTTTGTTAGAGAATTCAAAAGTTTTTAAAGGCATGCAGGCGCGTTCTACCCGCAGGCGTAAAATCAAGGATAAAGAAATCGTAGAATTTGAAATAGGGCCTAAATGACACGGGGATTAAGATGAAGCAATTAAATAAGAAAGAAAAGATATTGGCGATTGGCGTTGTAATTTCATTGTTTCTTTATATGTTTAATGGTTTAATTATAAGCCCGTTTCAGGAAAGGTTAAGCAAAGCAGACCAGGATATAAAGCAGGCGCAATTATTGATCAGGAAGAATTTGGAATTAGATCAGAAGAAAGATTCCTTGCTGATGGAAAATAAGCGTATTGAACGTTACTTAACGTTAAAAGGCTCAGATGATGAAAAGATGACGGTAATTCTGAGCCGGATTGAATCTGAGGCAAGAAAAGCCGGGTTGATTATTATTGATATGAAGCCCGACACTACTGCTCAAAAGCCCAAATCAATGCCTGTTGTTTATCGTATTCAATTAAATGCGGAAGCAGAGTTGAACAAGGTCTTTAATTTTGTTTACAACCTGGAGAACGCGGATATACTTTTTAAATTAGAAAAACTCAACTTATCTGTTAAAGATGAAACTGTTGGAATTATGAAAATTGAGGCGAATATTCTGGGGATAGCGATATCATAGTTGGCCAGTTATTCAGTTAACCGGTTATCCGGTTGAACTGGTAAACCGGCTAACCGGCAAACTAAAATCACTGGAGGTATTATGAAAAAAGGGTTTACGTTAATAGAGCTGATGCTAGTAGTTATAATTATCGGCGTTTTATCGGCAATGGTTATGCCCAAGCTTGTTGGCCGTTCTGACCAGGCAAGGGTTCAGGCAGCTAAAACCGATATTGAATCTAACCTTTCTTTGGTATTAGACCTTTATGAAATGGATATGGGGAGTTTCCCGGAAAACATGGAATATTTAATAATCCGGCCTGGCGGTTCGGAGAGTTGGCACGGCCCCTACGTAAAGAAAAAAAAGATTTTAGATCCGTGGGGCAGGCCGTATGCCTATAAATGTCCCGGGGAACACAATCCGGATAGTTATGACCTCTATTCAGTTGGTAAAGACGGCCAACCGGGAACGGAAGATGATATCAAGAACTGGGAATAACTCTTGGTTATCGGTTATTGGTTATCGGTTATCGCAAAAATATCAAGCATCGAAAACCGAAAACCGAAAACCGAAAACCGCATGTGCATTTACTCTCGTTGAACTGATGATCAGCGTTGTGATTCTGGGGTTTGGATTAGCTATTGTTATTCAATCTTATATGAGCGCTCTTTCGGGTTTTAATACCAGCCAGAATTATATAGCGGCGATGCGTTTTGCCAAAGAAAAGGCGGCAGAATTAGAAGTTGCCGCTTATGAGAATAAAGGCTTACTGCCTGAGGCAAAATCAGGCGAAACAACTTTTGGCGCGCGGGAATTTCATTGGAAGACAGAAGTCAGCGAAGTTCCTAATTCCGGGAATTTCAGTAATGCTTTTCTTGTAGCAGCTATCAGTATGGATTGGCAGGAACGAAATATCCATAAAAATAGCGCTATTGTAACTTATTTGCCGAAACGCAAGGATTTGGAGCAGGATCAACAGGCATTAGGAGAAAAATGATACGAAGAATTAGGAATAATTGTCGGTTATCGGGTATCGGTTATCGGGTATCGGCGAAAACCAAAAACCGAAAACCGAAAACCGAATTTGCTTTTACTCTTATTGAACTACTTATTACCGTAACTATATTTTCCGCGGTCAGTATCGTTATTTATGCAACTTTTAATTCGGGTATGCGTATTTGGCGCAGGGTAGAAAAATTTAATTTGGCGGATGTCAGGAATCTTATAAAAATAGAGAAGTTAAACAAAGAGTTAAGGCAGTCGTTTATTTTTAAGGAAACAGAGATCGTTTTCTCCGGCAAGAAAAATCAGATTCAATTTGCCACGGTTATAGATTCAGAAGTAAATAATGTCGTATATTCCTTTGATTCTGGAAGTAAAACGGTTTTACGCGGCACCGCGAAACTTTCCGATATATTGGCTGCCAAGGAAAAAAAGGAAGAATTATCTCCGAATATGTTTTTATATTTAAGCAAGGTAGATGAGTTTAGTATGTCCTATTTTTATTATGATGTTAAAAAAGGCGCTTATTTATGGAAAGAAGAATGGAAAGAAAATATTCTGCCCGCGGCAGTAAAGTTTACTATGATTTTTGAGAATGAGCCATACTCTACGACAATTTTTATACCTTCCGCTTAAAAATATGTTAATTTTCCGACTCCCGGTGTTTGGAAAGCAAAAAATATTTCTTAACACCGGGAGTCGGAAGGTTGGAAGCATTCTTGTTATAATCCTTTGGGCGATTATAATTTTATCGATTTTAAGCTTATCATTGGGGAATTTCGTATTCGCGCAGATAAAATTTACTAATTTTTTTATCCGCTCAACAGCAGCAGTGCCTTTGGCAAAAGCAGCCTGTTACAGCGCTTTTTACGAACTTAAAGAGGATAATACCAAAGAATATGATACTCAAGAAGAGTTGTTGAAGGAAAGAAGCCAAACTTTTCAAGGCGATGCCGGTTATAAATATTATTTTGAAGACGAAGGCTCCAGGATAAATATTAATACCGCTTCGAAAGATGTTTTTGAGAAGCTGCCCGGTTTAAACGAGGACTTAGCCGAAGAGATTCTTAATTCTAACCGCCGGCCTTTTAAGGTTAAAGAGGAAATTTTAGCGGTAAAGGGGATAACTAAAGAGGAGTACTCGCAATTTAAGGATTTTATCACAGTTTACGGAGACGGCAAGGTTAATATTAACACAGCCTCCAAAGAAGCGCTTTTGGCTTTGGGGCTGGAAAATGATTTGATTGATATAATTATGCGTTACCGTAAAGAAAATTCCGGAGAAGATGGCAGTTCTGGAACAGATGATGATGGCGCTTTCTTGAGTATTTCCAATATTTTGCCTGGCTTAAGGTCATTTGAAATGTTGAGTTTAAGGCAGGAGCAGCAGCTTTTGTCGGCAATGAATTTGCTGACAGTTAAATCAGGGTATCTGAGGCTTAATATTTCTACAAAAGTGATGGGAAAAGCGGGCAATAATTATTCGGTAGTTATTGCCCCCGCGGATAATAAAATTGTTTCTTGGTCGGAATAATGGAATAACGGCGCGTTTGGAAATTTCTTTTCGGCCTGTTCGGGGAACAGGCCCTACACTGTTATTGTAGGGCGCGTTCCCCGAACGCGCCGCAAATAAAATGAAATTTAAAAGAATATTTTCTTTCATAATATTGTTTTCTATTTTAATAACGCAGTATCCCGTCTCAGCGCAGGATAAATCTGAATCTGTAGGTATTCCTGAGCTGGCTATATTTTATTCTCCGAGTTGCCACAGATGCAATGATGCCAAGGAAAAAATTATCCCCGGTTTGGAAAAGAAATTTCAAGGCAAGATAGTATTAAAATATTACGATATAGGCGATATGGAGAATTATAAATTATTGATATCGCTTAAAGAAAAATATTCCCCTGAATTTAAGGTTGTTGTGCCGGTGTTCTTTTTAAATGGGCGTTTTTTAAATGGAGAAAACAATTTAGAAGCTAATTTAGGCGGGTTTGTCGCGGAATCCTTGGCGTTGTCAACGGCGGCTAAGGAGCCGGCATCGCCAACAGTTGATTTAATCGGTTATTTCAAACAATTCAGGTTTTTTGCGATCCTAAGCGCCGGGTTGATTGATGGGGTTAACCCCTGCGCTTTTACGGTTATAGTGTTCTTTATTTCGTATTTGGCATTGCAGGGATACCGTAAAAAAGAGTTGATAGTTATCGGGTTGGCATTTATAACCGCGGTATTTATTACCTACTTTTTGCTTGGATTGGGGCTTTTCAGCTTTCTTTATCGTATTAAGGGGTTTTGGTTTGTCCTTAAAAGTATTAATTTAACTGTGGGGATATTTAGTATTGTATTGGGTTTTATTTGCATTTATGATTTTTTTAAATTTATGAAGACAAGGAATTCAGAAGGTTTGGTTTTGCAGCTGCCCGTTGCGGTAAAAAATCAAATCCATAAAGTAATCGGGCTGCATTACAGGGTTAATCAGAAAGCAGGAGGCAGCGGATTACAAAAACAAACATTTAGATTAGTTGTGAGTGCTTTTATTACAGGTTTTTTGGTGTCAATACTTGAAGCGATTTGCACAGGGCAAACATATTTGCCTACGATAGCTTTTGTCCTGAAAACTACCAATTTAAAATTACAGGCGTTGTGGTATCTTTTTGTTTATAACTTGATGTTTATATTCCCTTTAGTTGTAATATTCATTTTTGCGCTATATGGAGTAACCTCCGCGCAATTTTCCCGGTTTTTAAAAGATAAAATGTTGGTAATTAAAATATTGATGGCGATACTTTTTTTTGGCTTAGGCTTATTTCTAATATGGAGGGCGTGATAATTATGAGTAAAAAATCAGGGGCACAAGTTACAGTCCGCCAAGTCACCAGGCCACCGGAAATAACGGATAATGCGCGCAGGGTAATAGGTTTGGCTATCTTCTTTATGTCTTTTTGGGTTACGGGTTGTTATTCGCAAAATCAAACTGGCCTTCAGCAGAATGTGAAAGAAAATATTATGGACAGTGTACAGAAAGACCCTTATTTATGGGATTTTGGCACGGTTAAGGAAAATATGATTTTTGAGCACGAGTTTGTTTTTAAAAATGAGTCAAAAGCGGTTATAAATATTAAAGATGTAAATACTTCTTGCGGCTGTACTATTTCAGAAGTAAAGCAAAAGAAGCTTTCCCCTGGAGAGTCTACCGTTATAGGCGTAAAATTTGATTCAAAGGGCTATTCCGGGGCAGTTACGCAATACGTATATATGAATACAGATAGCCTTGACAATCCTATTGTCAGGTATATAATAAAAGCGGAAGTAATTAAGTAAAAATATCGTTTCGGTTATAGGTTTTTGGGTATCGGTTTTCGCGATAACCGATACCCGAATATCGATAACCGAGATTAATATGGAGGTATAGAGCATGTTTTTCCTGAAATTAAGAATGTGGCTTTTGGTTTCGGTTTTATTCAGTATTATTTACGCGGTAATTGTTGTATTGGGGGTGCATTTAGGCATTGGTAATTTTTATTTTTACCTGATTTTGTCTTTGGGAATGATGTTTGTTCAATATATGATAGGCCCTAAAATTGTCGAATGGACAATGCGGGTCAAGTATATAAAGAAAGAAGAGCATCCTGAATTATATAGAATGGTCCAGGATCTGTCTATTCGGGCGAAAATCCCTATGCCGAAAATCGGCATAGCGCAAATTGCCATTCCGAATGCTTTTGCTTTTGGCAGGGGCGTTAATGATGGCAGGGTTTGTGTTACCGAAGGGATTATGTCGTTGCTAAATGAAGAGGAATTAAGGGCGGTGCTTGGGCATGAATTAAGCCATTTAAAAAACAGGGATGTTTTAACGATTACGTTATTATCGGTTATACCGATGATTTTGTACAGGATCGCGTGGAGTACCCTTTTTTATGGCCGCAGGCGCGATGAACGGGGCAATAATACCGTATTAATCGGCATCGCCGCGTTTATATTTTATTTTATTACTAATCTCCTGGTGCTATACGCGTCACGTATACGTGAGTATTTCGCTGATAGAGGCTCTATTCTTCTCGGTACTAAGCCTCAAGTCATGGCTTCCAGCTTGTATAAACTGGTATATGGCTCGGCGCGTATGGATAAGGAATCGTTAAAGGAGGTAGAAGGTTTAAAGGCGTTTTTTGCTAATGATCCTTCTTGCGCAATAAATGAAATTAAAGAATTAAGGCAGCTGGATTTGGATAGAAGCGGCACAATCGATGCTTCTGAGTTGGATTTGCTAAGGAGCAAAAAGATAAATTTAGGTATAGGAGATAAATTGCTGGAATTATTGAGCACTCACCCGAATATGCTCAAGCGCATAAAACAACTTTCTACGTATAAAGAAGGGCAAACTCACGCTGTTTAGTATAGTCAGGTGATTTAAAGATATCCTTGTTTTCCCAGGCGATTAATATGCATTTTTTTGGAACAGCTTGAAAAAACAAGAGTTGTATGGTATACTTTTTCTAGAAAAAGAGATTTTATTCCGAAAAGGCAAATTCAGGGTAACCTGAAGGCCCCGCCACAAAGAATGGCGGGCTCTTCGAAGCTAAATGCGAAAGCAATTTAGCGCAGAAGAGGCAAAGTCGTGCGTCCTTAATTAAGGATAGGCAGATTGCCGAAGAAAGAAATGGTTTTAGGGGGTAACCCAGGCAAATGCTGCCTGGGATTTTTTTTTGGGCTTTTATAAAATGCTACTTTAGAGAAAGGAAAACCATGTTTAAAATACCCCGTAGTAACCGGTTTTTAGTGATTGAAAATGAACAGAAACCATTTGATATGTGCCAGATGGATAAGGATATGAATAAACTGATTTTTACCCGTGTGATCGTGGTTAGTAAAAATCCTTTTATCGCCCGCCTTGCCCGCGTGGAGAAAGATGTGATTACTAAATAAGAAACCGCATTTGCCTTCCGCAATAAAAATTTTCGCAAAATAGTATTTATTTTATGGCGTGTTAATTTTTCTTAGGGCGCGTTCGAGGAACGCGCCCTAAGTATTATCTATGGACGCTCCGCGTTATTTTCGACGACAAGCGGCAAATTTTTCTTAATTGACAGTGCTTTATTTATACTATATAATTAGTGAACTATGGAGATAAATGAGATTGTGCAACAGAGGTACGATAAGTTAAATGTTCTCTCAACAAAAGGCGTTGACGCCTATGATTCGGTTTTGCCTGGCCGGGTAGATATTGGCGCGGCACTTGCCAATTTTAAAGAAGGAGAGCCTGCTTGTTTAAGCGGGCGCCTTATGGCAAAACGTTCACATGGCAAGGTCATTTTTTGCGACCTTAGGGACTCTACCGGTAGGATACAACTTTATATTAAAGCGGATTTTATCGGCAAGGAAAAGTTTGAAATTTTAGAAAACATTGATGTTGCGGATATTATCGGTGTAAAGGGAGAGTTATTTAAGACTCATACCGGCGAGTTTACTGTTAAGGTAACGGAGTTTGTGATTTTAAGCAAGGCTCTAAGGCCTTTACCGGAAAAATGGCATGGGCTTAAGGACGTGGAGATACGATATCGCCAGCGTTATTTGGATCTGATCTCGAATGAAGAAGTTAAAAAAGTTTTTCTCGCGCGGTCAGGTATTATAAAGGCAATAAGGAAATTTTTAGACGAAAAGGGGTTTCTGGAGGTAGAGACTCCGATGATGCATGATATTCCCGGAGGCGCTGCCGGCAGGCCATTTGTTACGCATCATAATGAGTATAATATGGGGCTATATCTGAGGATAGCGCCCGAGTTGTACCTTAAACGCCTTTTAGTGGGTGGCTTGGATAAGGTTTATGAAATAAACCGCAGTTTTCGTAATGAAGGCGTCTCTACCAGGCATAATCCGGAATTTACCATGCTTGAGATCTACGCGGCTTACGCTAATTATGAAGATATGATGCGGTTGTGCCAGGATTTAGTTGTTTCTGTGGCGCAGGAGGTTATCGGTAAAACCAGTTTTGATTATCAGGGCAAAACAGTAGATTTAACTACTCCCTGGCAGAGCTGCTCTTTTTATGAGATTGTGAAAAATAAATTTGATATTTTACCTTCAGATGAACCGGAGGCAATGTTAAAGAAGTTGCAGGATAGAGGTTTTGCTAAAGATTCGGCGCGCCTTTCCCGTTCCCAGATCAACAAAATAATAGAAGATGTTTTGGAAGAGGGCATGAGCGTTAATCCTACTTTTGTTACAGACTATTTCGCGAGTATGTGCCCTTTAGCAAAAAATAAAAAAAGCAATCCTTTACTTTCTGAAAGATTTGAGTTATACATTGCCGGGATGGAAGTCGGCAACGCGTATTCAGAATTGAATAATCCTGTTGAACAGAAAAATCGTTTTATCGACGAAATAAAAGACGCCAAAGCCGAGGAGAAGAAAACCGTAGACGACGATTATGTTTTGGCGCTTGAACACGGCATGCCTCCCGCCGGCGGCTTAGGCATTGGCATAGACCGGTTGATCATGCTGCTTACCAATCAGCCTTCGATTCGGGACGTTATTTTGTTCCCTCTATTACGGCCGGAACAAAACACATGATATAAATTTTCTACGGCGCGTTTGGGGAACGCGCCCTACAAAGACGATATTGTAGGCATGCCCCCCGAACAGGCTGAAATTTGGAAATATGAGAACTGAACTTTTTATTAGCTGGAGATACCTGGCCACAAAAAGGAAAGAGAAATTTATTTCTCTTATCAGCGTTATTTCTGTGTTAGGCGTTGCCATAGGCGTTATGGCTTTAATTATAGTTATCGCGGTAATGACCGGATTTGACAGGGACCTGCGCGATAAAATTGTGGGTAATTTTTCGCATATTACCTTAACCAGTTTTAAAAATATTGATACTGCAGAATATGATAAATTAATCAAAAAGATAGCGCCTAATCCGCATATTATAGGCATAAGCCCTAATCTGCAAGGCCAGGTTTTGGTTAAAGAAGGTTCTAAGTTTTTTGCCGTGGCTTTAAAAGGGGTGGATCCATATACGGAACCGTTAGTTACCAAAATAAATAAGTCTGTTATTTCAGGCAGTATGGGTGATTTGGCAAAGGACGGGGTCATTATTGGCAAAGAGCTGGCTATCATTTTGGGATTGAGCGCGGGGTCTGATTTACAGGTATATTCTCCTACGGGCAAGCAGTATAGTTTAAAGATAGTGGGGTTGTTTAATTCCGGGATGTATGATTATGACCTCAATCTTATTTTTACTAATATAAAAATAGCCCAGGATATCATGGAGATGGGGAGCACTTATAGCAGCGTCGCTATAAAATTAGATGATTTATACGCAGCGCCACGGGTACGGGCTGATCTGATCAATGTTTTAGGCGGGGAATATATTTTAAAAACCTGGACGGAAGCAAACCAAAGTTTTTTTGCCGCGCTTAAACTTGAGAAATTGACGATGTTTATTATTCTTACTTTAATTATATTGGTCGCGTCTTTTAATATTATAAGCACGCTTATTGTGCTGGTGGTGGAGAAAACCAAAGATATCGGCATCTTAAAAGCGATAGGAATGAGTTCCAGGCAGATCAGGAGCATTTTTATTTATGAAGGCGCGATTATTGGTTTCCTAGGGATATTTTTTGGTACCGTCGGCGGAGTAGGGTTATGCGTATTGCTTAAGAAATACCAGTTTATTGAGTTGCCGCAGGATATATATTATATAAATAAGCTGCCGGTTTACATCGCTTTATGGCCGGATATTGCTTTGATCGTTATCGCGGCAGTGGTTATTACATTGATTTCTACTATTTATCCTGCTAGTAAGGCTGCCGGGTTAAAGCCGGTGGAAGCTTTGAGGTATGAGTAGATAGATAAATAACGGCTAATGAAGGGTTTCAAGTGATAGAAGCTAAAAACATACATAAGTCTTATACCAACGGCGGGAAGGCGATTAATGTGTTGAAAGGTATTAATTTACGTATTGAAAAAGGTAAGTTTACCGCGATAACCGGGCCGTCCGGAGCGGGGAAATCGACACTACTTCATATCCTTGGCGGTTTAGATACTCCAAGCGAGGGGCGAGCTTTTTTTGAAGGCAAGGATATTAATAAATTAGATGAGTCAGCGCTTTGCAAAATAAGGAATAGAAAGATAGGTTTTGTTTTTCAGTTCTATCATCTTCTATCAGAATTTACCGTGTTGGAAAACGTGTTTATGCCGGCGCGCATTAGCCGGCAGCCGATAGCCCATAGCCAACAGTTAGCCCTGGAGTTGTTGGAAAAAGTGGGGTTGTCTGAAAGAATCACGCATTTCCCGTCAGAATTATCCGGGGGAGAAAAACAACGGGTGGCAATCGCGCGTGCTCTTATTAATAAGCCGCAAGCTTTATTTTGTGACGAGCCCACAGGGAATCTTGATTCGGATACAGGCAACGGAATTATAGCTTTGATCAGGAAAATAAGCGCAGAACATAAAATGACGGTTGTTTTAGTAACGCATAATATAGAGCTGGCGAAAAGCGTGGATAAGGTGTATTATTTGAAGGATGGGGTATTGGTTCATTAGGTGGAATAAGGACGGGGGTTATAGGATGAAGATATACATTAACGGGAAGTTTTATAATAAAGAAAACGCGAAGATCTCAGTGTTTGATCACGGGCTTTTATACGGCGATGGGGTATTTGAAGGGATACGTTCTTATAATAGGGTAGTGTTTAAATTAAAAGAGCATGTTGATAGGCTGTTTGAATCCGCGCATTCTATTATGCTTATGATCCCTTTTAGCAAAGACAAAATGATTAACGCGGTTGTGGAAACGTTAAAAGCCAATGGGTTAGACGACGCTTATATCCGGCTTGTAGTTACCAGAGGCGAAGGCGATTTGGGCCTTGACCCTCGTAAATGCAAGGCAGGCGCGACAGTCATCATAATAGCTGATAAGATTGCGCTTTATCCGGAAAAATTCTATAAGGAAGGATTATCTATTATAACTGTTCCGACTATAAGAAATTTACCGGAAGCGGTTAATCCGCAGATTAAATCGTTGAATTATTTAAATAATATTCTGGCTAAGATCGAGGCTACTAATGCCGGCTCTGAAGAAGCGATAATGCTGGATTCATTAGGATATGTAGCGGAATGCACGGGGGACAACATTTTTATAGTAAAAAATAATCATCTCTATACGCCGCCGCAATGCATGGGCAGCCTAAGAGGTATTACCCGTGATACAGTATTAGAGATTGCCGAAAAAAATAAAATTTCCGCGCATGAACACGTTTTGACTCGCCATGAAGTGTTTATTTCCGATGAATGTTTTCTTACCGGCACGGCCGCTGAAATAATCCCTGTGGTAAAGGTGGATGGGCGTGTTATCGGCACAGGTAAGCCTGGGGAAGTAACATTGAGATTAATGAATAAATTTAAAGAAATCACTAAAAAGTCGGGAGTCAAATATTAGTTTGTAAGTGTATAAGTGTAAAGTTTATAAGTTTTTGTCTTATAAACTTACACACTTATGAACTTATGCACTTTACACTCCGAGCGACGAAGGAGCGAGGGATGGTATGCGATGTCTGTGGTAAAAATCAGGCTACTGTGCATTTAACGGAAATAGTTGATGATCAAATGACCGAGTTGCATCTTTGCGAGGATTGCGCGCGTCAAAAAAGCGAACAGATGGAGCAGCAATTCGGGTTAAGCGACCTTTTGGCGGGGATGGTGGATTTTGGAAAAGCCCCGCAGGATAAAGCAGATGTATCTCTTAAATGTAAGAAATGCGGGCTTACTTATACTGATTTTAAAAAAATAGGCAGGCTTGGTTGTGGGGAATGTTATACCGCTTTTAAGAAGTTTCTTGCGCCGTTACTTAGGAGGATCCATGGTTCAACGCAGCATTTAGGTAAAGTCCCGCTAAAGGAGCCGAAGAGCGCTGTAAAGAAAGCCGCGGATTTGGATACTTTACGCCAAAGGCTTTCGCGCGCAATCGACACAGAAGCTTTTGAAGAGGCGGCAAGGATCAGGGACCAGATAAAAGAACTGGAGAAGAATAATCAGCAATCCGATAAAACTGATAAATAAGAAGTGTGTAAGTGTATAAGTGTAAAGTTTATAAGTATTTTACTTAAAAACTTACACACTTAAAACTTATACACTCCGAAGTGGAGTAATATTTATGAATCTTAACGAACTTATTCATCATACCAGCGAATGGTTAAAAGGCTCAGGGCCTAATTCTGATATTGTTATTTCCAGCCGTATCCGTTTAGCCAGGAATATCGGGAAATACCCTTTCCCTCATTGGGCAACCAAAAAACAGGCGGAAGATGTGCTTGAGAAAATTGAGGAGGCAAAATTAAAGATAAGCCTTTTGAGCAATGCTACCGTATTCAGATTGGTAGATTTGGACAGTATAGAGAAACAATTTTTAGTCGAGCGCCATTTAATGTCATACGAACACGCGCAGAAGACAAATTGTAAAGCGGCTATAATTGATTCCGAGGAAGTAATTTCAATAATGGTTAATGAGGAGGATCATATCAGGCTGCAGGTTATGCAGTCAGGATTTAATATTTATGAGGCATGGAATATTATTAATAAAATCGATGACGCGTTAAGCAAAGAATTGTCTTTCGCGTTTTCAGAAGAATGGGGTTATTTAACGGCTTGTCCTACAAATACCGGCACAGGCATGCGCGGCTCGGTAATGCTGCATTTGCCGGGATTGGTAATTACCAGGCATATTAACCGTGTTTTGGCGGCTATCGCGAAATTAAGTTTCACTACGCGCGGTTTATACGGCGAGGGCACTGAGGCAAGCGGAAATTTTTTTCAGATATCTAATCAGGTTTCTTTGGGGCATAGCGAGGAAGATCTTATTGATAATCTTAATGGTTTTATAAGGCAGATTATAGAGCAGGAACAGCAGGCGCGGGAATCTTTGTCGGCAAACAATAAAGCGATGCTTGAAGATAAGATAAACCGGGGTTATGGTATTTTAAAAAGCGCTTATATTATATCAAGCCAGGAAACCGTGGAACTTTTATCGATGGTAAGGTTAGGTTGTGATTTAGGTATTATTAAAGATATTGACCGTTGCACGATAAATGAATTGTTTATTATTACTCAGCCGGCACATTTGCAGAAAATAGAGGGTAAAAAGCTTTCGCAGCAAGAGAGGGATGTGAAGAGGGCGGAGATTATCAGGAGCAGATTAAAGATAACGTAAAAAAATATATTGGCATATAGCTGTTTCGGAGTTAGGAGCGCGGAGTTTGGAGATAAAAGCTATTTGCTAGAACTTACCAGCGGAGGAAGAATGTTTAACAGGTTTACGGAAAGAGCAAGGAAAGTAATTATATTAGCGAAAGAAGAAGCAAGGCGGTTTAATCATGATTATATTGGAACAGAACATATACTTTTGGGCCTTATTAGAGAAGGAGAAGGCGTGGCCGCGGCTGTATTGTTGAAGATGGGTGTTTCTTTGGAAAATATCCGCATGGAAATTGAAAAATTAGTGCAGCCCGGGCCTACTACGCAGATTATCGGAGATATCCCATTTACTCCCCGCGCGAAAAAAGCGCTGGAACTTGCCGCTGAAGAGGCGCGTTCTCTCGGCCATAATTATATCGGTACCGAACATCTTTTATTAGGGCTTATACGTGAAGGCGAAGGGGTCGCCTCACAGGTATTATTAAATCTCGGGCTTGATTTAAACCGTGTAAGGAACGAAGTGATGGAGCTTTTGGGTTCAGCGTTGCCGAATTTTAACCAGCCCGGCAGCGGCCCGCAAGCGAAAACAAAGACACCGGCGTTAGACGCTTTCGGCAGGGATTTAACGGCTTTAGCGAAAGAAAATAAGCTTGATCCGGTTATAGACCGCCAACAGGAAATCGAAAGGGTTATTCAGGTATTAAGCAGGCGGACTAAAAATAATCCGGTTTTATTGGGTGAAGCAGGCGTGGGAAAAACCGCGATAGTAGAAGGGCTTGCTCAGGGGATTATTTCCGGAAATGTGCCGGAAGTTTTACGCGGCAAACGCCTTATAGTATTGGATCTGGCTCTTATGGTTGCCGGCACAAAATACCGCGGCCAGTTTGAAGAGAGGATTAAGGCGGTAATGGAGGAGATAAAGCGTTCTCAGGATGTTATATTATTCATTGATGAATTGCATACCCTTGTTGGCGCCGGGGCCGCTGAAGGGGCGATCGATGCTTCAAACATTTTAAAACCGTCGCTTTCACGCGGGGAAATCCAGTGTATCGGAGCCACGACTTTAGATGAATACAGAAAATATATAGAAAAGGATGCCGCGCTTGAACGCAGGTTCCAGACTATCATGGTTGAGCCGCCTACAGTAGCGCAGACGGTGGATATATTAAAAGGGTTGCGCGATAAATATGAAGCGCATCATCGGGTAGTTTTTACGGATGAGGCGCTTGAAGCCGCCGCGAAGATGTCTGATCGGTATATCTCAGGAAGGTTTTTGCCTGATAAAGCGATTGATCTGATCGATGAAGCGGGCTCTCGCGCGCGATTAAATGTGTTGATAGTTCCTCCGGAAATAAAGAAAATGGAAGATAAAGTGGAAGCCTTGCGCAAAGAAAAGGAATCTTTTATAAAATCGCAGGATTTTGAAAAAGCCGCGTCTTTACGCGATCAGGAAAGATTGGCGCGCCAGGAATTGGATAATTTGAATAGGGAGTGGTCGCAAAGTAAAGACAAGATGCGGCCTGAAGTTACTGAAGAGGAAATTGCTAAAATCCTCGCGCAGTGGACCGGCATACCTATATTCCGCCTGGAAGAAAAGGAAGGCGAAAAATTATTGAAGATTGAAGATGAATTACATAAACGCGTAGTCGGCCAGGAAGAAGCCATAAAAACTATCGCGCACGCGATAAGGCGTTCTCGTGCCGGCATTAAAGACCCGCGCAGGCCTATCGGTTCATTTATATTCTTAGGCCCTACGGGCGTCGGTAAGACGCTGCTTGCGCGCGATTTAGCGGAGTTTATGTTCGGTGACGAAGATGCCCTTATCCAGTTGGATATGTCGGAGTATATGGATAAGTTTAATGTTTCCCGGCTTATTGGCGCTCCTCCCGGATACGTAGGCTATGAAGAAGGCGGGCAGCTTACCGAGAAAGTAAGGCGCAGGCCTTATTCGGTCATCTTATTGGATGAGATCGAAAAAGCTCATCCGGATGTGTTTAACCTTTTACTGCAGGTATTTGAAGACGGCCGGCTTACCGACAGTTTCGGCAGAAAAATCGATTTTAAAAATACGGTGATGATCATGACTTCTAATGTGGGGGCGGAATTAATACGCAAGACAGGTTCTCTTGGATTTAAAGCCCATACCGAAGAAGTAACTTATCAGGATATAAAGTCTAAGCTGCTTGATGAAGTAAAACGCACCTTTAAACCGGAGTTCCTGAACCGTATAGATGATATTATTGTTTTTAAGCCTTTGACTAAAGAAGACTTACAGCATATAGTTGAAATTGAAGTCAATCTTTTAGCCAAAAGGCTTGAAGAACAGAAGATATCTCTGGAGATTACCCAGGAGGCTAAAGATCTGCTTATCGACAAAGGGTTTGATCCTGTATTTGGGGCAAGGCCGTTAAAAAGAACAATACAGAAATTTATAGAAGACCCATTGGCAAATGAAATAATTTCAAAGAAGTTTTCTGAGGGCTCAAAAATTAAGGTGTTACGCAAGAACGAAGAGTTGTCTTTGGAACTTATTTAGAGATGATCAAAAATTTTCTGATAAGTATCGGTAAACAAATAATATCGCTTTTGTATTTTTTAGGCGGCTTGACAAATTTAGCGATTCAGACTTTTTATCTGATATTTGTCCCGCCGTTTAAGAAAGAGCGTATATTTGAAGAGGCTAAAAAAACCGGTTATGACAGCGTATCTATAGTTGCTCTGATCAGTTTGTTTATTGGAATGATCCTGGCTTTACAGACTGCCGTTCTCATGCAGCGTTTGGGGTCGGAGATGTATATCGCCAGCATTGTGGCGATTTCGATAGTAAGGGAACTTGGGCCGATAATAACTTCTTTAGTTGTGGCAGGCAGGGTAGGCGCCGCAATTACAGCGGAAATCGGTTCAATGCAGGTAACTGAGCAAATAGATGCTTTGGAATCTTTATCGAGCAATCCGATAAAATATTTAGTGGTGCCGCGGTTTTTGGCTTTAAGCATAATGCTGCCTATACTTACTTTGTTTGGGGATATAATTGGTATTTTGGGCGGATATATTATCGGTGTTTATAAATTAGGCATAACTTCAAGCTTGTATTGGAGCATTACCTGGGAGGGGTTGTTTTATAAAGATTTGTTTACCGGGTTAGCTAAAACTGTGTTTTTTGGCATGATTATCGCTTTTGTGAGCTGCTATGAAGGGTTTAATGTAAAAGGCGGCGCGGAAGGCGTGGGCAGGTCAACACGGCAGACAGTAGTTGCTTCGTTTATCCTGATTATTTCGGCAGATTGCTTCTTTACGGCTTTGTTTTATTTTATCTTTCCTTAGCTTTTAGTGCCCGCTATTTATCGGCGGCAATAAGCAATTAGTGATAACAATGATAGAGATAAAAGAGGTATCAAAAAATTTTGAGTCGCGTAGGGTTTTAGATAAGGTGAATCTTACGATTCCCAGCGGGAAAACTTATGTTATTATCGGGCGGTCCGGATGCGGTAAAAGCGTTTTATTGAAGCATATTGTAGGCATATTGAAGCCTGATAGCGGAGAGGTTATTATTAACGGACAGGATATCGGCAAGATAAGCAATAAGGAATTGGATACCCTGCGGTTGAAAACGGGCATGGTTTTTCAAGGAGGAGCGCTTTTTGATTCCTTAACGGTAGGAGAGAATGTAGGTTTTAGCCTTATAGAGCACGGCCATTTAAACCGGGATGATTTGTTTGATAGGGTTGAAAAAGCGCTGGCTATGGTTGATTTACGCGGCATTGAAAGATTAATGCCGTCAGAGTTAAGCGGCGGGATGAAAAAGCGTGTGGCATTGGCGCGGGCGATTTGCGCCAACCCTGAGATCATACTTTACGATGAACCAACTACGGGCGTAGACCCTATTACCGCTGACAGTATAAACGAATTGATAAAAAATTTGCATGATAAATTAAAAGTTACTTCTGTTGTAGTCACCCATGATATGATCAGCGCTTATAAAATAGCGGATAGGATTGGCATGCTTTATCAGGGAAAGATCATTGCTGAAGGAACTCCTCAGCAGATACAGGAAAGTAACCATCCAATAGTGCATCAATTTGTTAATGGCTTGTCTCGCGGCCCGATAACCGAAACTGTAGAGCGCGGTAGTTAAGCTTAATACGGAGGATAAAAATGATATTTGGCAAAACAAAACTTGAATTTAAGGTAGGAGTGTTTGTTTTTTTTGGCCTGATTGTTTTGGTTGTTTTTGTTTTGTCTATCGGAGATTTTAAAGATTGGTCTTCCGGTTATTACCTGAAATTAAACTTTAATTTTATCAATGGCGTAAAAGTCGGAGCGCCCGTGAGGTACGCGGGCGTGGAACTGGGTGAGGTTAAAGAAATAAGGTTTGTTTCTTATCCGGAACAAAAGACTAAGGTTGAGTTATTGTGTTGGATCCCGAAAAAAATTCATATACCGGTTGATTCTACGATTTGGATTAATACTTTGGGGCTTTTAGGCGAGAAATACGTTGAAATTTTGCCGGGCAAGGACTTTCAGGAATATTTATCTCCAAATGAAACTTTGACAGGCAATGACCCTATTGCTATGCATGAGTTGCTGGCTATGGGTAAGAATATTACGGATGATTTTGGAGTGATTGTTTCTAAATTGAAAAATGGCTCCGGTACAATCGGAAAACTTATCGCGGATGATACTATATATAATGAAGTAGAGGCTTTAATTCTGGATTTGAAAAAACATCCCTGGAAATTGTTTTGGAAGAAAAAGTAATGTAGTTATGAAGAACAAAACGATATTCACCTGTCAGAATTGCGGCGGGCAATCAGCAAAATGGCTGGGGAAATGCCCTGATTGCAATAGTTGGAATTCTTTTGTTGAGGAAGATTTTTCTTCTTCTCCATCCGCGGCTAAAGAAAAAACCGCGTTATATAAAGACGGGCCTGTATTATTAAAAGATGTTGAAATCAAGGAATCCGCCAGGATTAAAACAGATATAGCGGAATTAGACAGGGTTTTAGGCGGCGGCATAGTTTTGGGGTCTGTTACATTGATTGGCGGAGATCCCGGGATAGGAAAATCAACAATATCATTACAACTGTCTAATCAGCTTTCCGGGCGCGGGAAAACAGTTCTTTATGTCAGTGGCGAAGAATCCGTGTCTCAGACAAAATTGCGCGCTAAACGGTTAGGCAAAGGCGGCGAAGGCAATTTATATATTGTTAATCAGACAGATTTGTCTTTAATTGTTGAATATATAAGGAAGCTTAAACCGGATATAGTAGTTATTGATTCGATACAAGTTATTTTTGATCCTGAAATTAGTTCTTCCGCGGGCAGTGTCAGCCAGGTAAAGGAAAGCGCCGGTATTCTTACTCAATTGGCAAAAACCAGCGGGATTTCCGTATTTATCATTGGGCATGTAACTAAGGAAGGCGCTATAGCCGGCCCTCGTGTTTTAGAGCATATTGTGGATACGGTGCTTTATTTTGAAGGCGACAGGTTTTCAATGTATAGGATTTTACGCGCCGTTAAGAATCGCTTTGGCTCTACTAATGAAATCGGCGTTTTCGAAATGACTTCAAGCGGGTTGAAAGAAGTTACTAATCCTTCTGAAATATTTTTGTCTGAGCGGCCGGAAGATGTATCGGGTTCGATCGTAACTGCCGTGTTGGAAGGGACGAGGCCTTTATTAGTTGAAATTCAGGCTTTAGTCAGTAGGTCTAGTTTTGGTTATCCAAGCCGAAAGGCTCAGGGGTTTGATTTTAACAGGTTAAACCTGCTTGTGGCTGTTTTGGAAAAACGGTTAGGGGTGCATCTTGAAGCGGAGGATATTTTTGTTAATGTCGCGGGAGGGATAAAAATAGAAGACCCCGCGGCTGATTTAGCAGTGGCTCTGGCGATAATATCCGCTTTTAAAGAACAAAAGGTATCGGCAAATACTGTAGTTTTGGGAGAAGTAGGGCTTTCAGGCGAGATCAGAAGTGTATCTCAGGCTATTTTGCGTATAAATGAAGCGGAAAAACTGGGTTTTAAATATTGTATATTACCGAAAAATAATTGTAAAAATTTAAATTATAATAAGGCATTGGAATTGATGCCGGTTTCGGCTTTAAAACAGGCGCAAGATATGGCATTCGCGGAATTTACAGGGAGTAAATAATTATTTTACGGTTTACTAAATAATAGGGGGTACCTAAATGAATTTAATAGCAGTGCGGATTTTTTTTGTTGTTTTCAGTATGATTATAGGTTTTCAAGCGGGAGAAATTCGCGGGTCCGGGGTATTGGGCAGCGTATTTGGGGCGTTAATGTCGGTTGCGATTATTTTTTTGGAAATAGGCATGCGCAAAGTATCTGTCAGGGGGCTTTCCAGCGCGGTATTTGGTTTAATCCTGGGATTGCTTACCGTAAAGCTCGTTACCGATGTTTTTAGCCTGGCGCCTGTAACAGCGGAGCAATTAGCCGCGATAAGAGTTACTTTAACATTGATATTTTGTTATCTTGGCATAGTAATTGGGTTACGCGGCAAAGACGAATTTAATATAATTATTCCTTATGTCAGGTTGCGCAGGCAGGATCAAGTGGAAGAATTAGCGCTCCTGGATACGAGTGTAATTATTGACGGGAGAATTATAGATATTTTCAAAACTAATTTTCTTGATGGTAAAGTGGTTATCCCGCGGTTTATATTGAAGGAATTACAGCAAATCGCGGATTCCACAGACCCGATTAAGCGCCAAAGAGGCCGCAGGGGCTTGGAGATATTGCATTCGATCCAAAAAGAAGCAGGCAGGGATATAAGCGTTAATGAAGAAGATTTTCCCGAGGTGCCGGAGGTGGACGCGAAGCTGGTAAAATTGGCAAAATTGCTTGAGGCAAAGATATTGACTGTAGATTTTAACCTGAATCGTATAGCTACGTTTCAGGGGGTAAAGGTATTGAATATAAACGAGTTGGCGAATGTTTTAAAGCCCGTTGTTTTCCCCGGTGAACAGATGCGCATTAAATTAATTAAAGAAGGAAAGGAATATAACCAGGCATTGGGTTATCTTGACGATGGGACAATGGTAGTGGTTGAAGACGCCCGCAGGTTAATCGGGCAGGAAGTAAAAGTAGCGGTTACGTCTGTTTTGCAAACTCAGGCAGGCAGGATGATCTTTACTAAAATTGAAAAATAGAATAAAAAATGTATCTTAGCGCTATAGTTGTCGCGGCAGGCAAGGGGGAAAGGTTAAGATCTAAAGTTTCCAAACCGTTGATTAAGATTTGCAATAAACCGGTTATAATTTATTCTTTGGAAATTTTATCTAAATGCGGTTCGATTAAAGATATAATTATTGCCGCGAATTCATTGAATATCGATGCTATAAAACGGGAAGTAAAAAGATATAAAATAAATAAAGTTAAAGGAATAGTCTCGGGCGGCATTAGGCGCCAGGATTCTGTTGAAAATGGATTAAAAGCGGTTAATAACAAGGCGGATTTTGTTTTGGTGCATGACGCGGCAAGGCCGTTTATTAATAATAAAATAGTTCTTTCAACGATAAGCCAGGCGAAAAAATATGGCGCTTCTATTGCGGGGGTGCCGGTGAAGGCGACGATAAAAGAAGTCCACAGCCCGCAGTCTACAGCCCATGGAAATTTAATAGTTAAGAGGACGATAGACAGGGAAAAATTGTGGGAGGTGCAGACGCCGCAGGTTTTTAAAAAAAACTTGCTTTTAGAAGCATATGAAAAATACAGCGACGCAGATGTAACAGACGACGCAATGTTGTTGGAAAAGATGGGGGTTAAAGTGGGTGTGGTTTTGGGCTCATACAATAATATAAAGATTACTACGCCTGAGGATTTGATTATAGCGGAAGCAATCGCTAAAATCAGAAAATAAAAATAATAATATGAATAGAGTAGGCATTGGGTACGATATACACCGTTTAGTCGAAGGCCGTAAGTTGTTCATTGGCGGTATAGAGATCCCTTATATTAAAGGCTTATTGGGGCACTCTGACGGAGATGTGCTTTTACACGCGATATGTGACGCATTATTGGGGGCTATAGCGGCAGGAGATATCGGAGGGCATTTCCCCGATACTGATCCGGCTTACCACGGGATCAGCAGCGTAAAACTGCTTAAAAAGGTTGTTAATTTGCTTAAAGAAAAAGGTTTTAAGATAAATAACGTAGATACTGTAATAATCGCTCAGGAACCGATTCTTTTGCCTTTTAAGAAAGCGATGCAGAAAAGTATTATAGAAATACTTGATATTAATGAAGATTGTGTCAGTATAAAAGCAAAAACCAACGAAGGTATGGGCGAGATCGGCAGGAAAGAGGCAATTGCCGCGCATGTGGTGGTGAGTATTAGCAGTTAGCCGGTTAGCCTGTTGTCCGGTTAACCGGTAAACCGGCGGACTGGACAACAAATAGGTATTTGGAGAAAAAATGTTTTTGTATATTTTATTAGCTTTGATTGCGGTTGTTATTGTTAAAATAATTTTAATCGCGGTATTTTTCTCCGGCGAGATCCGTTGCGCTCAAAAAAGAGATCCCGCGGCAAGAAGTTTTGTAGAAGTGCTTATTTTGTATCAGGGATTACACGCGTTGATAAGCCATCGTATCTCGCATATGTTTTATAAGGCGCGGTTATTTTTTATCGCGCGTTTGATAAGCCAGATCTCAAGATTTACAACCGGCATAGAGATTCATCCCGGCGCGCAAGTAGGTAAATGTGTTTTTATTGATCATGGTATGGGGGTGGTGGTTGGGGAAACTGCTATTATCGGAGACAATGTTTTATTATACCAAGGCGTTACATTAGGCGGCACAGGGATTGAAAAAGGCAAGCGCCATCCGACTATCGGCAATAACGTGGTTATCGGCGCCGGCGCGAATGTTTTGGGGAATATCACGATAGGAGATAATTCTTATATCGGCGCTAATGCGGTTGTGATCAGGGATGTTCCGCCGAATTCTACCGTGGTTGGCGTTCCCGGAAAAATTACCAGGCAGGACGGCAAGAAAATCGATACCAGCCTGGATCATATACATATACTTGACCCGATCATGCAGTCGATGGATGCTTTGGAAAAACGAATTGAAAAAATAGAAAAGAATCATAATAAATAACAGATATATTCGTAAAATTCGAAGCACGAATTTCGAGATTAGAATTTTCGTTATGCCTATCCATATATATAATTCCCTAACACGCAAAAAAGAAGAGTTTGTTGCTTTAAGCCAGGCACAGATAAAAATGTATGTCTGCGGGCCTACGGTTTATGACGAGCCGCATATAGGCCATGCGCGCAGCGCCTATGTTTTTGACATCATAAAACGTTATTTAGAATATAAAAAATATAAAGTGTTGTTTGTAAGAAACGTTACTGATGTTGATGACAAAATTATCGATAAAGCGCGCAAGGAATTTAAGGGTGAAGATTTAAATACAGCGTTTAAAAAAGTAGCGGATAAGTATTTGCTTGCGTATCATCAGGCTTTGGAAAAGCTGGAGATAAACTCCGGTGATTCCGGTATTGTTGAGCCCAAGGCAAGCGAATATATTGAAAAGATGGTGTTGTTCATAAAAGGGCTTATTGATAAAGGTGCCGCGTATCCTTCCGGGGGGGATGTTTATTTTGATATTAGTAAAGCCAGGGATTACGGTAAACTATCCCATCAATCTTTGGATAAGATGGAAATTGGCACGCGGGTTTCTCCCGGAGAAAATAAGAAAAATCCTCTTGATTTCGCTCTTTGGAAATCGGCGAAAGAGGGTGAGCCTTCCTGGGTGAGCCCCTGGGGAAAAGGCCGGCCCGGCTGGCATATAGAGTGCTCTGTGATGAGTTCGGATATTCTTGGCGATGAGTTTGATATCCACGGCGGCGGTTTAGACCTTATATTTCCGCATCATGAAAACGAGATCGCGCAATCCGAAGGCGCCGGGAAAAAGTTCGCGCGGTATTGGATACACCACGGCCTTTTGACTATTAACGGACAAAAGATGTCGAAGTCACTTGGGAATTTTATTACTGTAAATGATTTTATGGATAAATATAAGAATCCGAATCTGTTGAAATTAATCTTCTTATCAACGCATTACGCGCATCCTGTGGATTATACGGCAGATAAAATTGAAGAGGCAAAGGCGGCGTTGGAGAGGATTTCGATTCTACTAGGGAAAATAGAATCGGCAGCACAAGAGCGCAAGGGCACAAGAGCACAAGGACATAAGAGCGCAAGTGTATTAGAGGATATAAAAAATAGATTTATTGCAGCGATGGACGATGATTTTAATACGCCGAAGGCTTTGGCGTCAGTGTTTGATTTGGTTACTTTGACGAATAAAAACATTGAAGATTTGGATTTTATTAGTAGTTCAAAAGAAGCTTTGAAAGAATTATTGGGAATCCTTGGTATATCTTTAAACGTTACGATTTACGCTAAACCCCTTGAAGGAAAAACAAAAGTAGAAAAGCCGAGTATTAGTGGTTTTAGCGAAGAAGAGATTTCCTTGATTGATAAAAGATTAAAAGCCAAAAAAGATAAAAATTATGCTCTTGCAGATAATATAAGGAAAGAATTAGAAGAAAAGGGTATAATATTAGAAGATACTAAAGACGGAAAAACTACACCGCGGAGAAAATTATAAAATGAAACTGCGGATTTTTCGCGAATTGACAATTTTAGCCAATGAGCCTTGAGCATTGAGGGAATCCGCCAAATTGCGTTGCAATTTGGCGAGATGGCGAGGATGTTTGAGTCCGTCCTGGTGCGTAAGCACCGACGGACGAGTTCCGCAGCCACCGAAATGCGAAAGATCATTGGCGACCGCCGCAGGCGGGAAAATTGTCTTGAGCGGAAAAGCCGCAGGGGCATTTTGTAATTTTCTCGACAATCGTATGATATAAGAAGTTTGTGAAGCCGTTAAATTTTATAGTTTCGTTTTTCGGCGCTGAAAATTTTTGCCGTCTGCTGCGGTTTACTTCGTCGCTTCAGGTAGACTTTCGTAACAGTTGAGGCTTGCGCTCCTCGTAAATCCTTGCAGACTATTGCCAAAAATTTTCTAATGCGCCTCAAATCGAAACCATAAAATTTACCGGGTTGTATATGAAAAATATGATAAAAAAAGGTAAGTTTATAACTTTTGAAGGGTCTGAAGGCTGCGGGAAGAGTACGCAGTCAAGGCTTCTTAGCGCGTATCTGGAAAACAAAGGTTATTCCGTGGTTTATCTGCGCGAACCCGGGGGCACAAAGATAAGCGAGAAGATAAGAGAAATCTTATTGGACGCAAAAAATAATGCGATGTCTTCTGTCTGCGAAATGCTGCTTTATATGTCGGCGCGCGCGCAAATTGTCGAAGAGGTAATTAAGCCGGCGCTTGCGCAAGGCAAGGTTGTTATAAGTGACAGGTTCCTTGATTCTACTCTTGCCTATCAAGGTTATGGTTTGGGAATGGATATTAATGTTATAAATGATATCGGTAATATCGCTACGCAGGGTATAAAACCGGATTTGACTGTGTTATTGGATGTGCCGCTTGAAAAGGGGCTCGGGTATCGGGAGGGTGTTAAAGACCGTATAGAACAAAGGCCGCTCGCGTATCATTCCCGCGTCAGGAAAGGGTATTTTAAACTTGCCCGGCTTGAGCCTAATAGGATGAAGATCGTAAAGGTGGATGAAGATAAGTCAGTAACTCAGGAAAAAATCAGGGAATTAGTTGATAAATTATTAGAAATAACATGAATCGGTTATCGGTGTTCGGTTATTGGTTTTCGCCGATAACCGATAACCGATAACCGATAACCGAAAATGCCTTTTAGCGTTATAAACGGCCAGGATAGGCCTATAGAAATAATCAAAGAGCATATATCTCAATCGCGGCTTGCGCACGCCTACCTTTTTTCCGGTCCCGAAGGAGTAGGCAAGAAATTATTGGCGAAAACTTTAGCCAAAGCAGTAAATTGCCTGAAGCTTGATAATGATTCTTGCGATACCTGCCCGTCTTGCCTGAAGGTGGATAAAAATCAGCATCCGGATGTGCATTTTTTGGATGATGGCATTGTCGAAGATTCTTTGGCGCTCGTGCAGGTAGATGCAAAATCTGTAAAGATTGAGGCTATCCGGAATTTGCAAAAAGAAGCGAATTTGCGCCCTTATGAAGGTAAAATTAAGGTTTTTATTATTGATAACGCGCATAATTTGACTCCTGAAGCTGCTAACGCGCTTTTAAAAGTTCTTGAAGAGCCGCCTAAACACAGCCTGATCATTCTTATAAGTTCTAAAACTTCGGTATTGTTTAAAACAATAGTTTCACGCTGCCAGATAATAAAATTTTGTCCGATGCAAAGGGGCGCCCTTTCGGGTATTCTCAAGAAAGAGTATAATCTTGATGATAATTTTGCGCATTTTTTATCCTTTTTTTGCGAGGGGCGCTTAGGGTTAGCGTTAAAATTAAAGGGCACCGATATATTTAGTGAAAAAAATAAAGTTATAGATGAATTTTGCATGGCGCATAATTTTGAGTCAGCAGGAATTCCGGTACAGAATCGGCAAGATATGAGGAGTATTTTAAATGTACTGGCTGTTTGGTTCCGTGACATATATATGTTGAAAAGCGGCATATCTTTTATGGAAGTCGTTAATATTGACCGTAAAGATGAATTGTTAAAAGCTAGCAGTAATTATTCTTTTGATAAATTGAACCAAGCGTTATTTTTGATTTCAGATTCCGTAACTAAAATTGAACAAAATATAAATATAAAATTATTGTTGGCGAATTTAAAACTAGCGATGCAATAAATGGAAAAAACAATTGCGTGTGTAAGTTTTTAAGTGTGTAAGTTTATAAGGTAAAACTTATAAACTTTACACTTACTCACTTTACACTCCGAACGGAGTGAGGAAATGGATAAAACTGTAGTGGTGCGGTTAAGGGATTTCGGGCAGGCATATTTGTATAACGCGGCTGAGTTAAAGGTTAAAGAAGGCGATTACGTTATTGTTGAGCACGACAGGGGGCTTGACTACGGGCAAATTATCTGCCCTAAAGATGCCGCGGTAGTGGATAAGGATTCAAAAGAGCCGTTAAGGAAAATAGTAAGGATAGCAGTGGATAATGATTTACAGCAGTTTGTGGAGAATAAGGCAAAAGCTAAAGAGGCATTTAATACGTGTGTCACCAAGATCAGTGAACACAAATTGCATATGAAGCTTGTGCGGGCAGAATATTCTTTTGACCGCAGCAAAATTGTATTTTATTTTACCGCTTCAGGAAGGATCGATTTCAGGAACCTGGTTAAAGATTTGGCGAAAATTTTTAAAGCAAGGATAGAATTACGGCAAATCGGCGTAAGGGATGAAGCCAAGATTTTTGGCGGATTTGGTTCTTGCGGCAGAGAGCTTTGCTGCGCTAAATTTTTGAAAGATTTTGAGCCTGTGACTATAAAAATGGCAAAAGAAGAAGGGTTGCCTTTGAATCCGCCTAAGATTTCCGGCCTTTGCGGCAGGCTTATGTGCTGCCTTTCTTTTGAATATGAAACCTATAAGATGTTGTCTAAAGGGCTTCCTCGTGAAGGGGAAAAGATTTCTGTAGAGCAGGGCAAAGGCAAAGTTGTGAGCGTAAATGTTTTTAAGCGTTCCGTTATGGTAGAATTAGAAAGCGGAGCGATGGTAGAGGTGAAGTATAAACCGGTTTAAACTTGAAACGGGAAATCTGACTATGTACAAGAAATTTTATATAACTACACCCATTTATTATGTCAATGCTTCTCCGCATATAGGGCATTCCTATACGAATATCGCCGTGGATACTTTAGCGCGGTATATGCGTAACCGTTTAGGCAAGGAAAATGTATGTTTCCTTACAGGCACGGATGAACATGGGCAGAAGATACAAAGAGCTGCTCTTGCCGCGGGGCTAACTCCTCAGGAGTTTGTCGATAAAACAATCATACAGTTTAAAGAGTTATGGTCTAAATTAGGTATTTCAAATGATGATTTCATAAGGACAACGCAGCCAAGGCATATCAACACGGTAAAAAAAGTCCTGGATATATTGTATAAGAAAGGTGATATTTATCAGTCGGAATACTCCGGCTGGTATTGTGTCCCCTGTGAGAATTTCTGGATTGAATCTCAGTTAATTAACGGGGCTTGCCCTGATTGTAAGAGGCCTGTAGAGAAAATAACCGAGACTAATTATTTTTTCAGGATGTCAGCATATCAGAAATGGTTGATACAATATATTGAAGAGCATAAGGAGTTTGTCAGGCCTGAGATACGCCGTAATGAGGTATTGAGCTTTTTGAAGATTAACGAATTAACCGATTTGTGCATATCCCGGCCTAAAGAGCGCTTAAGTTGGGGGATCCCTTTGCCTTTTAGCCCCGAACACGTTACATACGTATGGTTTGACGCCTTGATCAATTATATCAGCGCGGTAGGCATTTTCGATGAAAAAAATAAATATAATTCCGCGTGGTGGCAGGATGATGTTTTTGTGGCGCATTTGGTCGGAAAGGATATTTTACGGCATCACGCGGTATACTGGCCGATTATGCTTAAGGCCTTAGGGATAAGAATGCCGGATACAATATTTGCCCATGGTTGGTGGCTAATAGACGATACTAAGATGTCTAAATCAAGAGGTAATGTCGTTTCTCCCCTGGATATGATTGATAAATTTGGGATTGATGTATATCGTTATTTTTTATTACGGGACGTTTCTTTTGGAATGGATGGTAATTTTTCTGAAGAAGCGATAGTTAAAAGGTTAAACAGCGATTTGGCTAATGATTTGGGCAATCTCGTATATCGTACGCTTACGATGGTTGAGAAGTATTACCAGGGCAGCATTCCCAAAATAGGTAATGCTCAATATGGCGCTCAGGCAAAAATGATAAAAGAAAAAATAAAACTGTTGCCTGATGAAATTGACGTAATTATGTCCAGTGTCTCTGATTTTAATTTTAGCCGGGCTTTGGAGTGTATCTGGGGGTTGATCGGTATGGCAAACAAATATGTTGAAGATACAAAGCCATGGAATTTAGCTAAAGAAAATAAAACCGAAGAACTTAAATGTTTTATAATTTTACTGGTTGATGTATTGCAAGCGGTGGCTGCGGGGATTAAGCCTTTTTTGCCTAATACTGCCGAATCAATCTTAGAGCAGCTTGGACAGGGAGCAATTAAAAAAGGCAATCCTTTATTCCCCCGTATCGAAAAAAAACCGAAAAGCCAATAATCTAATGGGCCAGGAAGTAAAAACTATTTTGATAGATACGCATTGCCATCTGGATTCTTCAGATTTCAACGATGACAGGCAAGAAGCCGCCAGGCGCGCGATAGACTCCGGCGTGGAATATATTATAAATGTGGGTGCCAGCGTCAAAGGTTCAAAAGATTCCGTAAATTTGGCATTAGAGTACCCTTTTTTTTACGCCGCAGTTGGGATACATCCGCATGAAGCGGATACCGTAGATAAGGATTCAATCGGTGAAATAGAGAAACTGGCTAAAAATAATAAGGTTGTGGCGATAGGTGAAACCGGGCTTGATTATTACAGGAATTATTCAGAGGCAAATAATCAGAAGGATTTGTTCATAGCGCTTATAAAGCTTAGTAAAAATTCAGGTTTACCGCTTGTGATACACAGCCGCCACGCGCAAGAAGATACCTTGAAGATCATGCGGGAATTTATGCCATTGAAAGCCGTGGTGCATTGTTTTTCAGGTAATAATGATTTTTTGCGCGAGTGCGTGGATATGGGGTTTTTTGTTTCTTTCACCTGCAATATAACTTATAAAAAGGCCGAAGATTTAAGGCAGGTAGTCAAAGTTGCTCCTTTAGAGAGGATAATGTTGGAAACAGATGCGCCGTATCTTTCTCCTGAAGGGAGCCGGGGTAAAAGGAACGAGCCGTGCAATGTAAAACGGGTGGCTTTGGATATAGCTAAAATTAAAGGCGTTACTTTCGAAGATGTCGCAAGGTGTACTACTGATAACGCGAAAAACTTTTTTGGGCTGAGATGAAAGCAAAAGTTTCTATAGTTAAATGCAGTAGTTATGATCCGCGATTAATTCAGGAGAAAGTCAGGCACTCCATTGAATTAATCGGGGGAATAGCCAGTTTTATTAAACCGGAAAGCCGGGTGTTGATCAAACCCAACCTTTTAATGGCAAAGGAGCCTGAATGCGGAATAACCACTCATCCGGAAGTTGTGCGCGCGGCGGTAAAATTATTAAAAGAAATTAATTGCAAGGTTTTTATTGGAGACGGGCCGAGCGCTTTTGGCAATCAGGCGGAAAATGTGGATGAGGTTTATGAACGCACGGGTATTAAAAAAGTTGCCGAAGAAGAAAATGCGGCATTAGTTAAATTTGAAAATAAGCGTTGGAGAAAACTTTTTCCGTTGACTACGTGGATAGACCAGTGTGATCATATTGTTAATATCCCGAAGTTTAAAACTCATAATTTGATGGTTTTGACCGGCGCGATAAAAAATCTTTACGGCTTTGTTTGGGGAACGCATAAAACTGAATTACACAAGAAATTTTTTGATAAGAGTGATTTTTCAAAAATACTTGTGGATATTTTTGAGGAAGTAAAGCCCGCGCTGAATATCGTTGATGGAGTGGTAGCTATGGAGGCTGATGGCCCGGCAACGTGCGGTAAATTACGGGAAGTTAACCTGTTAATCGCGGGAACAGACGCCGTGGCGGTTGACAGCGTTTTATCTGTTATTATGGGGCTTTTGCCTTCAGACATATTGACCACAAAAGAGGCCGCAATCCGCGGCTTAGGTGTTTCGGATATTAAAGATATTGAAATCCTGGGGGAAAGTTTAAGCCTGCTTACCGGTAAGCCTTTTATTTTGCCTTCAACTTCATGGCGGCAGAAAATGGCGCCGTTTATTATTAATATGGTCAAGGGGTTTATTAAATATTATCCATACGCGCAAGATGATATTTGCGCGAAATGTTCTGTTTGTGTGAAAGCTTGCCCTAATAAGGCTATAACTATGAAAAACGGCCGGATTGTTTTCGATTATTCAAAGTGTATTTCTTGTTTTTGTTGCCAGGAATTTTGCCCGTCTTCGGCGATTAAGGTAAAAAAAAGCGCGTTCGCGAAAATGATTGGGCTGTAGAGATATGATAAATTTATTTCATCCTGTTTTTTTTATTTTTCTCGGTTTTTTAGGCATATTAGTGCCTAAGCTGCTTATCGGTATTTCTTCGGCCGGAATAACGATAGAAAGGTCAAAAGAAGCCATTAAGCATAAGCAAACGGAAAATGATATAAAGCTAGACAAGGAAATCGGGGATCTGGAGAAACAGCTGCAGGACTATAAACAAAAGAATATTGTTAAAAAATCCAGGCAGATAAATAAAAAAATCAGTAATTTAAAGAAAAGTAAGGAGAATTTCCGGCGGCGTCAAACAATGTTTATTAAAAGGTATGATTTATTAAATTATAGAGATGGCATTATCTATCCGGGTATACTTATTTTGTTTTCCGTAATCTTTTCTTTTCTAGGGGGCAAATGCGCCGCGCCTGTAGCTATGTTTACAAGTTATGCTTTTGTTGTTTTGTTTTTGTTAATCGCAATTTTTAGAATTTTAAAGTGTTTTAATATAATTAGGGAAGCTAACGCCAGGGTAAAAGATTATGAAAAGGAAAGGATCGCAACTTCTTTTCATGAAGTTTTCAGTAAGAATGACGGTATAAACGCGCCGTAAAAAGCGGCATATTATGATGAGCAAAAAAAGTGATTTATGCGCGTTAAGGATTAAATTAGACCAGGCAATTACTTACGGCACCAAAAAGGAAGCATTGCTGCTTGCTAAAGATGGGTTAAAGCAGGCTAAAAAAAATAATCTGCCCGGTGAAACCGCGTATTTTAAAGGCCAAATTGAGATCCTAAAAAAGCGTTATACTTGCGCGATAGAGTACTTTGACGCGGCGATAAAATATAATTTTAAGGATGGCGCGGCGTATAATGACCGGGCGTTATGTATGGTTGAGTTAGGCATAATAGATGAATCGCTTATTTATTTTGATAAGGGGATCAGCGTTGAGCCGGATTACGCTACTATTTACCACAATAAGGGGTGGCTGTTGAATAATATCGGATGCCATAGAGGGGCAATAGCTTGTTTTAGGAAAGCTCTTGCATTGGAGCCGGATAGGCCGGTAACTTATGATAACCTGGCGGACGCGTTGTATAATTTGTTTGATTATAAAGGCGCGGTGGAAGCTTACAAAAAAGTACTTGAATTGTTAAAGCCGGGTTGCTGTAGGGCCATTAAAAAAGCGATAAGAGAGAAAATAAAGATTATTGAGAAAGCAGCGAACAGCAAGTAGAGAGAGATAGTGTCACCAAGTCACATGTAGTTACAAGATTTGCAGTCAGCCATGTCGCAAGGTAATACAGAAGACAATTTGTATTACTTTGTGGCTTGTTAATTTGGTATCTCTTCTAAAAGAAAGGATTGAAATGGAAATCAGGACTATAGAATGGAAGGATAATTCTATTAAAATAGTCGATCAGACTAAACTTCCGGCAAAATTTGAATACCTGTGCATTAAGGATTTAAAAACTCTTTGGCAGGCGATCAAAGAATTAAAAGTGCGCGGTGCTCCGGCATTGGGAGCGGCAGCCTCACTTGGCGTGTATTTAGGCATCAAGGATTCCGAAACGCGTAATTTTATTGAGTTTAAGAAAGATTTAGATAAAGTAGTTGATTATCTGGCGTCATCAAGGCCTACGGCAAGAAATTTATTTTGGGGATTGGAAAGAATGCGCGATATTGCCGTGATAAATAAAGATAAAAAAGTGCCTCTTTTGAAAGAACTAATATTTCTGGAGGCGCAAAAGATCATTCAAGAGGATATGGCATCTTGCCGTAAAATTGGTTATTATGGCGCAAAGTTGATTAAAGATAATGATACGATATTAACTGTCTGTAATGCCGGTATCCTGGCGACAATTGATTACGGCACTGCCCTCGGGGTGATTTACAGCGCGCAGGCAAATGGCAAAAGAATAAAGGTGTTTGCCTGTGAAACCAGGCCGCTTTTACAGGGCGCGCGTTTGACTTCCTGGGAATTACAGCAAAAAGGAGTTGATGTGACTCTTATTTGCGATAATATGGCCGCGACGTTGATGAAACAGGCAAAGATAGATAAAGTAATCGCGGGAGCTGACCGGATCGCGGCAAATGGCGATACTGCCAATAAAATCGGCACTTATAGTTTGGCTGTGTTAAGCCGGTATCATAAAATTCCTTTTTATATCGCAGCCCCGGCTTCTACGTTTGATTTAAAAATCAAAACCGGCAAAGATATTCCTATCGAGCAAAGGGATCGGAAGGAAATTGCCGAATTATTTTTCAAATATCCCATTGCTCCAAAAGGTGTAAAAGTATTTAATCCTGCTTTTGACGTAACGCCTCAGGATTTAATTACTGCGATTATTACGGATAAAGGGATTATACGTCCGCCGTATGAGAAGAATATCCGCAGGATATTGGGTGGTTAATTGTGCGCTCACAAATCCCATAGCTAAATTTACTTTTGCTTTATAAAATAAAAGAAATATGAGAATAACTGAAATAGGCGAATTTGGCTTGATTGAACGATTCCGTAAATCAATAAAGACGGATTCGTCGGTTATTAAAGGCAGCGGCGATGATTGCGCGGTATTGGCATTCGATAAGGATCATTACCAGTTGTTTACCTGTGATATGATAGTTGAGGGGCAGGATTTTACCCGCAGGGACAATTTGCGGCTTATTGGCAGGAAGGCTTTGGCAATATCTCTTAGCGATATAGCGGCCTGTGGCGGCATTCCCAGGTACGCGGTTGTCTCTTTAGCCATGCCTTCCAAAACTACGGTAGAGGCGGCGGATAATATTACCAAAGGAATGGTTAGTTTAGCCAGGGAATATAAGGTAAATATTGTAGGCGGGGATATCAGTAAGGCTGCCGGTTTGATCATTGATGTGGCTATGACAGGTATTGTGGAGAAGAAAAACCTGGTTTTAAGAAGTGGCGCCAAAATTGGCGATATCGTATTTGTCAGCGGAGATCTTGGCGGTTCGATCCGGGGTAAACACCTCAAATTTATTCCGCGGGTTAAAGAGGCAAGGTATCTGGTAGAGAATTTTAAGATTAACGCGATGATTGATATATCAGACGGGTTAACGCAGGATTTGGGGCATATATTGGAATCAAGTAAAGTTGGCGGCGTGATTTACGAAAGCCTGGTGCCTGTAAGTAAGGAAGCGAAAAATCTGGAAGATGCGCTTTGCGCGGGTGAAGATTTTGAACTGCTTTTTACAGTAACGCGCAAAGAGGCAAAAAAAATAATAAAACTTAAGGGTGCGCAATTTAAGCCGATTGGTGAGATCATGGATAAGCGCTACGGCTCAAAAATGATCGGTAAAGATGGCAGGGAAAAAAATCTTGTTCCGATGGGGTTCAGGCATTTTTAGCGCACAAGTGCCCGCCAGCAAAGCTGGCGAGGTCTCGCCAAAAATTCTGGCGGACACAAGATCACAAGTATACAAGGGGTTCAAGTTTCACGTTTCAGGTCGTAAGTAAAATGAAAATTATATCTAATTCTGTTAACGAAACATTAAGGGTCGGCCGTAAAATAGCGAAATATCTTCAAAAGGGGGATATTGTATGTTTATTCGGCCAGCTTGGCGCGGGAAAAACGGTTTTAACTAAAGGTATCGCTTCCGGATTAGGGATTGATAAAGATAAAATCATCAGCCCGACATTTGTTTTGGTAAAGCAACAAACTACCAGGCATAATTTGTCTTTTTATCATTTTGATTTTTATAGAATTAACAGCCCGGAAGATATATTCGCTTTAGGTTACGAAGAATATTTTTATGGGAATGGTATTTCTGTTATTGAGTGGCCGGCCAGGTTGAGTTATCTTTTGCCAACGGAATTCCTGAAAGTTGAATTGTCTTTAATATCTGATTCCAGGAGGGAATTCCGATTTTCCGCTTTTGGCAGGCGTTATAAAGATTTATTGAAAAAAATAAAAGTGAATAACGTTATATCTATATGTTATTTAATATTGTTTCTTCCAGTTTATTAAGATTAAAGGGTTTGACAAGATAACCGTTAGCTCCGAGTTCAATCGTTTCCTTTATAATTTCTCTGTCGTCATTGCCGCTTGTCATAATTACAATTATCGATTTATCGTAATCTTTAATGGTTTTTAAAGTGATTATTCCGTCCATTCCCTGCATGCAAATATCTAAGAATATAATGTCCGGCCTGTTTTCTTTTATTTTCGATATTGCTTCTTCTCCCGATAACGCGGTACTTATGAGATAGCCTTTTCTGGCCAGATAATTTCTGATTAATTCCAGCGGGCCCGGTTGATCGTCAACCATAAGTATCTTTGTTGTTAGTGCTGTTGCTTTGATCTCTACCGTAGTAGGCACGGCGATTTTCTTGTCTATTATAATGTGAATAAGGCCCTTAACAAATTGTTGGGCATTTTTGTCGCGCGGAGCGATCAGCACTTTTATTGTATCGTCAATCAATGATATTTTTTCTGATATTGATTCTGCGGAGACATCCGATATCGCGGCGTCTAAAATTATGAATGCGGGCCTTTCCTGGGTTAATAATTCTAAAATTTCCCGGTGAGTGAGTACTGTAGTAGCTGTGTAGCCTAAATCCGTGAAAGTTTTATAGAACAGGTCTCTGGTTTCTTGGTTGCTTTGCGCGATAATAATATCAAACATAGTTTAATTCTCCATTCGGTATTATTTATCAAACAATACGGATATTCATAATAATATACCAGTTAAATCTAAATTTGTCAATTGACACGTAATAGCATGTCAAGCCAAAATAGAAATGTCGTATTATTACCAAAATAGGAATGTCGTATTTCTGTTTTTAAAGAGCTCCTGCTAAAACTTCTTCTTTTTCCTTTGAGCCGAATTTAAAGTTGTGCCAAGGATGATCCTTAGGTGGCGTATAGGCTCTAGCAAATAGATGCGGCTTT
>Ga0209515_10000103_pt1 | contig 152721 bp, 135 predicted proteins | sample Subgroupgradi54m_FD_187454 | JGI IMG/M metagenome (GOLD analysis project Ga0209515, IMG submission 187454) | Subsurface groundwater microbial communities from S. Glens Falls, New York, USA - GMW60B uncontaminated upgradient, 5.4 m (SPAdes)... ... | reverse complement strand
TTGCGCAAAATTCCCTACTGCTGCCTTCCGTAGAAGTATGGACCGTGTCTCAGTTCCATTGTGGCTGATCATCCTCTCAGACCAGCTAATGATCGAAGCCTTGGTAGGCCATTACCCTACCAACTAGCTAATCATACGCAGGCTCATCTTGGATCAATAAATTTTTCACCTCTCGGCAATATGCGGTGTTAGCCCAAGTTTCCCCAGGTTATCCCCCAATCCAAGGCAGATTCCTACGCGTTACTCACCCTTCCGCCACTCCCCTTTCGGGGCGTTCAACTTGCATGTATGAGGCATGCCGCCAGCGTTCGTCCTGAGCCAGGATCAAACTCTCCATGGCTATTTATTACTTATAATTTCTCAAAATTATTGACTGGCTTACATTTCAGTATAGAAAAGTTTTTCTTCCCTTTACTAAAATTTATAAAAAAGTTTTCGTCGTTATTTAAATTTCAGTTTCCAGTTACCATCTATTTTTATGGCGAATGTAATAATAGCAGGCAAAATAACTATTAGCAATATTCATTAAGAATATAGAATTAAAAAGTATTTATAAAACTTTTATATCGACTTTTAACTCTATGAAATCACCTTACAAAAGTATTGATAATCAGTTCTAACTAATTTATTAAAGGAAAATTTATGCTTCTAGATATATACATTGTTATAAATGGTCAAAATCATGGTAAATTATAGTTTGAACACAAAGGTTAAGACTAATGGCAATAACACAAGAAAAGAAAAAGGATTTAATTTCACAACACCAGAGACATAAGAAAGATTGCGGGTCTCCGGAAGTTCAAATTTCAGTTCTTACAGAAAAAATTACCAGTTTAACAAACCATTTGGCTACTGCATCAAAAGATTATCAAAGTCAGCGTGGCTTGCTTATGATGGTAGGAAAAAGAAGAAGACATTTGAACTACTTAAAAGAAAAAAATATAGAATCCTACAGAAAAATCCTTGATCAATTAGCAATCAGAAACTAACACTTATAATTTGCCATTATTAAAAACATCTTTGTGCCCGAAGCACAAAATAACTTTATGATTTCTTAAGAAATAACATCTACCCGCATAGTCAAACACTAGCAAGTTGAATATTTTCTAGATTTTAGAGACACAAAGAGAGGAAAAAAAAATGACAACACAGAGCGAAGAAAAACGACATAAAGAAGAAGAGAATAAATCAGAGAACCAAGAAATAAAAAAAGAAACAATTATAAATATTGGGGGCAAGGATATTATTGTCCACACCGGAAAACTAGCAAAATCCTCTGGTGGTTCAGTAACAGTTCAGTGCGGAGACACCGTTTTACTGGTAACAGCCACATGTTCAGATGAACCAAGAAAAGATATAGATTTTTTCCCTTTACTTTGTGATTTTGAAGAAAGGATTTCAGCAGTAGGAAGAATACCGGGCAGTTATAACAGGCGCGAGAATAAACCACCAGACAAGTCAACTCTTACAGCACGATTAATGGATAGACCTTTAAGACCATTATTTCCTGAAAACTTTTATAATGATGTTCAGGTTGTTGCAACAGCACTTAGCATTGATCAAGTTAATCCACCAGATACTCTTGCAATGCTTGGCGCATCTTTTGCCCTTGAAATATCAAATATCCCTTTTAAGGGTCCTATTGGAGCTGTAAGAGTAGGTCTTGTTCACAATAAATTTATTGCAAATCCAACCTTTGAAGAAATAGAAAAAAGTGAATTGGATTTAGTAGTAGCTGGAACTGCTGATTCTATTATGATGGTAGAAGCTGGCGCAGAACTGGTAACAGAAGAAATTATTTTAAATGCATTAGCATTTGCTCAGACAGTTATTAAACAACAGGTTGAAGCACAAATACAATTTGCCAAACAATATGGCAAAAAGAAAATATCATTTACACCACTAGAAAAAGACAAAGCAATTGTTGAGCTGGTTGAAAAACATGGGAAAGACTCTTTATTAAAATCCATGGACAATGTAAAAGATAAGGACACCCATAAAAAATTTATAAATGAAGCAATTGAAAAGACTATGAAGGCTGTTGAAGAATTAAAAAATAGCAATCATAAAAATGCTAAAAGTTTACAGGAAAAAGAAAAAGATGTCATAAAAAAAGAAGTTAAAAATGAAGTAAATTTACTTGAAGAAGAGTTAATGCGTAAGCAAATTCTTGAAGAAGGAACTAGAGCAGATGGAAGGAAATGTAATGAAATCAGAACAATAACTTCTGAAGTCAGCATATTACCACGGGTTCATGGCACAGGACTTTTTACTAGAGGAACAACTCAGGTACTTTCAAGCTGTACACTTGGTACAAGCGGAGATGCACAAAGACTTGATGGAATTGATCCACAAACCGAAAAAAGATATATTCATCACTATAATTTTCCTGGTTATTCAGTAGGCGAAGTAAAACCAAGTCGTACGCCAGGACGAAGAGAAGTTGGACATGGAGCTTTAGCAGAACGAGCACTCTTGCCTATACTTCCTACAAAAGAACAATTCCCCTACACAATTCGTGTAGTATCTGAAGTGCTTGAATCAAACGGATCTACAAGCATGGCAAGCACCTGCGGAAGCACTCTTTCACTAATGGATGCAGGCGTTCCCATTAAAGCACCAATAGCCGGTGTTGCAATGGGGCTTATTAAAGAAGGAGACAAGTTTGCAATTCTTACTGATATTCAAGGACTTGAAGATTTTCTTGGAGATATGGATTTTAAAGTAACCGGCTCCAAAAAAGGTGTTTCAGCTCTTCAAATGGATATCAAAATTCAGGGAATTACTCTTGAAATAATGAAAATTGCTCTTGAGCAAGCAAGAACTGCAAGGTTATTTATCCTTGAAAAAATGCTTGAAGCAATTCCAAAACCAAGAACTGAACTTTCAAAATGGGCACCAAGAATATTAACCCTAAAAGTTGACATGTCAGATATTGGCACTATAATTGGACCCGGCGGAAAAATGATAAGAAAAATCACGGAGGAAACCGGTGCAAAAATTGATATAGAAGAAGACGGTACAGTACTAATTGCATCACCTGACAATGAAAAAGCCCTTAAAGCAAAAAAATGGGTTCAGGGTCTTGTAGAAAAGATTCAACCTGGAGCTGTTTATTCTGGAAAAGTTTTACGGGTAGCTCAAATAGGAGCATTTGTTGAAATACTTCCAAACAAAGAAGGCATGGTTCATATTTCACAACTTCAGGATAAAAGAACCGAAAAAGTTGAAGATGTAGTAAAAGTTGGAGATGTAATTGCAGTAAGAGTTCGAGAGGTAGATGAAAGAGGCAGAATAAGTCTTACTATGCGCGGCATAACGCAAGAGGAAAAAGATAAGGTTTTAGCCCAGTAAGGATTTATCCAGCTTTGCCGGTAAATCCGATCAGACGTGACAGGTTGACCAACAAAAGCCCAAGCTTGTCTTGGGCTATTTTATAATAAATTTAAATCAGATTTTTGATTTTGCAAGAAAAGCATTTCTATGCAAATTTTCAAAACCAGTCTGAGTAGGAAATCTTTCGGGTGATTCAGGAATAATTCCAGCTCTTAGTTTTACTCTCATATATCCTGCTGCATTAATTGCAGATTCAAGCACTGTCTCAGGAGCATACTTTTCCTTGCTTATAACTTCTTCACCTTTTCCATCTGTTTCTCCGATTACCGCAGGTTCTACTCCTCTTCCCATCATTAACATGGTATATGCATTAGGCCAATGATCTCTTCCTGAACGATCCATTTTTGGTGTTCTGCCAAATTCTCCGGCAAAAACTATAACAGCCTGCTCTCCTATTTCATCTTTTAAATATTTTAGAACCCTATCCAAAGTAGGTCCCAGTCCAGGAATAAATATTCTCTTTTCTGGAGGTTGAAGTGGAATAAAAAATTCATCATCTGAATTAAATAAAAAACTTACTTTGTTAAGCTTAGTTTCTTGTCCATTTTTTAAATCGTCTTCAATATTATTGTGACTATCAAAAAATCCCATATTTAAAATTACAAGGTTTGCTCCAGATTTAATGAGATTTGCTGCAACTATTGCAGAGTTTTCAGCAGGTGAGTTCCCCAGGCATGCTCTAATTTCAGGAGAAACATTAGTTAAATCAAATGCCTTGCAAAAATTCTTTCCAAGTACATTCTGAGCAGAAGCATATACTTCATCTATTCTCTGTCCAGCTTGTCCATAAATGTTGTTCTCTCTATCACGATCAAACTTTCCTCTAAGCTCTAATACCTGACTTACTCGCTCTAAGTCTGCACTATTTCCAAATGGTGAAGGGTAAATCCCACAATCAAAATTACACTGAACTAGAGTAGAGGAAGAATCTTTTGCCTGTAACCCTCCATACACCTCCCTCCCAGCATTTGAATCCAAAACAACTAACCCTAATCCTTTTTTCATCAATTCTTTTGAAAGTTTTATCTGAGCCGAGTCATATCTTGGAGTATTAAATAAAGTATCTCCTCTATTATTTAGTAATAAAGTACTTCCTGTTGTTGATAAAGCTGTAGCCATTCCATGCTCAGCTTGATTTCCTGAAAGACATCTAACTATTCTTAGTTCATTTGCTACACTTGCCATTTCAGGAAGCAGTTCGGTGAACTGTACTCCTGGAACAGCAGTATTAATTGCTTTAAACGGACCTTTATATTCTTCCGGTGCCTCAGGCTTTGGATCAAAAAGATCCAAATGACTTGGTCCGCCCTGACCCCAAACAATAACAAGAGGTTTTTGAGCTATACCAGGAACAGGAACAAGAACCCAGGGATCACCTTCTCGATTATTTATTCCAGGATTACTTTCTGCTCCCAGAAGCATTTCTTCAGGAACTAAAGAAGCCATAGATGCAAGAGCACCAGCACATAGAAAATTACCCATATGACCAAGAAAATGTCTCCTAGTTTGAGGTACATTAAAATTTTGCAAGGCAACAGAACTAGTTCTATGTAATCCCATTTAAATTTTCCAGTATTTTGAATTAAAATAATAATAACCAATGATTGAAAATTTAGCAAGAAGAAGAATATAAAATTAGCTAATCAGAAAAATTCAGTGCAGATAGGGTAGTTTTATATGTACCTTAATGGCAGCACTCATTCATTTACAGGTCATGTATATGTTCTAATTGATACACAAAAGGAATCAATTGGGAAGAACTAGCCCAAAGAGGTTAAGAACTATTAGATGAAATAGTTTATGGAGTAACTTAGCTTAGTTTTTACCAAATAATTTTCTGAAAAATATTCTAAATGGATCATAAAACCTATCCACTATGCGCTCTTTAAGCGGAATAATTGCATTATCAGTTATGTGAATATCTTCAGGGCAGACTTCTGTACAACATTTAGTGATATTACAAAAACCAATTCCCATATCATTTTTTAAATCACTTAATCTATCAGCCACATCAAGAGGATGCATCTCAAGTCCAGCTACACGGACAAAAAATCTTGGTCCAGCAAATTTTGGTTTTAAATCATGATCTCGAATAACATGGCAGACATTCTGACATGCAAAGCATTCAATACATTTTCTGAATTCCTGCACTCTATCTACGTCTCTCTGAAACATAATCCAATTAGTATTTTCTTTGGGGACAAATGGTTTAATTTTTTTATTGACCTCAAAGTTCCAAGAAACATCACAAGCCAAATCTTTTATAACTGGAAAAGATTTCATAGGATGAACATTAACTTCTTCATCTAAATTAAAATCATCCAGCCTGGACTTACACATTAAACGAGGCTTTCCATTTACCTCGGCACTGCATGAACCACATTTAGCAGCTTTACAATTCCATCTAACTGCAAGATCAGGCGAATAGTTTTTCTGTATATAATGAATGGCATCCAATACAACCATTCCTTCTTCAACAGGAACGATGTATTCAATTTCTTGACCTTCATTGGCATTACCTCTATAGACCTTAAACTTTGCGTTTTTCATTTTATTCCTCATTTGGGCAGACACATAGGCCTGCCCTTACATCAAAAGATTACTATATTTTGAAACTCGACCTTCATCACTTTTTAAAACTTCTTTTAATTCTTTTGACATAGAAATTACCGGGGCTTTTTCTACAACCATTTCACCATTTGTCCCTAATTTAACCAAACTTGTCCATGTAGCATCATTGGAATTTGGATCTGGATAATCAATTCTGGAATGTGCCCCCCTGCTTTCTTTTCTTTGAATAGCTGCTCTTGCTATAGCTTCAGCATACATAATCATGTTCTGAAGATCATATGCCATATGCCACCCAGGATTATACATTCTTGAACCTTCAATTTTTATTTTTTTTGCTTTTTCTTTTAATTTTGAAAGTCCACTAATAGCTTTTTGAATATCATCCTCAATTCTAAATATTCCAACATTAGCCTGCATTAAATCTTGTAATTCCATATGAACTGTATATGGATTTTCACCTGAATTTTCAAAAAACGAAGTAACTTCTTTTTCAGCTTTCTCTATTTCTTTTTCATTTATTTTTGCTTGAGAATTTTTCTTTGCAAATTCACTAGCAGACAATCCAGCCCTTCTTCCAAAAACCACTAAATCAGAAAGCGAGTTTCCACCTAATCTATTTGCGCCATGCATTCCACCTGCCACTTCACCTGCTGCAAAAAGTCCTGGCACACAAGACATAGCCGTCTCAGCCTCAACCCTTACACCACCCATCGAATAATGACATGTAGGTCCTACTTCCATTGGTCCTTTTGTAATATCTACATCTGCTAAATCTTTAAACTGATGATACATGCTAGGAAGTTTTTTCTTTACATAGTCAGCACCCTTATGACTAATATCCAGGTAAGCACCACCATGAACAGATCCTCTTCCTTCTTTATTTTCTGTATAAATTGCCCTGGCTACTACATCTCGGGTAGAAAGTTCCATAAGCTTAGGATCATACCTTTCCATAAAGCGCTCGCCTTTACTATTAGTTAGAATTCCACCTTCTCCACGTACTGCTTCAGTAACAAGAATGCCAATTACTCCAGGAGGCCAAATCATTCCTGTAGGATGAAACTGGATAAACTCACAGTCAATTAATTCTGCTCCGGCATTATATGCAAGTGCTTGACCATCTGCCGTATACTCCCATGAATTAGAAGTAATTTTATACATTTTTCCCATACCGCCAGTAGCTAACACTATTGACTTTGCTTTAAAAATTACAAATTTTCCTGTCTCTCTCCAATAACCAAATGCTCCAGCAATTTTATCTCCATCTTTTAAAAGTTTAGTAACAGTACACTCCATGTAAACATCAATGCCCATATGAACACCTTTATCCTGAAGTGTTCTAATCATTTCTAGTCCAGTTCTATCTCCTACATGTGAAAGTCTTTTATATTTATGTCCACCAAATGCTCGCTGTAAAATTTTTCCTTCATTTGTTCTGTCAAAAACTGCACCCCAATGCTCAAGCTCATGAACTCTTTCAGGTGCTTCTTTTGCATGAAGTTCTGCCATTTTAAAATTGTTTATATATTTTCCGCCAAACATTGTATCTGTAAAGTGTGTCTGCCAACTGTCCTCTTTATCAACATTTGCAAGTGCTGCAGCAATACCACCTTCTGCCATAACAGTATGTGCTTTCCCTAGTAATGATTTGCAAATAAGAGCAACCTTTGCACCACTTACTGAGGCTTCAATAGCTGCTCTTAAGCCGGCACCACCAGCACCGATTACAATGACATCATGTTCATGGATTTCAAAACGATCTAATATGCTCATAAAATCCTTATATCAGTCCAAACCCCCATTGCTAACATTCTCACATAAAAGTCTGCAAAACCAACCATAAACAAACTTGTCCATGCCCAGAACATGTGATGTTCATTTGCACAACTTACTTTTTCATATAACTTAAACTGATATCCACACTTAAAACTATCCATACATCCACCTATTAAGTGCCTGAGCGAATGACACGACAAAGAATACATCGTTAATAAAAAAGTGTTTGAAAGCAAGACCAAAGTACCCACACCAATACCAAAATGTCCATTAAAATTAAATGCTTTTATAACATCATGCCAAAGAAAAAAGAGTAAAATTGTTGCACCAAGCAAAAAATATCTATGAATGTTTTGAAATATAAACGGAAAAGCTGTCTCACCAGTATATTTTTTACAGCCCTCACTTACAGCACATGCTGGTGGATCCATAAAATAAGAACGGTAATATGCTTTTCTATAGTAATAACACGTGGCACGAAAACCAGCAGGTATCCATAGTATTAAAAATGCCGGTGAAAATTTCCACCAATTAACAACAATTAGCGGTGAATAAAATGGAGACAAATAAGGACCCCACTCATAGTTTTTCCCTTGAAATGCAGCCCATGTAGCATAGCCAAGAAAACAGGTTAAACCTATTGCATATACTAATGGCTCAAGCCACCAAAGATCTTTTCTTTGAGTCTGTGCAAATTTTTCTTTTTTTAACTCTGGTTTAGTAGATAAAATTGTTGCCATAAAATTTCTTGAAATTAGTCAATAAACCAGATAATTTTACTTTATTTATGGAGATTCAGACAAGTTAAAATTTTCTTTCATAAAGGTTACAAGCTATTTCAGGATATATTAATAAATACCTTTCTCAACTCTGATTTTTGTTCCTATTATATTTGCTGAGGTTAAACCAACTCCCATAACCAATGAATCAAGCAATATACTAGTCCAGTACTGCTTTGCTTGAGATTTTATAGATTTTAATATTTTTTCAATATCTGACTGATTACTATTTTCTTGTGCTATTGCTAATTCTTTTTCTAACTTATCTAAGCTTTTAACTTTTGGAATACCAAACTCTCTTGGCTCAGAATTATCAACTAAACTAGTACCAGATTGTTTATCACTTCTTTGGGCAAGTTTAGAATCAACCCATTCCACACCATAAAACATAGTAGGCCAAAAAACAGCAAGTCTTAAACATCTTTCAATAAATTCATTTAAAGACCTAGACGTAAGGATAAAACCTGCATCACCACCAAAAAGAAAAGTACCAGCTAAATTTAATTTGTTTGCATAAATAGATTTATAATAATCAAACTGTTTAATATGTTTTTTGATAAAAGATAAGAACTTGCTTTCTTTAATTTCAGAATCCGTACTTGACGCAGCCTTAGAAACTTTTGACGAATACCAATTGCTTCCAAAAATGGTAGGTAAGAGACCTAATGCAAATTTTAAATATTTAGTTTTTTCATGAAGTTGAACACTTTCTTCTTTCTGAGACTCATTAAGATAAGTATCTTCTCCAGTAAAACCTACAACACCAAGGAATTTTTTAGATAGCCAAACCTGAATCCAGGGAACTGTATATGTCAGCAATCCTGAATATAAAATATCCTGCTTCATAACATGAGATTTTGCCTTAAGTAATTTACCTTTAAATTTAAAGACTTTTTGATCATAATCTTTAGAGCCCTCATCACCAAAACATTCTTTAGTTTTAGCTTCACCTTCAAACCCTACAATTTTTCCTACGAATTTCTTGTTCTCATCTGGAGTATTCTTCTCCGGAATCAAATCTTCAAACTGATTATGAAAAAGTTTTTGGAAATTCTTTGGCAACTCAAATTTTGACACTGCTAACTTATTTAAGAATGGGATAAACAGTAGCGGAACAAAAAAAGATGTTACAAGATACATAGTAATTCTAGTAAATGCCTCAACTGAGGATTTCCAATTTCTACCAATTAATTCCGTAGCCGCTGTTGGCAAATCTGCACCAAGTAATTCAATAGTGGCACGATTTAAAATAGTATTTTGCTGAATTTCTTTAGTAGCTCTATAGTAAAAACTATTAAAAAAATCTTTATTTGCCTGAGGCAAAGAATTATAGTTTGGTCCAATTGCTGTTACTGATAAAATCATTAAATAAAAGCCTTAAAATAGCAGTTAAAATTATCTAAATTTAATCAGTAATATTTTATACGTTAATACAGTAAGTAAATCTAGATTTAATAGTTTTATAAGATTATATTTTAAAAGGTTAGTATTGAATGAATATCACGGTAATAAAAGCTTTAACTATAATAAAACTCCGGACAGGGAGGGATTCGAACCCCCGGATAGCTTACGCCATCAGTAGTTTTCAAGACTACCTCCTTAAACCACTCGGACACCTGTCCTTTTTGACAATTTTATACTATCACTCTCCAGACCTTTTCTCCACCATAATGTTTTTATCAATTTTTCTCTTTAACGGGATCAGCTTCCCAAAAAGCAACTTTGGTAAAATAAACCGTTGATTTAATGCATCATTTACGGTTTCGCTTGTAACTGCAACTTTTTTTGCTGCTTCATTTGTATTTGTAAGGGTTTGGCGTAATTCATTCTGAATCAAAGGATCTGCTCTAAGCTCATCAAGCTGTTTAATAATCTTTGTGGCTCTTGTTAAGAGAGCATTTACATTTTCAAAAGCCTGTTTATTGTTTGCCAGTGTATTTGCATTTTTTACAGATTCATTTAAATCATGTGAAACAGTTCCTGCCTGAGAAAGTATTTTTTTTATATTATTCTGAGCAATTTCATTAGTAGCTAGATTTTGTGCTTTTTCAATTGCTGTATTTAACTGTCCTACTGTTCCATGAGCTTTTTCAACCAGAGTTTTTAAATCCTCTCCGCGAGGAAGGCTTTTTACAACCTTATCGGTATTCTCAATTACACTATCTGCTTTTTTTACTAATTCGTTAAAATTCACAGTAGCATCTTGAATATTATGTCCTATTAGTTTTGGATCAATAAACCTTACCACCTCACTTATCTTTTCCAGTGAGCGAAATGCATCAATTGCCAGCTCACCCACAAGTACATCACCATCCATTACATAGTCAGTGGACATACCTAGTTCAATATCAAGAAACTTATCTCCGACATAACCACTAGTTCTTATATATATTTTTGAGTCTGTTGGAATAGTAACTTTTGGGATTTGAATTCTTGCATCAACAAGAACTTTGTTTGCCTTAGTGTCTAACGTAAGCTTATCAACTCGCCCCACTCTTAAGCCATTTATTCTGACAAATGAACCTTTTGTTAAACCAACGACATCCTCATATGCAACAGTAAAGTTCTGCTGCTTATGAAGTGCAAACTCTCTTAAGTAGGCCCAACCAAATAAAAGCAAAATCAAGCCACTTATTGCAAAAATACCTATTTTAATTTCATTTATATGTTTCATTTTTTCTTGATAACACTTGAGGTATTATTCTAACAAGCCTGCAAATATGGGACCCTCAACTTTTGCATTTACAAACTGCTTTACATAAGGATTATCCGTAACCAGAAAATCCTCAGGTTTTCCATCCCAAACAATTTTACCTTGATAAAGCATAGCAACCCTTTTTGAAGTACGTTTTATAGTAGACAATTGATGAGTTACAACTACAGTAGCTACTCTATATTCCTGTGCAAGTTTATTTATATAGTCTTCAACCAGCGTGGACAAAATAGGATCAAGTCCTGCTGTAGGCTCATCATATAAAATCACCTCAGGATCACTTACTACTGCACGAGCAAATCCAACTCTTTTTCTTTGACCACCAGACAATTGATCAGGAAAGTAATCAATATATTTTTCAAGTCCAACCAGTCTCAATTTTTCTTTAACTTTGTCAAGTTTTTCAGATTTAGAAAGTTTTGTGTTTTGCAAAGCAAGCTCAATGTTTTCTCCAACTGTATATGAGTTTAATAAAGCGCTATACTGAAAAACCATGCTTATTTTTTCAGTATAAACATTAACGTCACCACTATCTGGAGCATCAAGCCCAGCAATCAATCTAAGCAATGTAGATTTTCCAACCCCTGATGGACCAACAATAGCAATACTTTCAGCAGAATTAACCACAAGAGAAACTTCATCCAAGACTTTCAAGTCATCAAATGATTTGCTTATATTTTTTAATTCGATTAGTTTGTGATTTACTTGTAACATTTTATTTTACAAATGCTGGATCAAGAACCTTTCCGACTGAATATACACTGTTTGTAATTAAAAAATTAAATAAAAATATTCCAAGCATAGCCCATACAACTGATTTAGTAGTAGTTTGTCCCACTCCAGCAGCACCACCAGATGTTTCCATTCCGAAGGTACAACTAAATGTAGCAACTAAGGCACCATTTACAATTGCTTTAATTAATGCAATAAAAATATCTCTATTACCAACAACCGATCGAAATGAATCAAAAAACATATAAGGATCAAGGTTTACATAAACAATTGCAATCAACATTCCACCAAGACTTCCAATGTAAATAGCAAAAACTGTAAGCAACGGAGTCATAATCATAGAAGCCAATAATCTTGGGGCAATAAGAAAACTTACTGGATTTATTTTCATAATTTTTAATGCATCAATTTGTTCAGTTACACTCATAGTTGCAATTTCAGCAGACATTGCTCCACCAACCCGAGCTGCAATCATTACTCCTGCAACAACCGGACCAATTTCTCTGACAATCGATACAGCTACAGAAGTGCCAAGCGAGCTTGTATTCCCAATACCCATTAATTGTTTTGAAATCTGGAGGGTAAGTGCAAGTCCTATAAAAAAAGTAACCACAGCAACAACAGGCAATGTATCAAATCCAAATTTACTTGCCTGATCAATAAACTCTTTTCTAGGGAACCTACCTGTAGAAATAAATACCAGAGAATAAATGAAATTTTTAAATGACGAACCAAGTTCTACTAACCATAGAAATTGCTGCTTACCTAATTTAGTTAAAGACTCCATAGACTGTTAATAGTATATTGTTTAAAACTAATAAACAATAGATTTGATTTCAAAAATATATAAATCAGATACTCGAATGTATTACACAGATCACTTAAACAACCCTATTTAAACTAAAAACTAAGCATGCTTTGAATGATTAAAGGTATCTTTTTCAGCTTGGACATTTTGTTTTTGCATTTCACCCCAGTACTGAATTGCAGCCTGAGTCTCACCTAAAATACTTTCAGCTTGTAGTTTTAAAAAGTTTGCAGCTTGAGCTAGTGGAGATCCAGCCATAACATTATTTGTAATAACTGCATCACATGCTGATATTGCTAATTTTAAAATACTTGATTGTCCTCTATGAAAAGCTTCCATTGGTGTAGGATGAGGAACCCCTGTAGCCCTATTTCTAAGAGAATTACTCATCACCTGATTTAATAAGGATTTTATAGCACCTAATGGACCTAAGCCATATCCAGGCAATGAATTATATGCTGCGTTACTACCTGTACCAAATGGCCCACTAGGAGGAGCAACGACGTTCACTATATTTGAAACCGAAGGTTTTAATTGTGATTGAGAGCCTAGTACTTGCGGTGATTTCATTTCACTTGATTTAAGCTGTGCAGTAGCTCCACCTGACTGAACCTGCAACTCTGATTTTTTTTGATTTGAATCTTCCAATTTTTGCTGTTGATTGCCTACTGATTTTTGTGCATCTTCCTGAACCATTTTTTGTGCTTGTGCATTTTGCTCTTCTCGTAGTGCTTCTACTTCTTTTCTTTTTGCTTCTTCAAGTAAAATATTCTTTTTTCTTGGATCTGCCGTTTTATCTGCCTGTGCTCTTAATAAAGTTGCACTGCTTCGTAGTGTATCTGCATTGTTTTGAGACTGAAGAGCATTGTTTCCTGATTCAGTAGCCTGATTAGTTCCATCTTCTATTTTATGTTTTGCAGTATTTATATCATTTCCAGCTTCAGATTTTTGATTGTTTGTATTGGTAACATTTTGTTGTACAGACTGAGTTTCACCTCTCATTTGTGCTCTTGTAGCATTTAAAGCTGCAAACTGTTGATTCACGCTATTTATATCAGAGCCTTGATTATTACCGGATGAAGATGAATTAGAATCATTGGCACCCTGAGATGGCCTAAGTGAATTTATATGTTTTATATCATTCATGATATTTTTCAATCTGTTAATTGGTTAAAAAACTAGCTTTTGCTAGTTCGCAAACAGTTAAACAGAATATTGTTATGTAAACGTTAAACTCGTTTTGCTTGGTCTTGATCTGATTTGCTTTGTGTACGCTCATCTTTACCAACACCATCCCAGATTTGCATTGAGGTCTGCGAATTCCCAAGGAATGAATCAAATTGCAGTCCTGCAAGAAGTGTTTGCTGAGCATTAATTCCACCCTGATTTACTTCTTCAGTCCTTATTGCATCTACTAGGGATTTCCCTAATTTTGCAAGATGATAAATAGCCTGTTGAATAGATTTATTAATAACCCACTCAGCACTTACACCGCGAGCAGCTAAACCACCAATTGTACGCATTATCCCATAAGCACTTTGCAGTGCTCCACCTATACCAGAATAATCTGCAGAACCGCCCAATGAACCACCACTGGCTGCACCTAGAGTTTGTGCTGAACCAAGAGTACTAGAACCATTTGAAGAAGCAGGTATCTGTGAATCTATTCCACCAAGCTGTGCATTAGCACTGCCAAGAGCCTGCATTGAAGTATTTGCAGAAGATGTATTCTGAAGAACACCTCCAAGGGCTGCATTTGCATTTATTTGTTCAGAACTGGCCATACCAATAGAATTCATTTTTTCATTTCCTGCTTCAAACGCTTTACCCTCAAGTATTATTGCTTGAGATTTCATTTGCTTAGCTTCAGTTTCTAGCGGTGCTTTAACTGCATCGTCTTTATTAGATGCTGATGCTAATTTTAAATCAGCATCTAAATTTAACTTATCTGCATCATTTTCTGAATTAATTGCTACAGTACCCTGCTCCCGAGCATTTGACTCGGCATCAGAAACTTTAGTTTTAGAATTATTATAATTATTTTGAGATTCTACAGTTTGCTTATTTGAATTATCTGCTTGAAGCTGTGAAGTTTCAGCTTGTTCTCTCATTGAAGATCTTAGCTGACCCAGTGCAGTAAGTCTTTTAGTAACGCCTTCATTATCAGGCTTACTAGATGAAGCTTGTGACAAACCAGCTGTTCCCTGAGTATTTGCATTCCCTATACTTATGTGTTTTATGTCTACCATTTATTTTAAAATGTACTGTCCGTAAGCTGATGTTAGCCAGCTTGGAGTATTAAAACAAATAAACATTATGAACAGTTTAAAAAGGCATAAAATTAATTCAAAGGTCCTACAAAATATTACTCTTTTAATTTTCTAAAAATTTACATTAGGGATACCAATTTAAAAAAAGTGACTGCTCACGTCATTGCGAGCGAAGCGAAGCAATCTCCCCAACTATACACATTTTCGAGATTGCCGCGTCGCTACGCTCCTCGCAATGACACTAAAAGTATAAACTTTGTAATACCTGAACAGTCACACAAAAAAAGAGCAATGTTTTAAGCATTGCTCTTTCAAAGGTAAATTATAAAACCTTATCTTATACTCTCTTAGCTTGTTCCTGATCGGTCTTGCCTTGTTGACGTTCGTCTTTGCCAACACCGTCCCAGAGTTGCATTGCAGTCTGGAAGTTTCCCAGGTGAGTATCAAACTGAAGACCTACAAACAATGACTCCTGGGCATTAATTCCACCCTGATTTACTTCTTCTGCTCTTGCTGCATCAACCATTGATTTACCAAGCTTTGCAATATTATAACCAGCTTGATTTATTGCCTTATTAATTATCCACTCTGAACTTATACCCTGCTTAAGCATATTTCCTATTTGGCTTAAAAGTCCTTTTGCTCCCTGGATTAAGCCACTTCCGCCTCCTCCACCTTTACCTTGTCCAGCACCTTGTCCCTGACCAGCACCTTGACCTTGACCAGCTCCTTGTCCCTGACCAGGTCCTTGACCTTGACCAGCTCCAAGACCACCACCTGCTTTTTTAGCAGCTGCTTTTTGTTTGGCTTCAGCAAGTTTTGCTTTTAAAGCATCAAGTTGTTTTTGAATATTGTCAGCTTCGGCCTTAGCTCTGTCTCTTTCACCTTCTGCAGCAAGACGTTGATTTTCAGCATCATTTTTAGCTGTCTGAGCATCACCTAACTTCTTATCAGCATCTTTTTTTTCATTAGTAGCGTTAGTTATATCCTCATTAGCTTTATCTATAGCTTGCTGAGCAGCTTGAATAGCTGGTGGTTTAGCTGGATTTGGACCCATAATAGGATCTCCAAGATCATCTGAACCTACCTGAACTTCATCTGGCATAGCCTGAGCTTGTCCCAGCTGAGTATTTCCAGCACCTAAAGCTTGATTACCAGCATCAACTTTTCCCTGTGCTGCATTAGAGTCTCCAGTAGAAGTAGTTATATCATCATCAGCCTTAGTTTCATTTGCCTGTGCTGTTTCAGCTTTAGTATCTGCTTGTGCAGCTTGTCCATTAGCCTGCCCAAGTGCACCTTCAGCCTGTGCTATAGCACCTTCCAAACGGGATGCCTCCATTTCAGCCAGCGCTGAACCAACATCCTGTCCACTCATCAGTCTTTGCTGAAGACTATTTGTTTGTGTATCTAATGATAGATTATTAGCAAGAGCTTGTCCTGCTTTTCCTAGTGGTATGTTTATATCTGCGCCCATATTATTTTCCTCCGTTAATTCTTATTTACTATGTAGGTAATCCTTGTTCTTTTGCTTTTTTACTAGCATATTCAACCTGTACTTTATACTCTGCATCAAGCTTATAGATTCCTAACTTTTTAAAAACCATATTAAGTCCTTCATTATGTGCAGCTGCCTGCTTGAAACTTAATTCATTTAATTTCATATCTTTGTTATTTACCATTAAAACCTGTTTTTCAAGCTGAACTGCTAGCTTGGCTGATTCTTCAGACTGAATTAATAAATCATTTGCTTTTACTCTATTTTCTTTTGCTTTTTCTTCATATTTATCTGCCATGTCAAGGAGCATTTCAGGAGTAGCATCTTTAGGTATTGGGATTTGTAATACTGCCTGTACTGTTTTTTCAACTTCCTTAATTCCTTTTTCTTTACCTACTTTCCCACTTTTTATCTCTTGTGCTTTAAGTCTCAATGCCTCAGCAGCTTTTTCAAGCGCTTCAGCTGCATGAAGAAACTGAAGTGCCTGATCTGATTTTTGTTTTGATTCATTAGAATGCTTAACGCTTTCCTCTAAAAGTTTTTGTCCAACTGCCTTATGGTGATCTCCGTCAGATTTTTGATTCTGACTATCAGCTGATATAACAGCAGCCACTTGCTGGTTATTGTTGTTTACTGGTTGGAGATTGTTATTCATAAAAAAACCATTTCCGATAACATCAGCGTATAGTTAAGCAGATAGTGGTTATATTCAGATTAAAGAATTAGAACGAGAAAGGTCTATCCCTGGATAAAAATTTAATTATGAACAAATTAAGAAAATAAAAGATTTCTCTACAATTATTAAAATCTTATAAGCGTTTTGCCTGTTGCTGACCAGCTTTGTACTGCTCTCTTTCACCTTTCAGTATATCTCTCCATGAGTCAACAGCCATTTTAGCAAGTCCCACCTGAGAAGTAACTTGAGTATTTAAACTAGTAACATCACCTGATAATCCTGGATTGTCAGTTGACATATCAAGCGCTCCTTCAATTTCAGATTTTGCAAACAGTGCAATATTTAAAGAAGCCATATTTTTAAATAAATTAATCATTGCACTTGAACTGATACCATTTGCCATAGTTGAAGCTATTCTTCCAAGCAAGCCTTTAACACTAGCTATTCTGGCTTTTATCAATCCATCATTTCCAGCATTAGCTTTTGTATTGTCCTTTAAATGCCTTCTTACAAATTCATCAACATCTAAAATAGGATCATTAGGAGGAGGTACAAAAGGAATATTATTAAAGTTAAAACCAAGATTTGCGAATAGATCATTTGGGTCAAAATTTACTTGTCTAACCATAGTACTTATATAAACCTCAATAAAATAAAAATTTGATAGTCAAACCTGTTCGTATAGGAGTAAAGCAAATGTTTATTAAAACCTGGTTAAAGATTTTATGTACTTGTCACCATTCTTAAGGGTATTCTCTGAGGAATATGAGATTCATCTAATCTAACACCACGCGATAGGGCTACCCTGCCAGTTCTTGCTATTTCTTTTATACCAAATTTGCTTAATAAATGAACGATGGCATTAATTTTTCCTTGCTCACCTGTGACTTCAACTATTAAAATATCTTCAGCCACATCCACTATATGTCCTCTAAACAAATCAGCTATCTGTATAATTTCTGATCTTGTTGTAGCTGTTGATGAAACTTTTATTAAAGTCAGTTCTCTATCTACAAAACTGGTTTCAGTTAGATCTGTAATTTTTATAACATTTATAAGTTTGTGTAATTGTTTTGTGATCTGTTCAGTAGCAATAATAGTTGCATTAACAGTTATTGTCATTCTTGCATATAGAGGATTTTCAGTAGGTCCTACTGTAAGAGATTCAATATTAAAACCACGCCTTGAAAAAAGCCCGGCAATTCTTGTTAAAACACCAGATTCATTTTCAACCAGTACTGATAAAACTCTTTGTGATTCATTAACCATGTTATTTGTATAATTCCCTGTATAATTCCCTTTTAAAACTATTCAGTAACCAATTACAGTCAGAATAATATTTTAACCTATTAAAACGGATAATTATATTAAACCAATAATTATAACTGCTCAGATAGCTAATAATGTGTTCACAATTAAGCCAAAAACCACACTATTTAATAAAGAGAGGCTTGTCTAATTTATTTAGCAAGCCAAACGGTCTATGCAAAGGTGGCTCTGAGGAGCAACGTCACCGCAAGAGCCACCTGAATACAAATACTTAATTATTGATTAATTTTTTTAAAGCCAATATGCAAATGTTATAATTTTCAGACAAATCAGACATATTTAAGGGACATTATGAATAACATAAAAAATACAAAGAATGAAAGAGCTAATGATAACGCACATATTAGCGAGACAAGAATTGAAAATGCAATTAAAGAAATTCTTGAAGCCATTGGAGAAGATCCCGAAAGAGATGGATTGCTTAGAACTCCAAATAGGGTTAGCAGGATGTATAAAGAAATCTTTTATGGCATAAATAAAGATCCAAAAGATGAAATAACAATAACCTACAGGGAAAATCATGATGAAATAATTCTAGTAAAGGACATTTCCTTTTATAGCATTTGCGAACATCACTTAATACCATTTTTTGGAATTGCTCATGTAGCTTATCTTCCCAAGAATGGAATAATAACAGGCTTAAGCAAAATTGCACGTGTAGTTGAAACAGCCAGTAAAAGACCTCAGCTACAGGAGAGAATGACAAGCCAGATAGCTAATGCAATACTTGAAAAATTAAATCCACTGGGAGTCGCTGTAGTTCTTGAAGCAGAACATCTTTGCATGTCTATGAGAGGTATTAAAAAACCTGGCAGCAAAACTGTTACATCTGTTTTAAAAGGCATATTTCAAACAAACCAGGCAAGCAGAGCAGAAGTACTTTCTTTAATAAGAAATTAGATCGTTTTTTCTACAAATCTAATTGCACTAATTAAGCCTTCATTACTTGCTATATTTTTACCTGCTATATCAAATGCTGTGCCATGATCAACTGACACACGCAAAAAAGGTAACCCAAGGGTGACATTTACACCTTTTAAACCACATACAGCTTTAAACATTGGCAATGCCTGGTCATGATAAAAGGACACATAAACATCAAATGGTTGTTTTTTGTTTTTTAAATAATTTTGTCCTGCCTTAGCTAATACAGCATCTGGAGATAATGGTCCAGAAACATTTAAGCCGGAAATCTTTAATTTCTTTATAACAGGATTTATAGTTCTTACCTCTTCATCCCCAAAATTACCATTTTCTCCCGCATGAGGGTTTAACCCAAGAATTACAATTTTTGGTTTTCTGATTTTAAAATGCTTTTTAATTTCATTATTCAAAAGAATAAGAAAATTAGATAATTTATTTTTATTTAGTGACTTTGAAACATTCTTTAAAGCCATGTGCCTTGTAAACAATGCGATTCTTAAATCACTTTCTACAAAGAGCATGATTACATTCTCAGGTTTAACCATTGAAAACCTGGCCATTTCATCTGTTTGTCCATAGAACTTATACCCAGCCAAATTAATGTGTTTTTTAGAGACAGGTCCGGTTATTAAAGCTTTAATTTCTCTCTTATTTGCAAGATCTACTGCATGCTTTAAACATAAATACGAATGCATACCAGAATATTTATCAGGTTTGCCTTTTTTAAATATTCTCTTCTTATCATTTTTAGGCACTGAAAAAATAATGTTTTCATGGTTTACACTTAAAGATTTATTCAAAAGTATTTCTTCATTTCCAATTATTATTGGTGTAAATCTATACTTCCATGATTTAATTGTTTTCAAAAGGATTTCTGGACCAATACCTGCTGGATCACCATACGTTAAACCTATTAAGACCTTTCTCTTTTTTGATTTCATAGAAACAATTTAACACAAATTAAACCTATGGTATAAAAATAAATCAAGGATAAATTAGAAATATTTGTTAAACTAATAACTTACTTGCAAAGATAGGATTTATCCGGTTTACCCGGTAAATCCGATTCCTTATATATGACTTCAGACAAGCTGAAGTCTCTATCTAGAAAGTTTAGCGATCGATCGGTTCTGCCAATTTTTTTTATATTAATGGGGACAGAACCTTCAATCGTTTTACGAAATTAGGTTTTGTGTGATTTACTCACCAAAACCGGTCTTGCGAAATAGATTGACCGAAGGAAGCCACAGCTTGTCTGTGGCATAATAAGTAAAAGCCCGAGCTTGTCGAGGGCTATAAAAAGGAGACATTAAAAATGAAAGTAGTTATTGAAGGTAAAAATATAGAGCTAACACAATCACTTAAAGATTATGTAAATGAAAAATTAACCAGGTTAGAAAATCACTATGATCAAATTATCAAAGGACATGAGGTGAAAGTCAAACTCAGTGTTTTAAAAAATCCTAGGATTGCAAACAGCAATATTACCGAAGTAACAATATTCTTAGACGGGAAAATCGTAAGGTCAGAGCAAGCCAGCGAAGATATGTATGCAAGCATTGATCTTGTAGCTCACAAATTAGACAGGCAAATTCAAAAATATAAGGACAGGGTCTACAGAAGCCTTCAGCACCACAAAGAAAGACCACTACCAAACCCTGAATTAGCAGGTACAATAATTTCAGAAGAAGAAAAATCAAACAATAAACACACTCACCACGGCAAAATCATAAAAACAAAGAAATTTAAGCTCCATCCAATGACACCTGAAGAAGCACTAGAACAATTAGATCTTATAAGTCATGATTTTTATGTGTTTATAAACTCAAAAACAGAGGAAATAAACACTATTTACTTAAGAAAAGATGGCGACTACGGTCTAATCGAGCCAGTAATTTAAGTCTTTTCAGAATCTGCTTTTTAGAATAATTAATAGATTTTGAATTATTAATAACAAAATTAGATTTTCTAGCTTTAAAAGACTGGTTCATTTGGGAATTCAGTCGTAATTTAATTTCTTCAGAAGTAAAACCTTTTTTCATAAGTCTCTTTAACTGAACATCTTTTGAACAGATCACACACCAGATTTCATGATAATTTCGCTCCATACCTGACTCAAATAAGAGAGGGATTAATACTGCTATTATCTTTTTAGCTTTATTCACCTTTATAATTTTTTTTAATTCATCTCTTACCACAGGGTGAATAATTGATTCTAGAAGTTTTCTTTTAGATTTGTTTTTAAAAACAATATTAGCCAGAGCTTTTTTATTTATTTTTGCATGAAACAATGTTACTTTTCCAAAAGTATTCACTATTTTATCTGTGACCTTATTTTTAGAAGCAAGAATATTAGCAACGATATCATCAGTATCAATGACAGTAATTCCTTTTTTACAAAGGATATTTCCAACCAAACTTTTACCGGTGCCGAAGTTTCCAGTAACTGCGATTAGATAGGGCATTTTAAACTGTTTATTTTTTAATTCTTTCACTTAACTTGTCCAGAATAATTGCAGTGGTATTGCTTAAATGATGTTTTCCTATCAATGATCCATATCCAAATATTTCAACTTTACTAAAATTTGAATTTTGCGGGAGTATTTGAAAAACAATTGTATTTCTTAGTTTATCTTTTACCACTATTTCTCCTGCACCCGCATCAAAGAATTTTAGTGACAGATTTAAAGTATCTATTGTTGATAAAAGGTTTGCAAATAGTTGAACATTACTTAAGCCAAAAACTTTCTCGATAAATTCATCATGACCAGAAGAATGCTTAATTAGCCTATTATATTTAAGTGAATTATTATAATTAGCAAGAGCATTATTAAAACCTCTTATTTTCACATTAGACTTTAAGCTTTTCTTTGCTGTATTATTTAAATTAATCTTTTGTTCAGGAACTTCAGTAGCTATAACATTTAACCTTCGAGAAAGTTGATTAAATTTAGGACGAGAGGGGATTTTAGGTAAATCAGGTTCCTTTGATAAAACAAAATGAGTATAAAAATTACCATTAAATAAAATAAAAACCAATAATAAAGCTACAATGAATATTAAATAATGCTTGAAATAAAAACAAATAAAGTTAGAAATTTTCATGGTTTTAGCTTAATTGAGTTAATGAGTGTTATTGCTATATTAGGAATTGTATTGGGACTTCTATATGCATACTCAGATCGGGGATGGAACTTATTTTACCAAAGCTATGGAAGAGGTTTATCACAAGTAAAAGTAAAATTAGCACTAAAAGTCATATCTGAAGATTTGCGAGAAGCAAATAAAAGCAGAATTTCAATTAGCAGGGGCAATACCTATGGAATACCCTTACCTGATGATGCACAAGAAAGCACTCCTTATATATACTTTACAAAGCCAAAAACACATAACAAAACAGGAGATATTATTGCATATGATTATGTTTTATATTATTTTGCTAAACCAAAAGAATCATATGATAAGAATGATTATTATTTAAGAAAAAGAACTATTAATGAGCAACAAAAATTTTTAATCTTGAAATATATAAAATTTATAGATCAAAGCAAAATCTACACGGAAGATCTTGACAAAAGCTGGCCCTTTCCACCACCAGTAATTGATATCTATATGTCAAAACTTCCTGAAGATGAATTCTATATAGCATCACTTAATGGAAGCACTTCATCATCAGGAAGCAGTCCCACAACCAATCAAAACACAAATATAAATTCACAGGAACTATTTTATGATCATTTTGCATTACTAAAAAAAGCCAGTAGAAATATTCCAGTAAGCAGTAATTTTACTGCTTCATCTCTTACAGATCCTTTTACAAGCGAAGAAGTTAATATTTACTTTGGTCAGGACTATAAAAAAGATAAACCGGTAAGATTAAAATTTATCATACATGAATCACCCTTTCTTTTTGGCTTAATGGGTGCAAAATCAGAGTTTGAAGTTAAAATAACACCAAGAAATTAGTTCTTAGAATTTATTTCTGACCAACTAATTTATGTACCTGAGGTAAAACTCTTATGTACTGATAATGCTCTAGAAGAATTAAACTAATATTTAATAGTGCCTCTTGAGTCAAGGATTTAACACCATTTTCTTCCGTAACAGGCTGAATAATAATTTCAATAGGCTTTTTTGAATATTTAGAATTTAGGGATTGTACAATATTAATTGCTTTAATTATTTCATCAAGATTAGTCTCATCAGTAATTACTACTTTAACCCATACATTTTTTAATTTGTCTGATTCAATACAAATTGACAAGAACTTTTCATGGTCATCCCAGAGTGGATTAGTTTTTGATGATGAGGGTAATTTAAAATCCATGGAAACATAGTCAAGTAAATGAATTATTTCTAACAGATTCTCCGGTCTATGACCACCGGTTTCCAGATAAACAGGTATAGAAAATTTATTTTTTATCTGAGTAATAATTTCAAGCAATGCACGACTTTGTAGTAGAGGTTCACCACCTGTAAATGAAACACTGTGATGAAAAGCAGGCTTTAAAGCTGTAAATATTGTAATAAAATCATTTAATTTAATTGGGTTTTTGATTTTTTTTATTTGTCTTGAACTGACTTTATCTTCATATTCACAATATTCTGTTTTTGTTAAACTATCCGGGGTATCACACCATACGCAACGTAAATCACATCCACATAGCCTTACAAATATCTGCCTGACACCAACTAGAAGTCCTTCACCCTGAATTGATGAATAAATTTCTGACAAATTAATACCCATATTGTTCACATAAGTATTTTAACAACAAATATTCAAGAAATATAATTAAGCCTATGAGGATTGAAGTAATGCTCTAATTTCAGTATCAAAAGATCCAGAGGGTACCGACATAATTGCAATAAATCACCTAATGGTAATAAAAACATTAACTCCAACTATTATAAGTTAAACTATGCATTGTTTTTATTATTTCCAAAGACATTAAATAGATTGCTAAAGGGGTTATTAGCATTATTTAATGAATCTAACTCCTGCTTAACCTCAGCTCTTTCCGCCTCTAGTTGCTGAAGCTCTACTTTTGCTTTTTCCAAATCATGAGAAGGCTTACCACCCTCAGCACCCCATGCAGCAGCAGGATCCCTATAAAAATTATCATATACTTCCCCTGCTTTCATTCTCTCAGAACGTTTTACGGTTATTTGTGCATCCAGAGAAGCCAGTTTTCCCTGCAATTTTTCTTTATCTGTACTTTTGCCTGCTGAAGGATTATCCCTCATCTGATTTATTTGAGCCATAGAATCAGCCAAGTTTTTATATATAGAGTTAAAGTTATTACTTGAATCAGATTGTGTGTTCTGAGAATTACCATTGTTTAAATCAATTGAATCCCTCTTAGATACATTATTACCGAGATTTAACTTATTAATTGCCATACGGTGTTTTCCTTATAAAGCTTTTACGAATAAAAGCATAATTAAATTATGGAGGAGTTAAGGGTAAAAGAAATATATAGTTAAAAATATTTCATTATTTACATATATCTTGAAAGCAGCTATTAACATAAGTATTCTAGAGAATATGTTATTTAAAATCATTGATTTTAATTCACTGCTAGAATAGTAATCTATGAAACCAAAAATAGGAATTATTGGTGCAACTGGATACACAGGAGTCGTTTTAACAAGATTATTAATAAACCATACTGAAGTTGAAATAACATATCTCTCCTCAGAACAATTTGCTGGAAAACATTACTTTGAAGCATATCCGGTTTTTTTTAACGCTTATAAGGAAAAATGTAAGCCTGTAAATGCAAAGGAAATTGGTAAATGCTGCGATATGGTTTTTTTTGCTACTCCAAATGACTTTTCAAAAACATTTTTACCTGAATTACTTAAAGAAAATCCAAATATAAAAGTTATAGATCTAAGTGCAGATTTTAGGCTTGAGAGCAGTGTAAAAGCTTTAAAAAAGCAAAATCTTAAAATAATTTATGGATTACCTGAGATTTACAGACATGAAATTAGCTCATCACAAATAATTGCAAATCCAGGCTGTTATCCAACATCGGTTCTACTTGGATTACAACCATTAATTAAAAATAAAATTATCGATTTAAATAGTATAATTGTTGATTCAAAATCAGGAGTAACAGGTGCAGGAAAACAACCCAAACAGGAATTACATTTCTGCGAAATTAACGAATCATTTGCACCTTATAAACTTGGCGGAAAACACCGACATATTCCTGAAATTGAAAACGAAATTAAAAAAATTAGTGGGGAAAAAATTAATATTGTTTTTTCTCCACATCTTCTCCCTATAAATAGAGGAATTTTAACCACAATATATGCAGAATTAAGAGATAAAAAATTATTGCAGAAAGATATTCATAATTTATACTCTAATTTCTATAAAAATGAATATTTTGTGAAAGTTTTACCAGAAGACATGTATGCTAATACAAAAAATGTAAGATATACAAACTTCTGCCACCTATCTATAATTAAGGATGAAAGAACAAATAAATTAATAATTATCAGCGCAATAGACAATCTGGTTAAGGGAGCCAGCGGTCAGGCTATTCAAAACATGAATATTATTTTATCTTTAAACGAACAATTAGGACTTGATACTCTAGGGCAGATACCATAAGCTAGAGAACTAGAAGCTACAGGCTAGAAGATTTAAATATAAAAGAGAAATGATAAAGAATTTTCAAGAAATTATTACACAACTAAAGACTCAAGTTCCAATCAATGAACTGATTTCTGAATTTGTACCGGTAAAAAAATCAGGGCGAAATTACGTATGTGTCTGCCCTTTTCACGACGATCATCACCCTTCTTGTCAAATAAATGCACAAAAAGGCATCTTTAAATGTTTTGCATGTGGTACCGGTGGTGATTTAATAACATTCTATGCATTAATTAATAAAAAAAAATGGGCGGAAGCAATCCCAGAGCTTGCAAATAAATATGGAATTAAAGTCGAATATTCTACAAGCACTGAATCAAAAGCAGAAAATGAAATAAAAAACCAATTATATGAACTTAACAAAGTTGTACTTGAGTTTTTTAAAAATAATCTTTTTACTAATGAAGGTACGGATGCCGTCTGCTACCTTAAGAACAAAAGAAAACTAACCTCTGAAACAATAAATAAATATGAAACAGGATATGCATTAAATTCATGGGATTCTTTATTTAATTATCTGACAAAAGAAAAAAAATACGTAAAAGAATTAATCATTGCATCAGGATTATTTATCCCAAGAGAAAATGACAATGGTTACTATGACAGGTTTAGAAACAGGGTAATCTTCCCAATATTTAATGAAGCCAGCAATGTTATTGGTTTTGGAGGAAGAACTTTATCTAGCGAAGACGTAAAGTACATAAACTCTCCAGAAACACTTATATTTAACAAAGGAAGTAATTTATATGGATTGAATTTCGCAAAAGATTCTATTAAAAAGCTTGATTATTCAATTTTGACTGAAGGTTATATGGATGTTATAACTGCACATCAATTTGGATTACTAAATACTGTTGCAACACTTGGCACAGCACTTACCCAACAGCAAGCAAGACTTCTCACCAAATACACAGACTCCAAAAAGATTTGCCTCTGCCTTGATACAGATAATGCAGGTAAAAAAGCAGTTGAAAATATCTTCAGGCAAATCAATGAAATAAACCAATCTACAAGTCTTGATATAAGAGTTACTACAGATTTAAGTGCAAAAGATCTTGACGAATCATTAAATTTAGAAGGACTGGAAGGAGTTAAAAATAAAATCAAAAACAGCAAAAAACTATATGAGTTTATTTTTGAAAGATTATCTGACGAATATTCACATGCAACAAAATCAGGCATAGAAATAAACAAAAAAAATGTTATTGAAAATATTATCGATATTCTGGCATCAATAAAAGATCCTATTGAACAAAATGAATACATAAAATTTATTTCTCACAAAATTAATATAGATGAAGAATTAATGAATTTGAAGTTAAAAGACAAAAACAAATCAATAAAGCAAAAAATATTTAATAGTCACAAAAAAATCGAAACAAATGAAGACGACGAATACAAAATGCACACAAATGAGAGATTTAAACATGCAGAGATTGAGCTATTAACACTTTATATTTCAACCTTTCCATGCTCAAAAGACATGAAAGAAGAATTACAAAAGCTTGAATTCATTGATGAAAAGCACAAACTAATTAAAGATTTCCTAGATAATATAACTGATGAAAACCTATCTAAAGAAGAAGTTATAAATAAATTATTTCTAGAATTTAATGAATACAAACATATTATGTCTGTAATTTCAGATATTGCTTGGAAACTTGAATCCGAAGAATACTTAAATGATACAAACCTTCAAAAAAATAAAACAATTTTAATTACTCAAGCAAAAGAATGGATTAGCTGGTGGATTACAAATAAACAAAAGATTAAAGAGATTACATCAAAACTTAAAGACAGTACAAATAAAGATGAAGGAAATGAACTTTTAACTAAAATGCTTGAACTAGTAAGGTATAAAATAAATCCTATCGTAGATAAAATAAGAGATAAAACAGAAGATAAGAAGTAAAAGCAATCTATAGAGGGGTGGAGTGGAGGATAGAATAAAAATTGCTGTATTGTATCCAGGACAAGGTTCTCAAAAGGTTGGAATGGGAACTGATCTATATACTACTTCTGTAATTGGAAAAGATCTTTTTAACAAAGTTAATTCCCTGCTTAATAGAGACCTTGCTTCAATATGCATAAATGGACCAAGTGAAGAACTAAACCAAACCAAAAACACACAAATAGCAATTACAATAATTTCAATAGCTTTAACTTTAGTGTTAAAAGAAGAATTAAAAAAAAGGAATATATTATTTGCTCCATTTGGCACCTGTGGTCATAGCCTTGGAGAATTTAGTGCTTTATGGTTAATTGGTTTTTTAGAAACAGAAGAATTAATTAATCTTGTTTCAGTCAGAGGAGAATTAATGCAAAATGCTCCTCTCGGAAGCATGATGGCTGTATTGAATCTTGATGAAAGTAAAATAAAAAATCTTATTAGTGAATCCAACAGCAATATAACTCTTGCAAACTACAATACCCCAAACCAATTTGTAATATCTGGAAAAAAAGATAATATCGAAAAGTTAAGTGAAAAAATAGAATTAACTGGTGGTAAAGCAATTATCTTGCCTGTCAGTGGAGCATTTCATTCTCCACTAATGAATGAGCCTTCAAAAGCCTTTAATTTAGAGATAGACAAATTAAACTTATCAAAAATAAAAAAGATTTCTATTCCTGTTTATCAAAATACCGATGGAAATCCGAGTCAAGAGCCACAGATTATTAAAGAAAAACTAAAGAAACAAATGACTTCTTCTGTATTATGGACACAAACTATAAACAATCTCGTCAAAGATAAAGTTACAAATGTAGTAGAAATTGGTCCCGGGAAAACATTAACCGGGCTTATAAAAAAAATAAATCCTGGTATAGAATGTCACAATATTAATGATCTGATTACACTGCAAGAATTTATCTTATTTTATGAATCTAAATTACAATCAAGAAGACAATAAAAGGCTACATAGCCCATTACTTGATGGGAAAATAAAGAAAAATAATTCAAATATTCCCAATCAAAATATTCAACCAGCACATGACAAAAGTTTAAGCACCCTTCATATTGAGAAAAAAAAATCGACTTCAATTAAATCATCCAGTACCATTAATTTAAATCTCATAAGCTTTACAGAATCAATATTTAATATTGCAAGTATTTTTATCCTTGCAACAGGAGGACTAGTAAGTGTTTTAGAACTAGTAAGTATTGTACGTATTATTTATAGTGGTAGCAATAATTACAGTATTAATTTAATATGTTTTGCCATTGCCTTTATAGGAACAATAATAGCAATGATGCTTTGCTTAGGTATAGTTCAAATTATTAAAACCATTAAAATTATTTACCTGAATTTGGATGAACAAAATTCAAAAATTGATTATGTTTTTCAACAATTCTCAAACGATCCATTAAGAAAATAACTATTTATTTATTTCGAGCATTGCTCTGGTTTTTTCAAGCAATGCTTTTGTAGGATAATGTTCCGGAAGTAAAAGAGAAGCATTTGTTAACATTGAAAGTGCTTCAGATAAATTATTTTTTAAAATGTATACCTGTGCAAGATTAAAATATATTTCACCGTCAAACTGATTTTTTCTTGCTGCATCTATAAAATAGAATATGGCTTCATCAATTTCACCTGCATGAAAATATGCACTGCCAATCATTTTTTCAGAATCCATATTTATTTTCATTAATTCATCAAGGTTTAAAATAAAAAGTTTTAAATACTCATAATTTTTTGCAATAAGCAGGTGATAACCAGTAAATTCAAGAAATTGTCTTATTTGCAAAAACGTAGGCCAATTATTAATTTTATGGTTCTTCCCAAAAAGTTCTATTAAAAATCCACACCAGTCCTTTGCAGGAGAATTGTTTGACTTCAACCAATAGAACTCTGCTTCATCTAAATTACTTAACATGATTAAGGCAAACACCACACCAACAGTATTGTTTGCACAAATATAAGCTTCTTTTGCTTTTTCAAATCTTCCTATAGAAAGATAAATATCAGCAATACTCTGCCATATAGCTTGATCTAAGAACATAATATTGGTATTGTTTTCTAAAATAAAATCAATAATATTTTCAGCTTCAGTATAATTGTCTTCTGCTATAAATTTAAAAGCATTGTTTAAAAGGTTTTCTATATTATATTTATCGTTCATAATTTATACAAGGATATGACAAAAACAATAATAAAATCAATTGAACCTAACAAAGCAGAATTTGTAAATAAAATGTTTGCAAGAATAGCTGCTAAATATGACCTATTAAATAATCTTATGACACTAGGGTTTCATAAGAAATGGAAAGAAAATACTATTAAAATGGCTTTATCTGAAAATATGGCACCTAAAAATGCAATTGATTTGTGCTGTGGTTCAGGAGATTTAGCTATTATTCTTCAACAATTAAGTCCAAAAACACTGATTAGTTGTTTAGACAACTGTCAGGAAATGATAAATATTACAAATAAAAAAATAATTGAATCAAGAATTAATAACATAACTGCTAATTTAGCTGACTGTGAAAATCTAACTAATAGCCCCTCATCAATTGAGTTAATTACAATAGGTTTTGGTCTAAGGAATTTAACAAATCAAGAAAAATGCCTAAGTAATATATATAGAATATTGACTAAAGGTGGTGTATTTGCCTGCATTGATCTGGGTCACCCGGAAAAACCAATATGCTCTAGAATTTATGCTTTTTATTTTTTTAAAGTAATACCTCTTCTGGGAAAATATTTTGCCAGAGATAAAGAAGCTTATACCTATTTACCAACATCATTACTAAGTTGGTATAAGCAAAACGAATTAAAAGAATTATTACTAAAAACAGGATTTAAAAAAAGTTACTATAAAAACATTTTTGGTGGTATTGCAGCTATTCATATTGCCGTAAAGTAATTTTGTATATTTAAACTATCTTTGATAGCATCTTTCAATGTATCTATTAAAATTATCACTTAATTCTAAAATACTATCGCTACCAAACTTTTCAAGAAAAGCATCAGCAAGAGCATATGAAAGCATGGCTTCCAGCACAACACCAGCAGCAGGTACTACACAAATATCAGAACGTTCAAAATGTGCTTTAGTATTTGATTTTGTTTTAAGATCTATAGAATCAAGGGGTTTTATTAAAGTTGGTATAGGTTTTGTTGCCACTGTACAAATAATGGGTTGACCATTTGACATACCACCTTCAATTCCGCCAGCATTATTGGTTTTTCTTTTATATCTGAGAGCATTTCCACTCCAAGCAGGATCTACAAATATTTCATCATGTACTTCTGAACCATAAAGTTCAGAGACTTTCTTTCCTAAGCCTATTTCAACAGACTTTACAGTATGAACAGACATAAGCGCACCTGAAATACGTCCATTTAGTCTTTTATCCCAGTGAGTAAAAGAACCTAGACCAGGAGGTAAATTATATGCAACAAGTTGAGTAAGCCCACCTAAAGTATCGCCCTTAGTACGTGCTTCATCTATAGCTTTTCTCATCTTTTCTGAAACCTTAACATCGGGACATCTAACATCAGAGTTTTCTGCTTTTAAAAACAGCTCTTTATAATTTGCTCCTAATGCATTAATATCAACTGAAGCAGAACCAATTCTTAAAACATAACTTATTACATCAATCTTAAAATGATTTAACAGTTTTTTACATACAGCACCTGCTACAACACGGCTAGTTGTTTCTCTGGCGCTTGAGCGTTCTAAAATATTTCTTACATCATCCTGAGAGTACTTAAGAGCACCAGTTAAGTCAGCGTGGCCGGGTCTTACTTTTGAAATATACTTTGAATTAATTGAATCAATTTTTTCTTTTATATTTGGATCATTCAAATCTAAAGGAAGAGGAGACATGGGTACATCCCAACTCTTATAATCATTATTTAAAATACGCACTGCTATTGGAGAACCAAGAGTTTTTCCAAGCCTTACACCACCAGTAAAAATTACCTGGTCCTTTTCGATTTTCATTCTACCGCCACGACCATACCCTCCCTGACGGCGTTTTAAATCCATGTTTATATCTGCCGAAAGAAGCTCCAGACCAGCAGGTATCCCATCAACAATAATATTTAATTCAGGTCCATGTGATTCACCTGCAGTTAAAAATCTTATAGGCATCTTCTTATATATTTCTCTATTTACTTATCCATCTCAAAATATGTTTCCAGCCATTTAGAAACAGTATTCGACGTTCTAGCGCTTCTTCAAAAAATAACCTATCTCGAACTGAAATATTAGGGTTTTTAATTCTTTGCCTGAGGGAATAAACTCTCTTTGAATCATTTGCAATTTGGCGTTCTACATATCTGTAATTAAATCCACGTCTTTTTCGTCTTTCTTGTCCTTGCTCTTGTTCTTCGTCCTCACCTTCATCAGATACTTTATCTTCTAAAGCAACAGATTCATCTTCGTCACCAGCTTTACCATCTTCCAATAAATCACCATTTAATTCATCAATTCCAACCGGTGAAGCAACATCACTAACAGAATCTGCTGTTTTAATAGCATCACAAGAAGACTCAGCAACATCTGATTTAGCAGTTACAACAGTTTCTTCAATTTCATCCAGAATATTTTTTGACGGCTTTTGAGCTTTTAACTCTTTAATTTCCTGAATTGAAAGTCCATTTGCTCTTAATTTTACAATTTCTGTTAGCGCCTGAAATGTCTCTTCTGAGATTACCGCTTTATTACCTAAACCCTTTCCAATATCTAATCCAAAATCTTTTATATATTTTTTTACAGTAGCCTCTGAAATATCAAGCTTAGATGAGACATCTTTAACTGTCATGTCATCAGAATTATCTTTTTTATTTCCATTATTGGAAGTATTACTTGGCATAGGTTTATTATCCACTTTTTATGTTATCTTGTCTAGTATAGGACACAATAGTCATGGCTAAAACCCCTAAAAAGAAGATACCACTGGAAACTTTTCCAAATATTTACTCCAAAAGAAATTACACCATTACAATGAACTGTCCAGAATTTACATCTGTATGTCCTAAAACCGGACTACCTGATTTTGGAACAATAGTTATAGAATACATTCCGGATAAATTATGCATTGAATTAAAATCATTAAAATATTATTTGTTTGAGTTTAGGAATAAAGGCATTTTCTATGAACAGCTTGTAAATAAAATACTTGATGATTTAACTAAAATAACAAAACCAAGATTTATGAAAATTACAGGAATTTTTACTCCTCGAGGAGGAATAAATACAAAAGTTGAAGCCATTTATAAGAGGTAACTTATACCACTTGAGAATATTCGGAGAGAGTAACACCTGAAAGAGAATCTATTTCATCAGCAGTCTTTTCTTTACGAACAAATGGAAATTTTTCATTTGCTCTGATTGGTTCAATGTTTTCCTTGTCGTGCTTTTCAAGTTGTTCTATTTTTTCCTTTAATCCAGCATATTTAACACCATCTTTTGATAATCCATTTAATAAAACATGTAATTGTTCATCTGTATTGTCCTCAGGGGTTTCTGAAGTCATTCTAAATCCACAGACAAGAGCCTGCCTTAAAACCGCTACATTTCTAACAGTTTTCTCATCAGTATCTGCTGGATTACTAAGTACATAATCAATAGCATATTTTAAAACATTAAAATAATTTTCAGCATTTTGCAATTGGTTTAAGTACTTCTCTGCATTATTTTTTTCAGTGCCTTCATGAGGTTTTTGGACAAGAGTTTCTAGTATTTTTATATCCTTTTCATCTCCAATTACACCATTTAATGAATCATTTTTAAGCATATGGTCATCAGCATAATATCTTGCAAAATTAAACACAAATGAAAAATCATCAGGTAACATATTTGCAATTTCTGCTTCTGTCTTTATAGCAGGATCGGCATCAGACGGAGCTGATAAAACAAGCTGCTGCTTCTCCAATATATTTGCTAGGCAATTAGCTCCTATAGCAGGATAAATTCCTCGTTCTTCATCAGCTTTTATTCTTGCCCTAGAACTTACTGCATTTCCAAGTAAAAGTGCAATTCTATCTCTAAAATCACTTCTTGAAACAGGATCTTTAGATATCGATATGTTTACCAAAGCTGGCTCAATACCATCTACATAATTATTTACCCATGTTCTTAATTCAGGATCAGTATATGTTTCAAGCAGTTTTATAACCTGTGCTCTGATATTATTAGCTTTATTTAAAGAAAGTGCTCCTTTTGTAAGAGATATTGCTTCACCATTTAAGCTTAGATCACTAGACACTAATTCTTTTTCAGCCTCTTTACATTTAGGACCAAGAGAATCACTCACCTTTTCATTAGTATGTTCAACTTTAGTTTGAATCTGTGTTTTTTGTTCTCTAACTACTTTACTAAAATCATAAATGCCAAAAACTGCTAAAATCCCACCCGCAATAGTAAATAGTTTTGCACCCCAGTCAGCAGCAGTATGATCTTTAAAAAATGTTGCCATAAGACTGCCACCAATAAGTCCAGCAAAACCAAAAATCGACATAACAAGAGGTTTAACCATATTAATACCTGTTTTAACAGTCTCTTTGCCCGTAGAAATTATAGAACTAATGCCACTGTCTTTTTGCTCAACAGTTGATCTTTTTAGCGAACCTATTAGGTGATAGGGGCTTGATGATTTTACACTTAATACACTATCTATAATCATAAAATATTTCTCTTATATTTTTTCTTATTAATAAACTAAAAAATTAAATTACATTATTAATTATCAACTACTTAACTCCTCCTATTGCAGTTACAGTTTCAGCTTGTGAAGCTACTACTGGTTTTACCTGTGGCTTAACTCCTTCTTCTACACCAAATACCCATGAAATATATTTATGAAATTTCGCAACTAACCCGCCAACTACTGCTCCTAAGCCTAAGCCAGCAATTATTTTTCCAAGCTTACTATCTTCAGAACCTGTTAAAAATGCTCCAATAAATGCAAGCACCCCAGCTCCTGTAATAAGCCAATTTCCCCAGCCTTTCCAAAAACCTTTACCTGAATCAGGGGACTTTACATTAGCAGCTGCTCTTTCGTTAGATAATTTTTTTTCTTTCCTAGCATTTTCTATTGACTTAAAAAAAGCACTCTGACTTGACTGACTTCTATACTGTGCTTCAGTTAAATCTTTATCTACTTCCTCACCGTAAAAAGCTTTAAATACTATAAATCCATTGGTAAAAAATTGATTCATTAAATCTAGATCATTTAGAAAATAAGAATGCACAGTATGCTCTTTATACTCATCCAGGTAACGTGCTTTTTTCAAGTGTTTGTCAAGATCGACTCCATGGTTATCTATTTCCTCTGGATGTTCTGCTAAGCGATTAATTATATTAATCGTTTCATGAAATTCCTGCCAGTGAGCATTTAATATCCTTGAGGCTTCTTGAAGAGCCGAATCAGAATCTAGTTTTACATCTATCTCTGTAAAAGCTTTGCGGAGCTCTTTAGTATCTGAACTATCATTATTAGCTTCGCTCAATTTTTTTAATGTCTCTAAAAAGTTTTCTTCACTTACAGGTTCATTATTTAAATTCTTTGTAAGTATACAAACACTCTTATGTAAGGACTCATATTTTTCAGAGGTTGTATTTTCGATTTTAGCAGTATTACCTCCAGAAAATTCAGAATTTAAGCCATTTTTCATCCTGGCTAAAAAGATTCCCTCTCCAGACTTTCGTAAAAGAGCAAGATCAATAGCAGCTGCATCGAGCTCTGCCTTAATATCTGGCAGACTTTCTATTTCAAGCAATCTTTCTAAAGTAAGAGAATCAACATCTAATTTTGGTTTTACAATTTGAAGATATCTTCTTTCTAAAGATGTTAATGATACTGTTGGATCCACTTTTGGCATTAAATACATTCCTCTTGAATAATCAAATAGATTTTCGCATTATCTAGGTGTATGACTTACTTAAATAGGATTGTTATATATTATTTTTAAATAACCAGTACATCTATATACTTACACTTTACTAAATCTTAACTTTTCAAGTCAAGGGTAAAAGAATAAAATCAAGTTTAATTAATTATAAAAATCTAATCCATTACTCTAAAACCCATTATTACTATCTCAATATGCAATAAATAAGACGCATGATTAAGAACCTTAATTTAAAATATAAATAAAAGGTTAAAGGTTAAGAAATGCTGGATATAAATAAAGAAAAAAAAGTATTCAAAGTATTTATAGGAATTGGCACCAATAAGGGTGACAGAAAAAAAAATATTCAAATAGCATTAAATAAATTAAATAAGCACAAAGCAATTAGAATCATAAAAGTATCAAAAATGCTTAAAAATCCCCCACAAGAAGGGATTAAAACAGGATATTTTTTAAATGGTGCAATTAAAATTCTAACTACACTTAGACCAGAAGAGCTTTTGAAATATTGTCTGAAAATAGAAAAGCATCTTGGAAGAATTAGGTCTCAGGAATTAAAAGTCTGCAAAAAAATAAATAAACCAAGAACAATAGACATAGACATTTTATTCTATGGAAATAAAATTATCAGAAATAAAAATCTAACTATTCCACATCCACGATTACACAAAAGGTACTTTGTACTAATTCCATTAATGGAATTAGATAAAAATTTAATCCACCCAGGATTTAAAAAATCAATTTACGATCTACATACTGATTTAAATAAAACCATTAAAATACCAGCTTAAAATATCAAACTACTTACTTGTTCCAACAAGCATTAAAAATTGTGACAATGCTGTATGCAAATTCAAATACTGACTTGGATGCATTTGTGGCAACCTATGTCTTTTATGAATTTCAAGTCTTATGCTTGGAATATTCATATCTTCAAAAGTAAAATGGTTTATTGTCTTAAGAGAATTTTGCACAATATCACCTATATCAAAACCAATCTCTTTAATATCTTTTACTTTTAATAGGCTTATCAATAGATTCAAATACTCTTTTTTATTAATTAAAGAGTTTTTATTCCAACTGGTTAAAACTACATCTGACTGATTACTCCATTCATCCAAACCATGCAGCAATAAAACAAGTTTTACATCTGTTTTTTTCAAAAGGTGTCCCAAAAACGATACAAAGGGTGATCGCAAATAATATACTGGATCAGCTGCCATGCAATAAGAAGAAATCAATGAATGACAACCTGTAAGCTTATGAAGCAAAGCAGCCAATGTACCAGTATATGATTCTGACTCATATAAATTTCCATCTTTAAAATAAGAAGTTGCATGCGGTGCCACTACTAGAACAGGTAGTGAACCTCCATAATACTCAAAATCCATTTCACCAAATGAAGGATATTGTTCTGCCCTGCGTTTTAATTGTGACTCAAACTGCAAAGACCAACTTAAAGTATCAAAACCTGCCGGTTGACTTACAAGATACTCAAGAGCTTCTTTTAATTTTTGAAACCTGGCTTCTGAATGAATTAAAACCCATGGACTAAAAGGTTCTTTTCCTACAACTACTACCTGCTTCCCCTGCCTATGAGCATAAAATATTTCCATAGTAGCAGACTCTGTAAGCTGAGTTAAATTAGCAAGAATAGAGTCAGCCCTATCTATCAATGTTAATGAGTGTTTAACAGAATCACCAGATTCATCTACATTTTTTATAAATCCTGTCAAATCTAGCTCAAGAGGGTTAGCCACAGTAATTCCGGATTTTATAAAAGTACTTGCCGCATAAGATTTCCAGTCTGCCGTAAGCACAACAGAAGGGTCTGTAATTGTATTTGAAGGCCCTGATAAATAAACTGTGCTTGTCATGGTTATTTCTATTTTTTCTTAAAACAATCTAAGTTGATTTTTATTTATTTGCCAGACTTAGTTCTAGATTAATCGACCTATTTAGTTTTATATATACCACTTTTATAAAAAATTTGGGTATGTAATTTAACAGCTAATGCCAACCATAAAAACAAATAGGCAATTTTAATTAATTAGACAACCAATTAGTTAAGGAATAGATAAAGAAATCAATTATATGTCACAATTTTTCCAAAAAAGAACATACGATAGCTGGCAGGAAATTAACACAAAGAACCTGCTTACAGAGCTTGCTATGCTTAAAGAAAAGATTTCATTGATTGATCCATTGACAGAAGATTTTGCATTAACCGGCAGCTTACTTATAGATTTATACGAGATTTCTGAAGAACTGGAGAAAAGACTATTGCTATTCTAAAATAGTAAGAAATGCAAATCTTACTTACAGAAAAAGATAAATTATTTAAAACCAAAACAAATATTTTTTTAAGTGGCCATTTAAAAGAGAATAATCCAATTAATTTAAAACACTTATGGCAATCACTTTACAAAGATTCATTAATCAGCCTAAATAACACATTTACTGAAAATATTTTACTCACTATTGAAATCTGCAGGATTAATCCAGGAATTGGCTTATTTCTTTTAACTCAAGTTACATGCCTGGAAATTATTAACAAATTTGCAGATAAATTATTGAAAGAAAAATATTCAGATAAATTACTAAGTGGTGAAAACATTGCATGTTTTTCTCTTACAGAACCTCAAGCTGGCTCTGATGTAATAAATATGGAAACTACCGCAAAAAAAGAAACCAATAAATGGATTTTAAACGGGCACAAAATATGGGCAAGCAATGGCTCTATATCTGATGCAATAATTACTTTTGCGCAGACAAAAAAACACCGAGATAAATTAGGAATTACATGCTATTTAATCCCATCTAAAGAAATTGAAATATTAAAAGATACACCAAAACTAGGTGTAAAAATTACTCCATCAAATGAACTCTTCATTAAAAATCTTTCTATTCCCGAATCAAATATTATAGGAAACATTGGAGATGGTATAAAAATTGCACTATCTGCCATAACTCTAGGAAGGTTATATTGTGCAGCGCAGGCTATTGGACTTTTAGAAGGAATACTTGCCGAATCAATAAAACACAGCACAAAAAGAAATCAGTTCGGAAAATCTATTTCAGAAAATCAGGCAATTAAATGGTATATTGCAGATATGACGAAAGATCTTGAAGCAGGAAGATTGCTTTTACTAAAAGCATGCTCAGTAAAAGAAAATAATTCTTCAGAATTAAATAAATATTCCAGTATGGCAAAATATTTTTGTACAAGTATAGCCCAAAAACATTCTGTCACTGCTGTTCAGATACAGGGAGGAAAAGGACTAACCGATAGTTCTTACGCTTCCATGGCATACAGGGATTCAAAAGTATTAGAAATTTATGAAGGGACAAATGAAATCCAAAAACTCATACTTGCCAAAGAACTTAACCTTAACTGATTACAATACAAGGAAATCAATTCCTTTAAAAGAGTTCTTAAGGCATATAAACTTAAATCAGGAGAAACTAAAAAAAATAAATGGCTTACTGCATGGCAATTTTCAAAGCACTCAATACGGCAGTGGATATGACTTTAATGAAATCAGAGAATATAAAATCGGAGATGATTTACGGCATATCAGCTGGAGTGCAACTGCAAAAACCAACACTTTACAGACAAAAGAATATTTTTGCGAAAAAGAATTAAGTTCATTTTTTTTAATTGATATAAGTAACTCAATGTTTTGTGGAAATAAAATCGAATCTTTTATACAACTTTCAGCCTTTCTACTTGATCTCTCATGTAGATTTAGCGAAAAGCTGGGAGGAGTATTTTTTTCGGATGATATAAAATATTATTTCCCTTTAAGAGCATCACTGCCTAGCGCAAACATAATGTTTCAGAGCTTCTTTAACTACTATAACAATTTAAACAATGAGAGCTTTTCCAAACCAACAGTTACCAACTTCTCTAAAGCACTTGAACTGGCAAATCAATCCTTCTCAAAGAAAGGATTGATTTTTATAATCAGTGATTTTTTAAATCTTTCGCACTGGGAAAAAATATTTTTTGAAACGGCTCAGAAACAAAATATCTATTCTTTTCAAATTTACGATTCTCTTGATTATGAACTCCCTGAATCAGGGTATATTTCACTATTTGATCCAGAAACTCAGCGATATACTCTTGTTAATACTGATAGCAAAATTATTCGGGAAAAATATAAAGTTTTAATGAATAATAAACAAGATAATCTTAAAGCTTTTCTTAAAAAGTCAGGTATAAATCATTTGCTTATAGATAAAAGAGATTTTATATAAGTTAAATAAATTGCATAAAGCAAGATTTTAAATTAAGCTATTATATCCATATAAAATTTTAAAAAGAACAAATTATGACAGAAAACACAATAAAAGAATACGACATAGTAATTATCGGTGGAGGGCCAGCTGGACTGGCTGCAGGACTATATGCCTCACGCGGAAACATGAAAACTATAATTCTTGAAAAATTAATTCCCGGAGGTCAACTAAACAACACTTTAGATGTTGAAAATTATCCCGGAATGGATCACGTTACAGGTCCCCAAATAGCACAAGCCATGGAAGAACAAACCAAACGATTTGGTTGTGAAATCATCAATAACTGTAATATTACAAAAGTAGAACTAACAAAAGATAAAAAAATCATTGAAAGTGATAGGGGTATATTTAGTGCAAAAGTAGTAATTATTGCAACTGGATCTGAATATAGAAAACTTGGTGTTCCAGGTGAAAAAGAATACAGTGGTAAAGGAGTCAGCTACTGTGCTGTTTGTGATGGTGCTTTTTTTAAGGAGAAAGAACTTATCGTAATTGGGGGGGGGGATTCTGCTGTTGAAGAAGGAACATTTCTTACAAAGTTTGCAAATAAAGTAACCATAATTCACCGAAGAGACAAATTTAGAGCTGAAAAAATAATTCAGGACAGAGCATTTAAAAATCCAAAAATAAATGTTATCTGGGATACTGTAATCCCTGCAATAAAAGGAGATGTTCTTGGGGTAACATCAGTAAAACTAAAAAACATTAAAACCAATGAAGAAAATGACTTTAAATGCGATGGAGTATTTATTTATGTAGGACTAGACCCAAATACAGAATTATTTAAAGGTCAGGTAAATATGGATACCGGGGCTAAAATCATAACTACTGAAAAAATGGAAACTAATGTTCCCGGAGTATTTGCAGCAGGCGATGTAAGAGAAACACCATTAAAACAAGCAGTAACTGCAGCTTCTGATGGTTCATTAGCTGCTACAATAGCTATTGGTTATATAGAAAGCCTACATGACAATGAATAGAATGCCACATAGAAGACCAAGTAACAGGAGACCTCACCACAGTTCCTCAGATAGTGAACATGTTTCTGTACCTAAAAAACACCTGGATATTAATTGTGACCTAGGACAAAGTTTTGGAATATATCAAAACAACTATGAAGAAAAAATATTGCCCTATGTAACTTCAGTAAACATTGCCTGTGGTGGACATGCTGGAGATCCACTGACAATATCCAAAGCAATTGACATGTCCAGAAATCACAATGTAAGCATAGGTGCACTAATTGGATATAACGATCCAATTGGAAATGGACAGAGAGAAATGTACCTCGGGGTAGATGAATTAAGAGCAATGGTACTTTATCAGCTTGGTGCTTTACATTCACTACTTCACTCAAAAGGGCTTGAAATAAGACACGTCAGAACTCATGGATTTTTATACAAACAGCTTTATACCGATCAGCTAATTGCTGAAACAGTAGCTAAAGCAATTGCAGAATTTAGCAGATGGATAATACTTGTCGGTTTAACCGGTCCTATTCTTGCAAATGCCTGTTCAACAGCAAACATTAAAATGGGACAGGAAGTATTAATTAGCAGAAGATACAGAAAAGATGGAACTATACTTCCATATAATAAAACTATTGATGGCAAAAATTTTATTGAAGAAGCAGCGCAGAGAACAAGACAGCTTATTCAAAGTGGAACAGTTATCTGCGAAGATAAAACAAAAATAAGAGTAAATGTAGACACCATACATGTTCCATCAGATAGTGAAGAGTCTGTTGAGCTTGCACGTATTGTCAGAGCCATGATTGCAGAGCCAAAACCAATTGATCTTGAAAAATACGAAAAATATTTTGCTGATTTATCAGTACTAAAATAAAAATCACTAATGACGTCAAAAAGAACAATTGTTGGACAAATAATTTCTGGTTCATTTAAGCAGGGTCTTTTACTAAAACTGTCCAATGAATATGATATTGAAGATCTAAGGATAGGAAAGTTTGTAATTGTTGAGGGTGAAAAAACCAAATATTTCTCAATAGTTACAGACATAGAACTTAAAACCAACAATGAAAAAATATTAAACTTTATTCCTTCACCAGATGATGATTACATAAAAACAGTATTAAAAGGCACCTCTGTATATGGACTTATTAGACTTACACCCTATCTTATGGCCGGCCTTGATCAAAAGATTCAAGATGAGGATTCTGTCAGTAAAATAAAAACAATACCACCTCACTTTTCAACAGTTCATGAAGCAAGAGAGATAGATATAGAACAAATATTTGGAAAAGAGGAAAAAACAAATAAATATTTCCACATTGGATTTCCAGCCGAAATGGAAATTCCACTATGCTTAAATTTAAGTAAGTTCGTCGAAAGATCAAATGCGATTTTTGGTAAATCTGGCACAGGAAAATCATTTCTCAGCAGAATATTACTATCCGGCATCTTAAAAAAAGAAGCTGCAAGTGTTTTAGTATTTGATATGCACAATGAATACGGCTGGCAGGGCACAGATGAGCAAAATACTTCAACAAAAGGTTTAAAACAATTATTTGGAAATAAAGTCGAGGTTTTTACACTTGATCCAGAAAATAAAAGTTCAAACATAAAAGATGCTCACACCCTTGAAATAGCATTTAATCAGATTGATATTGAAGATCTAGAATTACTAAGAGATCAAATAAACTTATCTGAACCGATGATCGATCAGGCAAGAGCATTTCAAAGACTATATAACAAAGACTGGTTTAAAAAAATACTTGAGCTTCCCATCGGTGAAATAAGAGAATTTTGTGCCCAAAATAATGTAAGTGAAATGTCACTTTCTGCCCTCCAGCGAAGACTTAACTCCCTGGTAGACTCTGTAAAATATTTAAAGTCAGTTATTAGTTATGATGGCATAAAGAGAATTTTAAATCTGCTTATAAGTGGCAAAAGTGTGGTTTTACAGTTCGGGAAAGTAAACAATATAAAAAGTTATCTACTAGCATCAAACATTATCACTAGGCACATCCATGATGCTTATGTAGACATGACTGAAAATTATTTAAGAGATAGAAGTAAACACCAGCAACCAAACAAGCTTGTTATAACTATAGAAGAAGCACATAAGTTTTTATCTCCACAGGTTGCCAAATCAGGTACATTTGGTACTATTGCAAGAGAGCTGAGAAAGTACAATGTAACTCTTTTAATAATTGATCAAAGACCTTCAGGAATTGACAGCGAAGTAATGTCACAAATAGGTACCAGAGCCACCCTTCTCTTAAATGATGAGAATGACATAAACTCTGTATTTGTAGGTGAGTCCGGAACAAGTGCCTTGAAAGAAATTCTTTCACAGTTAAATCCTAAACAGGAAGTTTTAATGTTTGGCTATGCAATGCCAATGCCAATAGTTGTAAGAAGCAGAAGGTATAACTCAGATTTCTATAAAACAGTAAACGAAAAAGAGCAACTTTCCAAAGAAGATATTATAAAACGCGGCGAACTGGCTGCACTTGAACTGTAGTAATTTTAATTGGCTCACAGACCAAAATTTTTTGCTTGCCTCCCAATCCAAGTGTCCGGCTGCGCAAAAAATTGGTCTGTTTCGCCTTTAATTAAAATCACTGTTACAAAACTTCTAAGGTCTACAGTATTACCCAAACAGACTCAACTGTCCTGATTCTATCTGAGATTTAATAGAATCTTTTTTCGGAAGTGTTTTTGATTTGACATACATAGTGTTCATAATAGTTTGAGCCCTCTCTAAAAGCGGCTTTGGAAGTCCTGCCATTTTTGCCACTTCTATGCCATAGCTTTTATCTGCTCCCCCAGGAATTACTTTTCTAAGAAAAATCACATGACCATCTTCTTCTTTTACTGTTACCTGATAATTACAGATAGATTGATACAAATCAGAAAGTCCGTTTAATTCATGAAAGTGTGTAGCAAAAACTGTTCTTGGATTTTTATTTTTTACCAGATATTCTGCAAGAGCCCATGCAATTGCAACTCCATCATAAGTACTTGTCCCCCTGCCAACTTCATCAAGCAATATTAAACTTTTTTCAGTCATTCTATTTATAATGCTACTTGTTTCAAGCATTTCAACCATAAAAGTTGATTGTCCTTGTGCTATATCATCTGTTGCACCAACTCTTGTAAATATCTGATCAACAATTCCAATTTTTGCAAAATCACAAGGTACAAAAGAACCAATCTGAGCAAGGATTACATTTAAAGCAATTTGTCTCATATAAGTACTTTTACCAGCCATGTTTGGACCGGTTAATATTATCAATTGCTGATTTGAATTTTCACTTTCACCTGCTCTCAAATAACAGTCATTGGAAACAAAATTATTAAATCCAACCTTTTTTTCAATTACCGGATGCCTTGAAGCTTTAAGTTCCAAAACAGATGAGTTTTCAAGAATTGGTTTTTTATAACCATTCACTATAGCTGCCTGTGCAAGTGAAAATAATACATCCAGATTGGAAATACTGTAAGCAAGCTCTCTTATAACTGAACTGTAGATTTTTACTTTTTCCCTTACCTGACAAAAGATTTCATATTCTAATGCTTTAATTTTTTGATCTGCATATAGTGCTTTTTGTTCAAATTCTTTCAATTCATCAGTTATAAACCGTGACGAGTTTACCATGGTCTGCCTGCAGACATAATCCTGAGGAACAAGTGACAGATTACCTTTGCTTATCTCAATAAAATATCCAAATGCTCTATTAAAACCTACTTTTAAATTTCTAATTCCACTTCTTTGTCTTTCAAGTGCTTCAAAAGAACTAAGCCAACTATCGCCATTTTCAACAATTTCTCTTAACTGCTTAATTTCTGGATTATATGATGGCTTGATTAAATTTCCTTCAGTTAAAAGATTTGGAGGGTTGTCTATTATTGAATCTTCTATTAAATTAACAGCATCAATAATTTCTTTTGGGTAATTAACGATTTTTACAAAATTGGCTCCTTTAAACTTTTTCATATTTTGAGCTAAGGATGGTATCTGCATCAGGGATTCTTTAAGTGCAATTAATTCTTTAGCATTAACTGAAGATGCACTTAACCTTGTACCCAATCTCTCTAAATCATATATTTTCTCCAAACAATTTGATAAATCATAAAAGATTTCTTTCTTAGCAATAAACTCTTCTACGCAGGAGAGCCTTTCATTTATCTGTCCAATATTTAAAAGAGGCTGCTCAATCCAGTTCCTAAGGTGTCTTTTACCCATTTGAGTTTTTGTAAAATCAATAGCCCACATTAAAGAGCCTTTATAAGAGCTATCTTTAACGGTTTCTGTAAGTTCAAGATTTTTCCTTGTAGATTTATCCAGATTTAAAAATGACCCAATAAAATATGGTGTTATTTTTTCAAAGCTAGCTTTTTCAGAGAGTTGTGTTTTATCTATATAAGCCAAGACTGCAGCTGATGCAATCTGTCCTAGAAGCAACTCTTCGCCACCCAAACCATTAAGTGAACTTATTTTTAATTCATCTTTTAGTCTTTTGTCGGAATATTCTTTTGTGAAAAAATCTTTTTCAAGACCAGTACAAAACCAGTTATCTCTAATAAAAGGATCAATATCTAAAATTTTTTCTTTTATAATTTGATTTTTATCTCTAGAATATGCTGTGGATATAAGTAGTTCTGAGGGATTTATCCTGCTTAATTCAGATAAAAGCTCATCATAGTCAATCACTGTAAAATAAAATTGTCCTGAAGAAACATCACAGTAAGCAAAACCATATTTGTTTTTTTGTTTGTCTTTAAAAACACAGGCTAAATAATTATTTTTTGTTTGTGGAAGCCATTCTGATTCTAAAATAGTACCTGGGGTTAAAAGTTTGGTAACTTCACGCTTAACAACACCTTTAGCTAAAGCAGGATCTTCCATTTGTTCACATATAGCTACCTTAAATCCTTTATCTAAAAGTTTGGCTACATATGAAATACCTGCCTTTGCAGGTACGCCTGCCATGGGAATCCTTCCTCCCGGATAACTTGACTCACTTCGACCAGTAAGAGTAAGCTCTAATTCTTTTGAAAGTGTTTTTGCATCTTCAAAAAATGCTTCATAAAAATCACCCACTCTGAAGAATAGCAATACATCAAGATCATATTTATATTTAATTTCAAGATATTGCCTCATTAGTGGTGTAAACTGATCTAAGTTATGAGGCCAACCATTATTATTTGCTATTAATTCTTTTTCAGCTAAACTTGTAGTCATTTTTTACTTATGCTAGATAGTAATCAAAGATATTTAACCATTTTACTCTGTACTTTTAATAGAGCAAAACTTTTAAAACTCTTAATGGAAGAATTAATAAATCAGGTTAAAGCACAAAACAGAAATGATATTGAAATACTATTAATTGACAATAATTCAACAGATAAAACAAAAGAAACAATTAATGAATACAAAAAAAACTGTAGTTGTTTAACCTATGCTTTTGAACAAAAACAGGGGCTTGCTATAGCCAGAAATACAGGAATAAAGCTCTCAAAAGGGCAGATTATTGTTTTTATTGATGATGACATAATCCTTGAGAAAAACTGGTTAAGAGAAATACTAACCTCTCTTGAAAAATATCCCTATAAAGCCTTTGGCGGAAAAGTTATACCTCAATGGGAAAAGGAAAAACCGGCTTGGATAAACCTAAGCGGAATATTCTCACTAAATCAAAAGATATTTCCATCTCACGATAATGGGGACATTGAGAGGCTGTATCCACTAACAGAAGAAGAAACAAATCCAATTGGTGCAAACATGTGGCTTAATAAAAAATTATTCGATAAATATGGCGGATTTAGAGAAGACTTGGGAAGAGTGGGTTATGGAGGCATTCCATGCGAAGATACAGAGTTTTGTTCAAGGCTTTTAAGAAATAAAGAAGATATATTTTATTACCCTAAATCAGTTGTTTACCATCCTGTTTCAGCTTACAGAATGACAAAAGAATTTATTAAAAGCTGGCATTACAGAAATGGCATTTCTACAGTAAGGAAGGGAAATAGAAAATATCCATTCTTTGATTTTTTCAGGTTTGTCGCAAGGTTATGTTTATTTATTCCATTTTATATTTCTATATTTTTTATTGGGGTTTTATTTTTTAATAAGACAATTTATTGTTGGGCTGAATTTAAAACCATTAGAGTACTTGGGCAATTAAGAGAGTTTTTAAGAATTTGGTTCAAACTACCGCTAAAAGATCCGATCTTTTAAAATTACATTTTAAATTGTATTAAATTACAGCTTATCTTTATCTGTCAAAGACTCTATGCTTATTAAGCCAAGACGATGTAGTAACTCAGCCTGAGCATTGTTATATTCTATGATTGCATTTACCTGAGAAGAAAGAGAACCAGCATATTGTTTTTGTGCATTTAATAACTCTGTATTAATTCCAACACCATTTTCAAGTCTTAATTTTGCAAGTCGCAAAGCTTCCGTTGCAGCTTTTAATCTTTTTTCAGAAACATTTAAAAGCTGCTCAGATGCCTGTACATTTAAATAAGCAGTCCTTACATCTTCTTCAATCTGCTTTGTTAATATTTCAAGACGTGTTTTTACAAGCTTTGCCTGATTTCTAGCCTGATTAATCATCGAAACTGTTGTCAAACCCAGCCCATCACCCAGCTCCCAATCAAGTTGCAACCCAATAAACTTACTAGCCATAAGTGAATCATCAAGAGAGGTAGTAAAAGGTTTACCAGCTCCTTTAATTACATTTGAAACAGGATTAATGTTTTGTAAATTAAGAGAAGGAGTAGTTGTCTGATCAAGAAATCTATTTCTTCTTACATTTTGAACAATTGGATTCCCATTCTCATCCAAAGCAATAGCATCAGGTATAACTTCCTTGACTTTTGTTCTGGGAAAAAAGACGTTGCCATTTCCACCATACTGACCAAAGAAATTTGCTCTGGGTAAAAACGGTGAAAACGCAGCTCCTATATAATTTTTCTGTGCACTGTATTGTAATTTTGCCTGCTTTATTTCAGGTCTATTTTCAAGCGCCAGAGATATAATTCCATCAATTGGCTGATCTAAATTAAATAGATTTTTAATGGTTAAATCTTTTTCATCCGGTTTAATATGAACACCTTGATCCAGATTTAAAAATCTTGCAAGAGAAATAGATGCTTCACGAAATTTAGTTTGTTGAACTATAAACTGCTGTTCCTGTTCAGCAAGCTGTGCTTCTGACTGCAAAATATCAAATTTTGTACCAACACCACTTTTTTCAAGCTTTTGATTTAATTCAAGCTGCGAATTGGCTTCAAGAACTGCTTTGGATAAAACATCAAGCTGTGCCTGTTCTCTAAGTAACTGATTATAAGCTTTAGTAACATTAAGCAAAACAAGCTTCAATGAAGATGACAAGTTTTCTCTGGAAGATTTATAAATATTTTTTGCAGCCAGTGTATTAAAAAGCCCTCGTCCACCTTCAAAAAAACGATAATCAAAGCGCATATAAACACTTGCACTGCTTGTTAAAGTCATTATCGGGAAAATCCCACCAATTAAAAAATTACCGTCAAGTCTTTGGGTGGATAAGCCAAGTTTATAATCAGGAAGCCAGTTACTAACATTTTCTAAGAGTTTCCATTTATCTAAATTTTTCTGGTATGTAGCCTGTGCAATATCAAGGTTTTGAATAAGTGCAATATTTAATGCTTTTTCAAGTGATAGTTCAAGCGGCACATCAATTCTTGCTTCAAGTTTTATTGGTTGATTTAATTTATTTGCATTTAATATCTCAACAGCCGGGGTTAAAGTGACTTTTTGGGTTTTTGAAAGATCATTTTCAGCAATTGCAGAAAAACAAAATAAATTCATAAGAAGTAAACAAATACTCAAGGAAACAATTAATCTGTTTTTTTTTAATGAATTAAGTAAGTACATCAAATTAATTGACGAAGAGTACACCTTTGAGGTCCGGACTGGTAATTACATTGCTTCAAGTTTTAATTTTCTAAAGAGCTCTTTATCAGCCTGAAACGATGGGTTATCTGTCGTAAGCAATCTTTCTCCAGTAAAAATACTATTTGCTCCAGCTAAAAAACATAAAGTTTGTAATTCATGACTCATTTCAAGTCTTCCAGCAGATAATCTGACTTTTGCTTTTGGAATAAGTATCCTAGCCGTTGCAATTGTTCTAACCAAATCAAAAGAATCAATATCACTTTGATTATCCAGTGGAGTTCCCTTAACTTTAACAAGTACATTTATAGGAACTGATTCTGGTTGAGGATTTAAATTTGCAAGTGTTTTTAATAGGTCAATTCTGTCCTTCTGGCTTTCACCCAGACCAATAATACCTCCACAACAGACCTGAATACCTGCATTTGAAACATATTCAATGGTTTGCAGGCGATCTCTGTAAGTTCTTGTCGTAATTATTTCTTTATAAAAATCTTCCGAAGTATCAAGATTGTGATTATATGCTGTAAGTCCTGCTTCTTTTAATTTATATGCCTGCTTTTGATTTAACATTCCAAGAGTACAGCACACTTCCACATTTAACTTTGCTACTTCATTTACAATTTCAAGAATATTATTAAACTCTTCACTGGTTGGTGCGCTTCTCCATGCAGCTCCCATACAAAAACGACTTGCACCGTTTTCTTTTGCCTGTTTTGCCTGTTCAAGGATTTCATCTTTTGACAAAAGATTATATTTCTCGATTTCTGTTTTATATCTTGAGCTTTGGGGACAATACTTACAATCTTCAGGACAATTACCACTTTTAATATTGCTTAAAGTGCAAAGCTGGACTTTATTAATTGGTTGATTATTCCTATGTACAGACTGCGCATTATAAACTAGCTCCAGAAAAGGCAGATTATATATTGCAGCAACTTTATCTGTTTTAAATACTTTCATATTTTCTTTTAGTTTTAAACTCATGCTTGAACTTTGTCTACTGCTTTAAGTCTTGTCTCAAAAATATGTTTATCTATTGTCTCATATAAAGGTGCATCATTAAAAGCAATTTTTAATTCATCTTCAAAACTTGACTTTAAATCATTTGCAGCTTTATTAAAATCAATTTTAAGATCGGATAAATTACGTATTAAATCAAGCCTTATTGAACCATGCTGCAAAACATATTTTTTCTTTCTGCACTGCGCGCTTCCTATAACCTTAATATCATTTACTACAATATCAGCAGAAGTCTTTGAACTAAAACAATTAAAATCACTCAAATAATTTTTATCAGAATATCCGAATTCACCCTTAAGGTTATATTTAGCTAAAAAATGAAGCAGTACTTTTCCGATTTCATCATAAAGAGATTTAACACTGCGCTCATAAAATAAGCAAACAGAATAAGTTAATTCATTTAATTCTGTATCATGAAAAACGGCTTGACCGCCTGTAATTCTTTTAACGTCTGGATAGTTTGAAATTCTCTTAGCCATGATTTCATCATCTTTCTGGTTTAAGCCAAGCGAAATAGTAGGTTCTGACCAAGAATAAATTCGTAAAATTGGATTTTTTAAGACACCAGTTAATAAAGAATTTAGTAAAAAAGAATCGCAGAGCATATTGTATTTGCCAGTATTTGATCCGGTATTTAAATATAACCAAGATAGATCTATATTCAAAGATTCATCTGATTTATTTTTTATCAATTTTTTCCAACTCTTTCTTGCTTAAGGAAGCCAATATGCTTCCAGGCAATAGTTCCTGCACTTTTTTAAATCCCTTAATTGCATCAGATTTATTATTTGTTAAAAGATTAATTAAAGCAAGATGATAATAAGCTTCAGCAAAGTCAGATTTTAGATGAATCGCTTTTTCGAAATCAACTTTAGCTTCCTTTAAGTCTTTAACTTTTTCATAGATCAGTCCAATATTGTAATATGCCTGAGAAAAATCGGGATCAAGTTTTAGTACCTCAAAAAATTGTTTCTGAGCAGCCGTGTAACTCTCACTTAAATAATAAGCAGTGCCAAGCGCATTATGAATATTAACCAAGAGCTTCTTATCAACAGTTTCTTGTGGCAGCTTTTGTAAATCATCCAGAACTAAAAACAATTGAGAAACTGATTGATCATACATTTTCTTTTCTGAATAAACTTGTGCCAGATTAATTCTGGCAGCATATAAACCACCTGAAGAAGAAATTATTTCCTTATAGATTTTTTCAGCATTATCCAGCTCACCCATAGAATGGGCATCAACAGCATTATTATATAGTTTTGTAATTTTTACTTCAGAGCTCTCTATAATTTCAGGAGTTGCTACTGGACCGGCAAAGATATTCATGGTTATATTTTCAGGAACAATAAACGATATTTTTACGATATTATTTCTTGCGGAAATTGTTTTTGGAGCAAGACTTACACCAGGTCTTAATTTAAGCTCTAATGAAACCTTATGCTTTCCTTTTTCATACTCCATGGCTTTAACTGATAAATCTTTCAGGAAATCTAATTTAGTAATTATACTGTTTTTATCTCTATCCTTAAATGAAAATTGTTTATTGTATTTTGAATCTAAGAATTCAATTAAAATGGCATTGGGTTGCTGAGTAAAAATAATTTCTGGATATTTTTTTGTCACAGAAACAGCAATGTTTTTTTCATCTGCATCAATTTTAACAATTTCAGACTGAACCGCCAAGGCAAAAGCATTTGATACCAAAGTAACAAAAAAACAAACAAGAAAAATTAAAATATATTTTTTATTTGGATTAATTTTCACGAATAGCTCCTATGCAGGCTCACCCAGCCTTGAATCTAGCTTTTTTAAATCGGCTGTCACATTAATTTCCAAAATCGATTTGGATAAATAAAAGTTTTTACTTAAAATAGCCTGCTTTAATGAATCAGACATTTCAATTGCACCTGCCATGCTGGACATTGGGGCAGATAGAGTTGGTTTATTTCTAATAAGCACAGTACTTGTTCTTAGTTCTGAATATGTACACTGACCAAAAGTAGGTTTTGTTCGTCTTGGTATAGAAAAATCCACTATTGTTGTATGAATTTTATCATCTGTAATTGCTAAATATTCTGCAATTTGTTCATTTAAAACAGGAATAGGCACCGCTACTCCGGTATATAAAACCGGTCCAAATGATTTTAAATATCCAGCTCTTACCCACTTAGGATTCATACCAGCAATATCTGCTACAACAGACAGAGTTACTCCCGGACCAACAGGAATATTGAAATCATTTCTTTTTTGTTTTGGATTATGATTACTTCCAGTACCTATTATATGTCCCTCAACTCCAGCAACCCAGACCTTAGTACCGATACCAAGAGTTGTGCAAAAAGGATCATTAATTAAAGGATTTAAAAAGCTGGATGAATTAAATGTAGAGTTTTCAAGATGTCCAATTAAAGTACCCATATTTGAATTAATATCACTGTTACCGGAGTTAGTAGCAACAATACTATTCTGGTTAATTGCTTGATTTAATATCAGCCTGCCAAGATTTAAATGCTTAATACTAAACCAGGTCTCAAACTCTTTATTTGTAAAAACTTCAAGATTTTTCCCAACAGCTTTTAAATGAACATCCTTTCCTTTTACCAGTTCTTCAAGAACACGACTTCCTGAATATTCCGGATTATCCTTTGAAAAAGCTACACATGAAAGTACTAAGTCAGTAGGTCCTGCCGGATACGCATAAACATTATTTATATAGGCCTCAGAAAAATAGATTAATGGATCGGTTTGTCCAAAACTTAAATAAAGAAGAGCATTTACATTCATTTCAAACGAGGCACCTACAACAACATCTACATTATTTAATAAATAATTTATACCTTTTTCTTTAATTAATGATTTTGCTTCAAAAGCAGTTATTACCTGAGCTTTGTCCGATTTTATCTTTTCATTAATTTCTTCAATATTTCTTTTCACATAAACAATTCTATCAAGAAGACATCAAAGAGGTATTTATAGAAGATAAAGACAATATTTAAGTTAAAATATAAATATAAATGGATATAAATAAAAATACAAAAATTGGAGTGCTTTGCGGTGGAATATCAAGTGAAAGAGAAATTTCTCTTAGATCCGGAACAAACTGCACAAATGCTCTATTAAAATCAGGATACAAAAACACTCTATTAGTTGACATTAAGTCCATTGAAGATATTGTTAATCTGAAAAATAAAATAGAAGTTGCTTTTTTAGTAACCCATGGTAAGTTTGGAGAAGATGGCTCAATTCAGGGAATTCTTAACTGGCTCCGTATCCCCTACACAGGCTCTTCACTTCTAGCATCAGCCATAAGCATGGATAAATGGCTTACAAAAAAAATTGCAACAGAAAAAAATCTACTAACGCCAAAAGCACTTTTATTTACAAAACACACACCTATAGCAGAATTAAAAAATGCGTGGACAGCGTTTTCAAGAGACACTGCTATTTTTCTAAAACCAAGAGGCGATGGTTCAAGCGTAAACACTTTTAAAATAAAGAGTTTTAAAGAGCTGGAAGATACCGTAAAAAATATAGATTTAAACGAATCAGATTACTTACTGGAAGAATTCATTCAGGGCAAAGAACTTACCACAAGCATAATTGAGATAAATAACAGTTTTCAGTTTTTACCAATTCTTGAACTGAAACCAAAAAAAGAATTTTATGACTATGAAGCAAAGTACACAAAAGGAATGACTGAATTTATTCTGCCAGCAAAAATCACTGAAAGTATTCATGAATTAATTAAAAGAAATTCGATCGATTTATTTACAGAAATTGGTTGTAATTCCTTTGGAAGAATTGATTACATTCTTGATAAAAATAATAATCCTTATTTACTTGAAGTAAACTCACTCCCCGGAATGACCGATATAAGTGATTTACCAGCACAGGCAAAAGAAGCTGGAATATCTTATGAAGAGCTTGTAGAAACCATCTTAAAAACAGCAAGACTACACAAATAAGGGTGTATTACAATACATCTCTACACAAAAGTTCTTGCCGGGTTTCTAAACTTTGTAATGTTCGGTTGAAACAATAATGTAATCTTTCCTGTTGGACCATTACGTTGCTTTGCAATGATAACTTCTGCTTCACCCTTACTTGTAGTATCAGCATTATAGTATTCATCTCGATAGATAAACATAACTATATCTGCATCCTGCTCAATAGAACCACTCTCACGCAAGTCTGAAAGCATTGGTTTTTTATTCTGCCTGGCTTCAACTGCTCTTGAAAGCTGGCTAAGAGCTACAACAGGAACTTCAATTTCTCTTGCAAGTGCTTTTAATCCTCTAGAGATATCTGAGATTTCCTGCACACGATTGTCTGGCTTTCGTCCTTCCATTAACTGCAAATAATCAATTATTATTAAATCAAGCTTACCAAGCTCTATTTTTAATCTTCTTGCTTTTGCTTTCATTTCCATTACAGTCATTACTGGAGTATCATCAATATAAATAGGCGCATCACCAAGCTCTCCAAAAGCTACTCCAAGCTTTGTCCAGTCTTCCTGCTGTAATTTTCCAGAACGCATCCTCTGGGAATCAACAGCAGCACGCGAGCAAAGCATCCTTTGGATGACCTGTTCTTTTGACATTTCAAGACTGAATACCGCAACTACTTTTTTTTGAACTACACCTACATGTTCAGCAATATTTAAAGCAAGCGCTGTTTTCCCCATGCTGGGTCTTGCAGCAACCACTATTAAATCTGATTTCTGCAAACCTGATGTTTGTGAATTTAAATCGTAAAAGCCCGTATCAATCCCCAAAAGCTCATCTTTATGCTGTTCTCTGTGTTCAAGCCTTTCCCATGTATCATTAACAAGATTGCTTATAGGAATAAGAGCCTGTGTATTTTTCTTCTGAGACAAATTAAATATTAATTGTTCCGTTTTTTCAACTGCATTAGCTATATCAGTTTCTTCGTATCCAATCCTTGAGATTTTATTTCCTGCCTGAATGATTTCTCTTAAGATCGATTTTTCATAAACTATTTCTGCATATCTTTCTGCATTAATTGCCAGCGGAGCATGTGAGAGCAAAAGGGACAGATAATAACGTCCGCCTATTTCATCAAGTTGCTGCTTGTTTTCCAGATATTCTGCAACAGTTACCGGATCTATAGGTTCATTTTTATCATAGAGTTTTAAACATGCATCAAATATCATCTGATGCGCAGGCTTATAAAAAACATTTGAACTTTTAAGTATTTCAACAATCTTATTAAGACATTCACTTTGAGCTAATACTGCACCCAACATTGACTGTTCAGCTTCCTGAGATTGAGGCATAAGCAAATAATTATCTTCATTTATATTCTGAGAAATATTATTTCCTGAAGTAACTTTATTACCGAAATTTTTATTTTCTAATTCTTCACGACTTTTCATAAATGTATTTAAATGATGAATCTTAATTATATTTTAATAAAATGAAAGAAGCAATTTGATCATATAAAATACTTTGGCTTTAATCTAACTTAAAACCATAACCAAACCTGTTAAAAAGTTGTAGAATTGTAAGGTTATAAAGTTAACCTTATGGAAATTATAGATGAAGCAAAAAACATTGTTTTAATAGGTCTGATGGGTTCAGGCAAGTCTGCCATTGGCAGAACTATTGCAAAGAAGCTGGGAAGAAGATTTATTGATACGGATCGTTTTATTGAAAGAAAAGCAGGAAAAACAGTATCTGAAATATTCAATGAATCAGGAGAAACCCAATTCAGAACTATTGAGAAGGAAATTATAAAAAAAGTATCCCAATACGTTGGTATTGTCATAGCTACAGGAGGTGGAGCAATTAAAGATATTGAAAACTTTAACCTTCTTAAAGAATCCGGCTGGATTATTGCTCTTTATGCCTCACCCGAAACCCTATATAAGAGAATTGAAGGTAAAAGAATAAGACCACTTCTTGTTAATGAAGAAGATCCTGTTAAAAAGCTTGAAGAAATTTATGCAAGCAGAAAGTCCATGTACGCACAGGCAGATTTTCAGCTTGACACCGAAAACAAAGAAATAAATGAAATTGCAGATGAAATTATTGACTTATTGAATATTAATCAACTGAAAAAGACAATGGATGTTTAAAGTAAATGAAAGAAAATAAAATAACTGTAAAACTCAAAGATAAAAGCTACGATATCTTTATAAGAAAAAATATCTTATCTAATGCTGGCAAATATATATCAAACTTAAAAATTAGTAAAAAAATTCTTATAGTCACTCAGAATAAAATTCCAAAGATGTTTATAAATAAAGTCAGACAAAGCTTACATAAAGCAGGCTTTAAAGTCTTTTTATTGGTTTTGCCTTCAGGCGAAAAATACAAAAATCTGGATTCACTTTTAAAAATCGTCAATTTTGCTATTAAAAATAGATTTGAAAGAAATGATTCTTTCTGTGCACTGGGTGGCGGAGTGGTTAGCGATTTAACAGGATTTGCTGCATCTGTTTATTATCGTGGAAATAATTTTATCTGCATGCCCACAACACTTTTAGCCATGGTTGATGCAGCAATTGGTGGAAAAACTTCTATAAATATTAAAGAAGGGAAAAATTTGCTTGGCACTTTTTACCAGCCTAAAATTATTCTTATTGATCCTGAGTGTATAAGTACTTTACTTAAAAGAGAATTTCTTGTGGGCATGGGAGAAGTCATAAAATATGCTCTTCTTGAAAATACCGCAAAATCAAGATTTTCCAAAAAAGGATTTTTTCACTTTTTACTAAGAAATAAAAAAAATATTTTAAGAAACGATTCCGAAGCGATCTTAAAAATCATTACCCATTCAGTTACTGTAAAAGCAAAAGTCGTGAGCAAAGATGAAAAGGAGTCAAATCTAAGAGCCATCTTAAATCTGGGACACACATTTGCTCATGGTATTGAACAGGCATATAATTATACAAAATATACTCACGGAGAAGCAGTTAGCATCGGTATGTGCCTGGCTAGTAAACTGGCTTATAATCACGGGTTTATAACAGAAGAAGAAATGAAATCAACAATCAATTTAATAACCTCTTACAGTCTTCCAACAAAACTTGATTCATTATCAAAACTAAATCAAATTTTAAAATCAATGCTTCTTGATAAAAAAGTTAAAGATGGTAAATTAAGATTTGTTTTGCCTGACAAGAAACTTGGCTCAGTAAAAATAGTTAGTGATATAACGCTTGAAGAAGTAAAATCTCTTTTAAAATCCTGCTAAATCTTTTTAATTTTTTCTAAGGTTTCTTCGTAGCTCTGCGCAAACCAAACAGGTATGGGTGCTATAACTCTCTTTCCAAAAAGCTTTTCATCGGTTTTCTTTGCAAAGTCATAGAAAGATCCCATATTTAAAACTTTTCTAACATCATTTAATTTAGTTGCTCCCTTTAACTGCTCAAAGAAATAATTACACCCTTTATATTTGACTCCATCCTGGCTGCCATAAGAATAAGCCCTGCAGGTAAATGGTCTTGCCTCATAGACATTACATTTATTATTACCCAGATAAGGACACTCAAAAACAAAATCGAGTGGATATTCTTTATTTAAATCAAAACTCTCACCACTCATAAATGGTGGCTCCTTACCATATTTGCTTTTATATAATGAAACTATTGCCTGTGAACTTTCAGTGACTTTCTTTTTAAACTCACCAGGTTGAGTTTTAAGCCATTCACACATTAAAAGATATTCGGTATAAGACATATAAGGAAATGTTTTTCTACAGCAGTCCTGACAGCCAGTTTCTACACATGTCATTGAATTTAAACCATATTCGAGATCAAGTTGTTTTATCATTTCACTTGTCTGCTCATAAGCTTTCTTTAACAAATTAAAAATTCCATTTTTATCAGAAGGTATTTCATCATTTAACTTTAAATCCACAAGCTTACAGTGAACCCCTGCTGATTTATTAGGAATCCAATTCATTCTGTACTTAATCAATTCTTCTTCTCCCCGGCTATTCTCACCAGTAAGCCTATAAATCCATGCAAGCAACCTGTGAACTTCAGGATCTTTACAGTCATTTAAAATTTGTTTTGCAACATTCAAATCATTTTTTCTTATGAATAATTCAGACAAATAAAGTGGCAAGAAAGGCAATATCAAATAGTAGTCAAGAGCTTTAAACTGAGCAATTAGATTATTAACCGTAATCAATTGCTCTACATTAATCATTTTTTCAATTATTTTTTTTATTTCTCTTGAAACTGATTTTTGATTTGGGAACTCAACTTTTTCAAGCTGTATACTGCTAAGTGCTGAATAAATAAAATATACAGCCGTAAACTCTGCATCAGCTTCAGGCAATATTTTGTTAAATAAAACCAGAAACTCTTTAATTTTATTTTGCATGAGACAGTTTAAAGCTAGATATAAATATGCTTTTGCATTTCTTTTATCCAGCTTTAAAAGGGTCTCCAGAGAAATACCAGAAAGGTAAAAATCATTTAAATGATAATAAACCATTCCCAGATATAAATTTTTATTTACCTCATCCGTTGCTAGATTTTCATTAATTAAGTTAATAAACTCATCCAGTACATTACTATCCTCAATTAACACGAGAGCCTTAAATACAACAGTATAATTTTTTTTATCGTGTGGAAAGATTTTCAAAAGTTTAAAAGCATATTCTTTAAGCTTTTTTAATTTTGATTGAAAATAAAGCCTTTCGAGAATCCAGTATTTCTCAGGAGCCTTATTTTGCCAGATTGGATTTTTGGAGTTATCAACTTTTCCATTTTGTATTTGTTTTAAAATATACTCCTGTAGTTCATTGGATTTTCTAAACATTTCTCCATTTTGTTCAAATGCTAACCACTTAACCACTTCAAGAGCTGCATTAGCCACACTCCATGCCTGATTTTCAGTCGCTATGGTTGCAAAGAGATAGTAACATTCCGAATTTATAGGAGCTGCCTGACAAGCAGACATTATTAGATCACATGCATAAACTGGGTCTTTTAACTTAATTAAATTAGCAAGGTGGCTTTTTGATTTAACAAAGCCATGTGGTTTATTTTCAAAGAATTTCCTGAGAAAGTTTTCCTGTTCATTTAAATCTACAACTTTAAGAGCTTCTTTTAAAAGCTCATCATCATTTTTTCTATAACTGTGAGTAAAAACAGGCTCTTCAAGACCCGATGAAGTTACACCTAATAGTTCTAGCGATCGTTTCAATTTTTTGTTCTTTATATAGTTTCAGCTTGTCTGAAGCTATAAAATAAATTAAACTTTTTGTAATTCTGGTTGCCATGCATCAAGAATTGCACCTTCAACAGGACATGCAGCAAGACATGCACCACAATCAATGCAGGTTTCATTATCAATGTATGTAGATTCTGTACCTTTTGAATTTTTCCATTGTTTATCTTTAATCCAATGTATACAATCCACCGGGCATACTGGTATACAATCTGCTTTTGCTTCACAAACTTCGCTGACTATTGTATAAGACATTTAAATTCTCCTATTTGCTGCTAATAATTATCTGTTTTTAAATTTCTAATAATTACTTTAAAGTTAATTCAAGTAATTATTAACCTTTAAAGAATAAACTAAATTAAGTCATCAATTAATTTATTGAAAAACATTCTTAGTAAGCTGTTTTAAATAAAATATTATTTAGAAATTGAGCTTAAATCCTTATAATTATGCAAAATAGTTGACAAAACAGTTGAAATACAAAGACAAATATAAAAAAAATATAAACTTTTTACATGGCAAGGAGAAATTTTTATACACTCATAAACAAGATATAGTAAGTTCAATATTAAGTAATTACTCACCACCTATAAAATGACCACAATAACAATTAATCAGGAAAGGTTTTGTCCGACTTGTTCGGCAAAACCTGGACATTGTGGTAAGAAGCAGATATTTAGTGCACTCTGGAAAGGTGGTGAAGCGAATTATGAGCGAGCCACCTGAGTAAAAACAATATTAATCTAACCAATTTCCTACTTAAATGACAAAGAACAGAAAGGTAATGACCTTATAAGAAATGAAATTGAAAATAATAAGATTACAAATTCCATTTCAAATAATTAAAACAACATGAATAGACAGGGGAGATGTTAACTTATAGCTTATAAATATTACTTAGAACTATAAGTAATAAAAATCAGAAGGAGTTAAAGAATGGCAAAGGTAGTAGGAATTGACTTAGGGACAACAAACTCTGTTGTAGCCGTAATGGAAGGCGGAAAACCAACCGTAATTCCTAATGCAGAAGGAAACAGAACAACTCCTTCAGTTGTTGCCTTTTTAAAGTCTGGCGAACGAGCTGTAGGTCAGATTGCAAAAAGACAAAGAGAATTAAATCCCGAAAAAACAGTATCAAGCATTAAACGCTTTATGGGACATACTTTTGATGAAACAGAACAAGAGAGAAAATATGTATCCTATAAAACCAAAAAGGGCAAAGACAATGCTGTAATTGTACAAATAGACGATAAAGAATTTACCCCACAAGAAATTTCAGCAATGACTTTAAGAAAATTAAAAGAAGATGCTGAAAAATATATTGGCGAAAAGGTAACAGCAGCAGTAATTACTGTTCCGGCTTATTTTAATGACAGCCAGAGGCAGGCAACTAAAGACGCAGGAACAATAGCGGGTCTCGATGTACTTAGAATTATTAATGAACCGACAGCAGCAGCACTTGCCTATGGTTTAGACAAAAAAGCAGATGAAACTATTCTTGTATTTGACCTTGGCGGCGGTACTTTTGACGTAAGCATACTTGAAGTTGGTGATGGCGTATTTGAAGTTAAGTCCACAAGCGGTGATTCAAGACTTGGTGGAGATGACTTTGATCAAAAAGTAGTTAACTGGATTGCAGATGAATTTCACAAGCTAGAAGGAATTGATTTAAGAAAAGACAGACAGGCACTACAAAGATTAACTGAAGCAGCAGAAAAAGCTAAAATCGAGCTTTCTACACTTATGGAAACCACTGTCAATCTTCCATTTATCACTGCAGATCAAAACGGTCCAAAACACCTTGAAATGAAATTGACAAGAGCAAAGTTTGAAGACTTATGTCATGATCTTTTTGAAAGAGTAAAAGGGCCACTTAAAACCGCTTTAAATGATGCAAAAATAAGAACCGATGAAATTGATGAGGTAGTTCTTGTAGGTGGTTCCACAAGAATACCTGCGGTTATAAAACTAGTTAAAGAGTTTACGGGAAAAGAGCCAAATCAAGGGGTAAATCCAGATGAAGTTGTGGCTGTAGGTGCAGCTATTCAAGCTGGAGTATTAGCCGGTGAAGTTAAAGATGTTGTACTGCTTGATGTAACCCCACTTAGTTTTGGGATAGAAACCCTTGGAGGAGTATTCACAAAGCTTATTGAGAGAAACACTACAATCCCTACAAGAAAATCCGAGACATTTAGCACAGCTGACGATAATCAAACAAGAGTAGATATTAAAGTTTTTCAGGGTGAAAGACCAATAGCTTCTGACAATAAACTTTTAGGCGAGTTTCATTTAGAAGGTATTCCACCAGCTCCACGGGGTATACCAAAAGTTGAAGTTACTTTTGATATCGATGCAAACGGTATTCTAAGTGTTACTGCAAAAGATCAAGCTACCGCAAAAGAACAAAAAATCACAATCACAGCTTCAACAAATCTTTCAAAAGATTTAATCGACAAAATGGTCAAAGAAGCTGAGTCACATTCTTCAGATGACCAGAAGAGAAAAGAAGAAATTGAAGAAAGAAATAAAGCAGATAGCTTGATTTATAGCGTAGAAAGACAGCTTACAGAATTAAAAGATGCTTCAAGTTCAGAAAAATCAAAAGTTGAACAACTTTTAAATGACTTAAGACAGGCAATTAAAGATAAATCAGACATAACAAAAATCAAATCATTAACAAAAGACCTACAAGAAGCTGCCTATAATCTGGCCACTAAGGCTGCTCAATCAGAACAACAAAAATCACAGTCTCAAGCATCTACAGAAGAACCAGTTGGGGCCAAGAAATCAAACGGCTCATCTGATGATGATGTAATTGATGCTGAGTTCAAACCCACCAACTAAGTAAATCAGTCTATATAGCTCTACTAAATAATTTTTTAATTATTAAACTCACGCCTTTGGGTTACTCTAATAAAATATATAAAGATTATAAATAACTATATAATTAATAATAGCTTAGACAAACAAATGAATTAAATAAAATTTAAATATGACTACTAACATACCTCCAATAAATATTAAGCCAGCCGCAATAACTCCTAGACCAGCTCCAACAGCTCTTATGATAAGAAATTCTGAGATAATGGAGAGTTCTGAACCTACAATTATGACCGTCAATAATATTGATAAGTCATGGTTCGCATTCATAATATGGCATCACGCAAGAAACCGTCCTTCATACCCTAGCCATCCAAATGATCGACCATATTTTGATTATGATGATAAAGCAACCCTGGCAGGGTTTGATGAAATACGGGCACTGAAATATTTTCGTAGTATGTGCATGGATCCCATGAGTTTTGTAGTATTAGAGAAATTCATACAAGATCATACGGATATGGGTGGTGTGGATCTTACCACTGTTCAGGAAGCTTGGGTGTTAGATAAATATCACAAATATCAAGCACAGTCCAGTAATCACTCGACTGAACCTAGGAGAGAAGTGCGTAAGGCACTAATTAAATATGGATCAAATCTATTTAACAAGTACGAAGAAAACTTTCCAGATTCTTTCATAGACCTGATAAGTGAAAATACACCAGTAATAGCAGAAATTTACCAAAAGTTTAGAGAAATATTAAAAACAGACATGAATATTATTGGAGGAGTTATAGAAGAATGTCTTTTAGAATATGAGAATTTAATGAGTTCAAAAGTAGGTTTATTTGGTCAAGGATTAATGTTTGAGCCTAATCAAAATTTTGAGTACCCAGATCCTCCTCCAAAAGGAGCAATTTATTATGGATGGCTTTCACCAAGATACCAAAGTATGGAACTTACAATTCCTCCTATTACTATTACTAAAGCTACAGAATGTATAATTAACCAAAAGGAAAAAGAGTTAGCTCGTGTTTTGGAAAGACTTATAAAAGAAGTCAACACAAGACTTGAAGAAGAAGAAGGCAAGCCAACAATTGGTAGTCACTTCCACCTGTATCAACTTATGACAGCAATTACCGATGAAGCTCAGATCAAATGTCTGAAAGACGAAGGAGTTGAGCCTTTACCTCCAAAAGCACATGAACACTTAAAGAACTTTATTACAATAGCTCAAGATGCCCTTGAATGTTTCAGGGAAGATATTCAAGATAAAGCTCCTAATGACCTTTCAATTACAGATAGAGAATATGCTATATTTCACAAACTTCTTGGAAGACTATCGCAACTTATAGCTATTATTAATCCTCGTGAGTTAGGAATCACTTATACACCAGGTTCTAGAGTTAAAAATTTACCTTAGTAAAAAAATACTTTAAAATCAATTTGTAATCTTTAAAAACAATGAGTTCAATCTTTCTAAATCTTTGCAAAGGGTTCTAAAATTATCAAAATTTAAAGTCTGAGGTCCATCAGAAAGAGCCTTCTCCGGCTCAGGATGTACTTCAATAATCAATCCATGAGCACCTGCTATAACAGCAGCTTTAGCAAGAGGACTAACCAGATTCCATTTACCTGTTGCATGACTTGGATCAAAAATAATCGGAAGGTGTGATAGTTTTTTTATGACAGGAATTGCAGCAATATCTGCTGTGTTCCTTGTATATTTATCATCAAAAGTCCTTATTCCTCTTTCACACAAGATTACCTGGGAGTTTCCTTTATCCATAATTCTTTCAGCAGCAAGCAACCATTCATCTATAGTAGCTGCTAATCCTCTTTTTAAAAGAACTGGCTTATTAGTAGTGCCGATTTCATTTAGAAGAGTAAAGTTTTGCATATTACGTGCACCAACCTGAAGAATGTCAGTAAACTCTGAAACCATATCAAGGTCTCTGGCATCCATAATTTCAGTTACCACTGCAAGTCCTGTTTCTTTTCTGGCAACATCTAAAAACTCAAGTCCAAGTTTACCCAGTCCTTCAAATGTTCTTGGTCCAGTACGTGGTTTAAATGCACCACCCCTTAAAATTTTTGCACCACATTCTTTTGCTACTTTTGCTATTGCAAGCAGATTTTCCTGATTTTCTACACTGCATGGTCCGGCAATTAATACTGGTGGATTATCCCCACCAATTTTTATATTTCCTCTAACAGTTACCACTGTATCTGAGTGGTGACTGTCGCGGCTAGCAAGCTTAAATGGGACTTGAATCCTTTCAACTTTTCTTACACCATCAAGAGTTTCAAATTGTTCTGTTGAATACTTTGATGTTTCACCAATAGCTGCTATAACGGTCTGCACAACCCCTTTATTAACTATTGTTTTCATTCCTCTTTCATGTATTTGATTAATAACATTTTCTATCTGTTTATCACTTGACCCGGGCTCCATAATAATAATCATGCTTAATACCTCATTTGTTTTTACTCAGCTGGCTCTGCGGTGACGTTGTTCCTTAGAAGCATAGACTAAATAATAGAACTAAATCATACAATTCTCTAACAATTAAATATTTTGTTAATAATTAAAATTGCAAATATCAATAAGCTAAATCTAACTACTAAGATCACTCACTTTTTTTATGGTTTATTAAGGTGTAGGTGAAGACCGGCGTACTTGGTTGTTTCTTTGGGCAACAGCTTCTTCATAACTTAGGATTACTTGCTCAGTTTCCGGTTTACTAACTGGTAATCCAAGTGCAGCTCTTCTCTCATCTTGAGTTATACGAGTACCTGCTCTAACGCCTATTGATACTGAAGTAGTTTTTTGTCCGTTAATTATCATTTTTTTTTCTCATTTCATTAACCAATTAAATATTTTAAAACTTTTTCCCTTAACTACCTTAATTAATAAGCTTATTTTAATATTTTTGTATGGTTTTATGAATAGCATTGTAAGGATTTTGAAAAGTTTTACATAAAGAAGAACCTTTAATATATATAAAAATATATAAATACTATGAATAAGTTATATATAATAGCTCTATTTTGAAATACAGTGAAGATAATTGTAAGAACAAAGGGGGGGGGAACTTCAAAATTACTTAGGCTAGCAAACAAACTAAAATATAGGTCCTGGAGAAGTTCTGTCAACTTTATCTGCAAGTTCTTGGAAACATTTTATAAATGCTTCAGGATCTTTTGACATCACACCTCTAAAGAGTTTTGAAAAAAGACCAAACCCAAATTTATCATCAAAAACAATTGCTATTTCTTCTTGCAGTTTACTTATAAAATCATTTAGCATATAACTATCAGACCAATGCCAATCAAATTGCTCTTTACGACTAGAAAACCCTTGAGGCTCCATTAAGCCACGATATGCATCCGAACCATAACTACAAAACCCGATTTGAACCGTTGGTTGATTTTTTTCTTTATTAGCTCCTATCGGTCTAGTAACCTTAATACAATGAATATATTTCTTACCCTCATGTTCAAACAATTTAGACTCATCAGCTTTTTGAACATAACTAGTAAAATTTTCTCCTTGTACAACATCATATGCACCAACAAGTACCTTCAACGTATCCGCTGGATTACCGGCACCTGTTGAAACATTCATAGCCTTAGCAGATTTCCTTATTTCTTCTTGGCTTGCTTTTATATAAGCTTTCATAGCACCAAAGGCAACATCATTATTTACTACTGACTTACCTTCAGCTTCATCACTATTAAGATAGAATTCTTGTTGTTTTTTTACTGCTTCTAGTATATTTTGAAGAGTAATTTTAACACCTGCTATTTTAGCTTTGTCAATTCCACCTTTTATAATCCATTCTTTATCAGTCACTCCAAATCCATCTGCAGCTTCTTGCCTTAACTCATTTGCCTTGGTTGACAAATTGCTTACAAGCAATCCAGCTATAGCAATCTCAAGATGCCTACCATTTATATTATTACTTCCAGCTAATCTAGAAACATACTTATAGATGTATTCTTTTAATTTTCGTTTTTGTTCTGAATATGAACAGTTTAAATCAACTATCTTACCCTCAGAACTTCCATCTTCTCTTATTTCAGCAAAATCCATAAGAGGTTTACATAGTGCTAATATATTGTTTGCAATAATCTCTGCTTGAGCTTTTGGTGTAGGCGATTCAACCGGAATTTGTTTTGCTCTTAGCCTATCTAGAAATGGGGCTAATACTTCATCTTTTGGCACAGGCAATTGTTCAAAGTCTTTTACACGCTTATTGCTAGCTAAAATAACAGGATGCTTTGCATTACCAAACAAATTATTAAATTCTTGAATTAAACGACTTAATCTTTCTTGGTCCGCACCTTGCAATGCCCAACCATGGATCTTATCAAATTCATCCATAAAAATAGCAACTCGTTGAGGCTTTTCTCCAGGTTGTAAATTTTTATTTCTTTCTTCTGCCTTGTTAACTAAATCTCTAGCTTCATGAATCAACGTTTCAAATGCTATAAGTGGATCATCAGCTTCCTTCATTAAATGTTTACCAAGTCCTTCATGTATATTTTTAACCATGCTTAGCTGGCTAAGTACTTCTTGTCGTTTTTTCTTAGCATACTTATCAAGAACAGCCAAGTTCAACTTTTTAATGACAGGCTCACAGCCTTGACTTTCAACCATATCTGCCCAATTAGAAAGAATAACTATTGCACCAGTTGTTTTACCTGTACCTGGAGGACCATGAAGGATTGCACTAATACCACCTGGTATATTGTTTAGTTCTAAATCATTTCTTGAAAAGACTAAACCTTTTTGTTCATCTTCGTAAACAAGTTTTGGAGTTAGCTTAGCCGCTCCTGCTCTAACTGATTCTACTGATAAATCTTCTAAAACTTTTTCACCAGATTCCTGTTCAGCTTTTATCCTAAACAACTTTCCGGCTTTTTCTGGTCCAAGTGCTCTTTTACGTGGCAAATCCAAGTACTGGGATAATCTCGATAATAAGAATCCACCAAAAGTCAAAATATTTGCCACTAAGTTAAAAACAGTTGAAGCTGGAGATGGCTGTACATCTTTTTCTTGCTTAAATAATTTTGCACTAACAATTTTAAGCCCAATTCCTACTAATGTACCAATATCTCCCCAAGAAAAACCATTTTTTATATATTCAAATACTTTTAAAATCCCTGTCTTTTTTGCAGATTCTTTTGTACCATTTAATTCAGCCTGATAATCAGCTTCATAATTTACAAAAGGACCACTACCAATAAATCCTAGTGTTGATTTTCCAAAGTCATTATCTAAAGCGCCTTGAGCAATTTCAAAAGCTTTTCCCCATGGGATTGCACTACTTACACCTGGAATCTGCATAATGTTTAAAAATATCCTTAAATAATAACTTTAGAGCATTTAACCCTATATTAACTAATTAATCTTTTAAAAGTAAAGGCCTAGCTATAAATTAAACCAAAATATTTTTCTTACAATTAAAATCATCGGTGGTTTATTATAATTCAAGTGTTTATTGGTTAAAGGATTAAGAAAATTTTAGAAATCAAACAGAAAATAAAAAAATTATAAACATGAAAACACCACAGACCTTAACCAATTTTCTTAACTTTGTATAATGTGAGCATGGAGCAAGATTTAAACAGTTTAATGAACCAAATAAGCTCTCTGCCAGAAGTTGAAAAAAATAAAATATTTAACATGCTCTTATATCAAAAGTCAAATCTATCAGAAAAGGACATTGAGACAATAGAGTTTATGACAGCATCTAGTGAAAGATTAAAAAAGTGGATGCTAGAAAGTAATGAGCTAATCAAAGAGACGGATTTATTTATAGATGAAATTAAAGAAATCAGAGGTAACTTTAAAAAGCTCAGTCACTACAGTGATTATATCTAATGTTATACTTCAAATGACATGAATGAAAATTTTGATAACCTTTTAAGTTCAATAAACAGCCTCCCAAAGTCAGAGCAAGACAAGCTTTTTAATTATCTTTTGTATAAAAAATCTGCTCTTTCACAAGACAAAAAAGAACTGATTGAATTTATGACAGCATCCTCTGAAAGGATTAAACAATGGATGAAAAGAACCGATAATCTTATAGAAAAAATGGATGATTTTTTCAATGACCTTAAGAAATCAGCTTAATGACAATTTGCTGAAAGTTAAAGATAAAGTCTTAAAAGCTGAAGAAGCATACAAATATTGTTTTTCATTAATACAATCATTTTTTGCTAACGAGTTAATTGATGATGATCTAAATAGAATTTTTGCTTTAAAAAAGGCTGAGATTGAAAGCACATATGAAAAATTAAAAAAGTTAACTGATTATTACAAAGCTTTTGAAAATCACAAAGACATAATCTCAGGGAATGATAGAACAATTAAAAATGCACTTAAATTACTTGTTGAATTAAAAGATGAATTCAATAATCTTATTGCTGAAATTCAAGGATTTGCAATCTTTCTTGAAAATAGCCTAAAAGAAAAAAAATGAAAACCTTAACAAAGCTTCTTAACTTTATAAAGTTTGAGCACTCTATCTTTGCTCTGCCATTTGCACTTTCCGGAGCTCTGCTTGCTACAAACAATGCCTTTCCAGATATTCTTACCATTGGGTGGATTATTTTAGCTATGGTAGGTGGCAGGTCATTTGCAATGAGTATAAACCGTATCATTGACAAAGACATTGATACTAAAAATCCAAGGACTGAAAATAGAGAACTTCCTAAAGGTTCTCTTTCAAAAAACCAGGCAGTTTTATTTGCTCTTATTTCACTCTTTATTTTTACTTATGCCACTTTGCAACTCCCAAGACTTTGCCTCTATCTGCTTCCAGTAGCTGGTCTCTGGTTTTATATTTATCCTTATACAAAAAGATTTACTTCTTTTTCACACCTCTGGCTTGGAATAGCACTTGGTGCTTCAGTCTTAGCAGGCTGGATAGCTGCTAGAGGCGAGGTTACCTCGCCTGTACCGTATATTCTCGGAATAGCAGTAACATTCTGGGTAGCAGGTTTTGACATTATATATGCCTGCCAGGATTATGATTTTGATAAAAAAAATAAACTACATAGCATACCTGCAAAGTTTGGAATTAAAAATGCACTTTTAATATCGAGATTTTTTCATATCATAACTGTTTTTCTTTTGACATTGCTTGGAATAGTTTTAAATCCATCATTTATATATTGGTTTAGTGTAATATTTGTAACCGCTATGTTATATTACGAGCAAAATCTTGTAAAAGAAAATGACTTAAGCAAAGTCAATTTAGCATTTTTTACATTAAACGGCTGGGTAAGTATTGGTTTTTTTGTTTTTATTTTCATGGAGAAGATATTTTAATCGTATAATTATCACCATGCCAAAAGTGTTTATAACAGGCGGAACTGGCTTTATAGGTGGAAACCTGATAGGTAAACTGCTTGAGAAGGGTTACAGTGTAAAGGTATTAATAAGAAATCACGGTTTAGAGACGCACTGCAGTGCGTCTCTACTGGACAAATTTTCATGGAAAAACAATGTTGAAATCTTAAATGGTGATATCTTAGAGCCTGAAACATTCCAAGGAAAAATAAATGACTGTGAAATCATTATCCACTGTGCAGCCCTAATAGCTTTCTGGAACAGGCTTTGGGACAAAATTTATAGAGTAAATGTTATTGGCACAAAAAATATTCTGGATGAAGCATTAAAATCTGGCTGTAAAAAATTTATTCACATAAGTTCAGTAGCAGCTATTGGCTATGGAGAAAATGGTGAACCAGTAAATGAAGATCATCCATATAACTGGACAAAACATAACATTTCCTATATGGAAACAAAACATGATGCTGAAAAAGAAGTTTATAAAGCCATTGAAAAAGGCTTAAATGCCACAATTGTAAATCCAGCAAATGTCTGGGGAGTAGGAGACTACAGAGGCAGAAGAACACCTATTATAAAAGCAGTAAAATTTAGTCAGCCATTTTATGTGAAATCCGGGACAAATTTTATAGATGTAGAGGCAGTTTGTGAAGCTACTATAAACGCAATTTATATGGGCAAGTGCGGTGAGCGATATATACTTGGCGGAGAAAATCTTTCAATAAAAGATTTTCTAAGTATCATTGCAGATGAAATAGGTGCAAGAAAACCATCTATAAAATTGCCTAAACTTCCAATTATTTTATTTTCATATAGTCAAGAAGCTCTTGGTATTTTTACAAAAAAATCACCAAAACCAAGCGCATCACAGCTTTGTTTTTTTGGAAGAAATATTTTCTACGACAGCTCAAAAGCAATCAGAGAACTTAAGATGCCAATTATTTCGTTTAGAGAGTGCATTAAAAAGACAGTAAGATTTTATCGGGAAAATAAATTATTACCGTAGACACATGCCGCGGCATGTGATGATATTAATGTTTACCTTCACATCTGTGTATTTTTATAAAATTACTTTCGCCACGTGCTGCAATAGGCAAGCCACCTGTAACTATAACCAGATCACCTTTTTTAACAAGTCCATGACCCATTAAAGTTTTTTCTACAAGTTTCATCATTGTTTCAGTATCATGAACATCCATAAGTAAAATCGGTGTAATTCCCCAGCATAAACTAAGCTGACGGCTTACTACTTCATTCTGGGTTAATGCCACAACTTTTACAGAAGGTCTTTGTTTTGAAACAAGTTTTGCAGTATTTCCAGAGAGCGTAAATGAAGCTATTGCACAAGCTTTTACACGCTCAGCCAGTTCACAGGCGATTCTTGCAAGATTTTCCTGATTTGTTTTAACATCATGCCTGTAATGCGGTGTAACTGACTCAGCCTCAAGAGCAATTTTATGCATGGTTTGAACGGTTAAAACAGGATATTTTCCAGCTGCAGTTTCTCCGGAGAGCATTATGGCATCAGTACCATCAAAAATAGCATTTGCAGTATCACTTACCTCAGCCCTTGTTGGTTTTGGTGAGTAAATCATAGACTCAAGCATTTGAGTAGCAGTAATTACCAGAACATTTTTATCATTTGCTTTTTTAATTATTTGTTTTTGAATAGCAGGTAACTTTTCAGGAGGTATTTCAACACCCAGATCACCACGAGCAACCATAATTCCATCTGCAATATTTAAAATATTATCCAGATCTAATACTGCTTGAGGTTTCTCAATCTTTGCAATGATTTTTACTATAGATTTTTTTGGTAAATGACTTTTCAGAGAAATAATATCATGAGCTGAACGTACAAATGAAAGAGCTACATAATCTACTCCATTTGCTATTCCATGCCTAAAATCTTTTAAATCTTTTTCCGTCAATGCTGAAATATGTTTTAGATCAGTGTCAGGACAGTTAACCCCTTTTCCATCTTTCAAAATTCCACCATAAACAATCTGGCATTGAAGATTCTTTTTATTCAATCTTCTTATAGCTTTAAGTTCAATCAACCCATCATCCAGAAGCACTCTCTGATTTAATTTCAGACTTCCAATGAGTTCGTGAAAATTAACAATAGGCACATTGTCTGGTGTGCCTATTATATTTTCAGCTGTTAAAACAACCTTCTTCCCATCTTTTAAAAATATTGCCCCGCCATCCAGCTTTCCCACACGGATTTTTGGACCTTGTAAATCAAGCAAGATACCTATTTGCTTTTTTAATCTGGCTGCATGTCGCCTTATGTGTTTTATAGCTTTTTCTCTAGTTTCAAAATCACTGTGAGAACAGTTAATTCTAAAAACATTAGCTCCTGCTTCTATTAGCCCTTTAATTACATCGGGATTTTGAGAAGCAGGTCCAAGTGTTGCAATAATTTTTGTAAGACGTGAAGATGGCACTTAGTTTAACCTTCAAGCATTATCTTTTTAATTTTCCCAGTAATCTTCATTGCTTCTGAGAATTCTCTCTGCCAGAGGTTTCTCCCAAAAATAAGACCAGTTGCACCATTATCCATTGCAGCCTTTGCTTTACGGAGTAAGTCTTCATCACTTTCTTTACTTCCGCCAGAGAATAAAACCATTGTTTTGCCTGCAGCATGGACTACTTTTGCTATGGCATCTTCATATGAAAGTTTTAAAGTGTTATATGGCTTTGGAAGCTTATCCATTTTACTTTCGTCAATTTTTGGTACATTGATTTTTACAATGTCTGCACCAAATTCACATGCAAGTCTTGCTCCATAATCTACAGCATATAAACTTTCCTTACCACCTTTTGCATCCATAGCTGATCCTCTTGGATAAGCCCATACTACAAGCGGCATGCCATATTTTTCACAGTCATATCTAACTTCGCTTAATTGTCTGATATCCCTGTCCTGAGCTGGGGAACCTACATAAAGAGTGTAACCAACTGCATCAGCACCCAGTCTCACTGCATCTTCAACTGAAGCTGTAAGAGGAGAAAATGCATTATCATCAGAAGGTACATTTGTTTTTCCATTGATTTTTAAAAGCAGTGGAACTCTTCCTACATATTTTCTTGAATATTTTTGAGCAAGTCCAATATGCAGGGCTATTGCTGAGTAGCCACCCTCAAGAGCCAACCTGTACTGAAAATCAGGATCTTCACTCGGTGGATTTACAAAAAAGTTTAACGGTCCATGTTCTATTCCCTGATCTATTGGAAGAATCATCAACGTTCCATTTGCAGGACCATGTTCATAAAGTAACCTGTATAATCTTGTTTTTTTTCCAATTGAAATATCTAAATCATCTAATTTTGGTCTTACTACTTTCATTTTAAATTCCTTCTTTAATGTCTCCGCCTTATCTGCTACTGCCATTTCTATACCCTCACTTCATTAATGATCTTTGAGTAAACTTTATATACATTAAGTAATTATATCTTGTTATGTTCAGTATTTAAAGGATTTTTTACTATTCAGGGTATGTATATAAGAGTTAAAATATCACTCGGAAAGCTAAAGTTATATACATAAGGAGGATTAAATATGAATAAAAAAATACATTTTATAATTCTATTTACTTTCTCACTGTTTTTAAGCAACTTCACACCTGGCTCTTACAGTATAAATGCAAAAACAATTCTTGACTCAGACACTATTGCAGACATTGCCCAAAAAATTAGTTATTCAGTTGTAAACATTGATACATCACAAGAACTAAAAAAATCTGACGGCAAAATAAAATCTTATACCTTTGGTGGTATAGAGTTACACATACCTGAAATAATTCCACAGCCAGAAGCTGGAACAGGCTCTGGAGTTATCTTTAGAGAAGACGGGTATATACTTACAAACTATCATGTAGTTAAAGCTGCTGACAAGATTACAGTAACTTTAAAAGATGAAAGAAAATTCGAAGGAAAATTAATAGCACAAGACAGCTACAGCGATTTAGCACTTATAAAAATAGATGCAAAGAATTTATCACCTGCAAAATTTGGTGACTCAAAAATCTTAAGACCTGGGGACTGGGTAATAGCCATTGGTTCACCTCTTGGACTGGAACACACTGTAACCTTTGGAATTATAAGTGCTTTATCAAGACACGTAGGAGTTACATTTGGTGCAGCTCAGGGAGCTTTTAAATATATTCAGACTGATGCAGCAATAAATCCTGGAAACTCTGGTGGACCACTGGTTAATTTGAATGGTGAAGTAATTGGAATCAATACTTTTATAATTGGAAGAAATGCACAAAATCTAAACTTTGCAATACCAGGAGATTATGCAGAACAAATTGGAGAGCAATTAATCACAAGCGGTACCATTAAACATCCATACCTTGGAATTAAAATGACAAATCTTGAAGACATTCATCTCAATGCAGAAGGCTTACCAAAAGACATAATGGGAGCATATGTTGTAGAAGTTGTACCAGGAAGCCCTGCTCAAATAAATGGCATAGTGCCCGGAGACATTATTCAAAAATTAGATGGGATTGAGATTTCGGAGCCAACTAAAATCGCAGAGATTATAAGAAATAAAAAAGTTGGGGGTAAAATTCACATAAAATTACTCAGAAACGGAAAGACAGAAGTAATTAAATTAAAAATCGGTGATCTGCCTGACGAGGAAAATAAAGAAAAATTAATTCCCTAGAAAATCATTAAAGAAATCTGGAGTGTTTTAAGACTTCTGAGCACTTACATTTTTTTCGCTCATGAGGAATTAAGCTGATTAATTTAAATAAAACTTTTCTGAGCTTGTCAAGGTTTTGCTGAAAGACATGCATAACTTCTACATGGCTTACTGGTAATACATCTCCAACAAGCCCTGAATCATAATCTGTAGCCAGCGCTATATTTACTACACACATTTCAAGCTCACGAGCCAGGTGTCCTTCTGGGTACTGAGTCATATTTATAGTTGACCAGCCACAAGATGTAAACCATTTTGATTCGGATTTCGTGCTGAACCTGGGTCCCTGAATTACTACAATAGTACCTGTTTTATGGCATGTAACTTTCGAATCTTCTGTTGCTTTAATTGCAATTTCTCTAAGCTCATTACAGTAAGGATCAGCAGCACTTACATGCGTGGCTATAGGGCCATCATAAAAAGTATCAATTCTTCCACTGGTTCTGTCAATAAACTGATCACTGATTACAAAATCTCCAGGCTTAATTTCTTTTTGAAGACTACCAACAGCACATGGGCTAATAATTCTAGTGACTCCAAGCTCTTTCATAGCCCACAGATTAGCTCTGTAATTAATCTTATGTGGAGGAATTGAATGTTTTCTATTATGCCTGGGAAGAAAAGCAACTTTTTTCCCTTCTACTTCTCCTAAAAATAAGTTATCAGAGGGTGCACCATAAGGCGTTTCAACTGCAACTTCTTCAATTTTATCTAAAAAATTATAAAAACCTGATCCACCAAAAATTCCAATTTCTGCTTTTTTATTTGCCATATAATTTCCTCTTAGTTTTGTTTTTGCCTACCGCCTTCCTCGCTCATTCTTCGCTTGTCAGGCTTTGCAAAGTGCATCTGAAGTACTTCTTAATTAACGTTATTCAGATTCTACCGAATAAATCGGATAAAATCTTATCTTATAATTAGCTTACTCTGAAATATTACGCTAGCTAGGCAGTAACTTAGTTTTCAACTTCTAAAGTATATATTATGAAATAATTTTTAGGCAAATGGGGTTATATGCCTTACTCATTATTTTTTGCACCTCTTTTAGCAACTTGTCTTTCTTTCACTTCCGGCAAGAAATTTACATAAACACTATCTCTTAAGCAAAAAATATCAAAAAGCAATCCCGCCAGAGATCTTATTTTCTTTTTTAGTCCAATAAATGCAAAAATATAAATAATACGATGAAATAACCATGCAAAATAACCAGAAAAATATAAACCTTTAATTCCAACCAGTGATTTTCTTCTGCCAAGCGAAAGAAAATCTATTTCATAGTTTAAATTCAAGGATTTTAAATGATTATTATTGATTTTCGAAAGGATGTTTAAACTAGCAAGTTCTGCTTGCTTCTTAAATAAAAGCACATTGCGTGGAATGTTTTCACTTAAATCAAGACAGGTCGCACATTCTCCCAGTACAAATACATCATCAAGCCCATCTGCTTTTAAATAAATGTCCACACAAGCCCGAAATGAATCATCAAGCTTAAGTGAAAGTGATTTAATTAGTGAAGAATATTTATACTTACCAGCATATAAAACTGTGCCAAAGGTCATTTCTTTTTCAGCATTAATTTCAATTTTATTTTTTGAAATTGCTGTAACATTAGCATTTGTATGCAATATTATTCCTTTTTTGTTTAGGATATATAAAAGAGAGCTTTTAAAGAACGGGTTTTTACCTTCTACAAGAGTGTTTTTCTTTTCTATAAGATTTATCTTTAGCAAGGATTTATTCAATTCAGGATAATTGTTTTTCATAAGAGCATAAACATAATCATGTAATGAACAGGCAAGTTCAATACCATTTTTATTTGCGCCTACAATTAAATAATTCAATAATGTACTTCTTAGATTTAGATCATTTTCACCTGATGCAGCCTCAAGATTTTTAACAATAATAGACTGCAATTTTATTACGTCCTGTAAAGAATTAACCATTAAGCATTTTTCATTTGAAAGCAGTAAATCTAAGCAGTCTTTATCTACTTCAGGTGCTAAAACAAGGTACTTATAAGATATTTCACCTTTTTGCGTTTTAATTATCTTAGAAGAAAAATCAATGTTTATTATTTTAGTCTCAAGGTATGAAACACCAGGCTTTATAATGCCAACACCTCTAAGTTCCTGAGTTATATCTGCAAAACTTACACTCTCACATAAGTACTGCGACAAAAGGCTATTAAAAGAATAGTAGTTTTTGTCTGTAAGCCAGATTAAATCAATTGGCTCTCTTGTTTTAGTCAAAAAGTTTTGCAGGCAAAAATAAACCAGCGCACTGCTATAACTGCTTCCAACTACAACTACTTTTTCATTACTCATTTTATATAGCCCTCGACAAGCTCGGGCTTCCCTGTGTTAATTTTACCCGATTGATCGGATTTGCCGAATAAATCGGACAAATCCTAGCTTTGCAAGTAATATGACAAACAATTCATATACAATACAGGGATTAAACAGTTAACAATGTCAAATTTAGGTCAAGTTTAAATTGTTTTAAAAATCTAAAATAAAATTCTGACAGCCCTTTTATATTTGGCAATGAAACAAAATCAACCTGTTTAATATGTTCATCATATGCCCATTCAAGTGCTACGTTTAAAAGTTTTGTTGCTATACCCTGCTTTCTGTACTGAGGCTTTGTATAAATATCTTCAATTACACCTTTTAATACAAGCTCAGAAGCAGGAAGAGTAATTGTCTGAAGATATAAAAATCCCATAACTTCCTTTTCACCCTTTTTGTGGGCTACCAAAAGTAAATTATTTTTTTTATCGATTTTTCTTCTGACAAATGCCTGCCAGTCTTTTCCTTCCGCTTTGAATGCATATCTTCCAGGAGCATTTAACTGCTGAATAGAAGCATGGTTAGCCCAGAGCTCAGCAACTTCTGAAACATGACTTTCATTTGCTGAACATACTACTAAATCACCAGACTCAACATAAAGTTGATTATTAATTTCATTTACTTTCTTCAAATTAGCAAGTGAATCACTTTGCACTTCATTATTAGTAGTAGTCTTATTTAAATCCATTTTTAACCTCTCTATAACCTCTTTTATTTAGTTTCCTTATTTCTAGACGATAGATTCAGTAATGTTTCCTTCTTCATATATAAAGTTAAGACCTTAACCTTTTTGATCTTGATTAAATAAATTTCATTTTTATGAATCTAAGGGCATAATCAAAATTTAAAAAACCCCTCACTTTCACAAGGGGTTTTAGGTTTTTTATTGTTTTTATTAAGCACTTGTTAAATAAGTCTTAGCTATTAGGCTTTACCAAGGGTCTTTTGTCCTGGATTCCATGCTACTGGACAAAGTTCACCTGTTTGAAATGCTTTTAAAACTCTAAGAGTTTCTTCAACATTTCTTCCAACTTGAAGATCATGAACAGTTGCAGCCCTTACTTTACCTTCTGGATCAATAATAAAAGTACCTCTCAGTGAAATACCTTTATCTTCCAGAAGAATACCGTAGTCTTGACTAATTTTTTTAGTGAGATCAGAAAGAAGTGGAAAATTTAATTTTCCTAATCCGCCCTGCTCACACCAACCTTTGTGAGAATATGGACTATCAATACTTGCACCAATTAACTGTGCATTTAACTTTTTAAACTCATCAGCACTTTTGCTAAATTCTAAAATCTCAGTTGGACACACAAATGTAAAATCAAGGGGATAAAAAAATAATACTACCCACTTCCCTTTATAGTCAGAGAGTGAAATCTCTTTTATTTTTCCATCTTCAAAATATGCCTGACCTTTAAACTGAGGTGCCAAGTGACCTACAACTGGTTTTGTACAGGTTTGTTGCTGAATAATTGCTACTGAACTTCCATTTTTTTCTTGTGATAATATAGCCACGGTTAAATCTCCTTCTTTTTATAGATTCAGACAAGCTGAATCTTCTATTTTTTACTTCCTCTAGTTTGATCGGATTTACCGGGTAAACCGGATAAATCCTTTAAATGCTAAGACGTTATATTATAACCACTAAGCTTCTATTTTACAGGGAGTTATTAAATAAAATCTATTCTTACAGAATTAATCCCTGTATTACCTAATGGCTTTAATTATTTGCAGATAATGAAACACCCAAACCAGGTTCAAATGATGGAATTATTTTATTGTTCTTTATATACAAACCTGAGAATGGATCATGTTCAAGTAAAAGATGTCCGTCCAGATCAACATAATCTGCAAGCGGTGAAAGATGTACTGCTGCTGAAATTGAGCAGGAAGACTCAATCATACATCCAAGCATAATTTTTAAATTGTATGCTTTTGCTAAATTAATCATATCTAAAGCTTCAAGAATACTTCCAGTTTTCATTAGTTTTATATTTATGCCATGAGCTTTTCCTGTTACTGATTCGACATCACCACTTACCATACAGTCTTCATCAAGAATAATTGGTATAGGGGAAGTTTCAAAGACTTGAGATAAAAGACGTATTTGTCCTTTTCTTAATGGTTGCTCTAAAAGCTCAACTTTATACTCAGGCAAAACATCAAGCATTTTTTTTGTGGTTTCAATATCCCATCCACCATTAGCATCAACCCTTAAAACACAGGAATGATCTTTTACTATATTATGAATAGCTTTCAATATATTTAAATCTTCTTCAAAACCAAGCCCTAATTTTACTTTTAAAATCCTGTGACCAAGCTTCAAAGCTGCTTTTACTTTTTCTTCAATTACAAGCAATTTATCCAGTCCAATAGTATAAGAAGTAAAAGGCAAATTCTTATATTCATTTCTATTATTTGATAAAAATGGATCATCTTTAAAAATAAACTGGTACATGGACTTATTATTAATTTTTCCCATTAAATCCCAAAATGCCATTTCAAGTGCAACTTTTGCAGATGGACATGAACTATCAAAAATAGTCATACTGAAACTGTTCAGATCTTCTTTTAGTTTTTGGATGTTTGTTAGATACTCTTCAAGAGGCTTATGTCTTACAAAGGAATTTATAAACTTTATAACATGTTCCTGATCTTCTCCGTAATACTGTGAAGGAGCAGATTCACCAAAACCATATAAATCTCCAAACCTTAAAGTCACTAAAACATTTTTTGCATAATCAATTGTCCCCCTTGATATTCCAAAAGGGTATTTTAATTTTAAATTAAATGGTCTAACGTTTAAAGTTGTTTTAGACATGCATTCAGTAGTTTTTCTCCGCTATATTTTACAGGATCACAAGCAGGTAAACCTGTTTCATCTTCTACTATTTTAATAGCATTCATTGTTTCAATTTCGTTTAAATCCACCGTATTTAAGCATATTCCTACCACTTTTGCAGATCTTACAGGCAAAGCTACTGCCTCATAAACCTTTATAAACTGACTTAATGAATTTATTTTTATTTTTGTATTTTTTAAATATTGCCTGCCTGCTTTATGACAAAGAATTAGTTTATGTGGCAATGAACCATGAAACAATGCAAGCGTTACTCCTGACCAAGCAGGATGTAATATAGATCCCTGCCCTTCAACAAATGCCATCTTATATCCTTCAGTACTTGCTTTAACGATTTCTTGTTCTATTGCCCCAGCCATAAAATCTCCAATAATTGCATCAATTGGAATACCACTACCACTAATCATCATTCCAGTTTGTCCTGTAGCTATAAATTTTGCATTTAAATCTCTAGATTTTGCGGTTTTTGTCAACTCAAGAGCAACTGTCATTTTTCCTATTGCTGCATCAGTACCTACTGTAAGTATTACTTCAATTGGATAATCAAGCAATTTTGCACTTGCTGTTGGAAACTTATGATCTATTTTTCTTGCATCCCAGATAAAAATTTTTTCTTTCAGAGCAAGGGTATTAATTTCTTCAATATCAGACAAAAAATCATGCAATCCATTTACAATATTTAATTTTGACTTAATTGCAAACTTAATATCAGGGAGCCATTCAACAGGAAATTTTCCTCCTGGAGGCGCAATACCAATCAATAACGTATCTGCATCAGGTCTAGCTTTAATAGCAGATTCTATTGAATCATATATTGGTACCGGAGGCAAAAAGCTTATAATTTCATGTGCTTTTTTACCTGCAAGTTTTCTGTCAACAATGCCCACAGTTTCACTACTACCATATTTTATAAATCCAACTCCAGTTTTTGCATTTTCACCACTAAAAGAATTCTGAGCATAAATTATTACTTTATTTTTACTGGTCAGCATTGTTTTTATTTAATATGGGTAAACACACTGATATGCCACTGCTAAGATACGATTTTTATAAACATTTCAATCAATTCCGGATCCCATTGTTTTTCAGAACCTTCCTTAAGACGCTTAATAGCTTCTTCAAAAGGTAAAGATGCTCTATATGGTCTGTGACTTGTCATTGCCTGATAGGCATCTACTATACTTATAATTCTTGCACCAATCGGAATTTCATTTTTCTTTAATCCATTCGGATAACCGGCTCCATCCCAATATTCATGATGATATAGAACAAGATTAGCAACTTTTTCAAGAGGCACAATTGGTTTTAAGATTTTTGCTCCTATTACCGGATGCTTTTTCATAATTTCATATTCATCTTTTGTTAATTTACCTGGCTTACATAAAATATTTTCAGGTATTCCTATTTTTCCAATATCATGCATTATTGCACCAAGTCTGATCCATTCAATTTCCTGCAAGTCCAATCCAAGATTTTTAGCAAGTAAAAAAGCATATTCTGAAACTCTTTTACTATGCCCTTCTGTATACGAATCCTTGGCATCCAGTGCCAGAGCAAGACTTTGAACCGAATCAAGAATATCAGCACTATAATTACTTCTTTTACCAAGTTCATCAGTCTGTTTTTTTATAGTTTCAATAACTTCAGGTCCAGTTTTCAGATTGGATTTTTGTAAAATTATTTCAGGAATTGCACCTGAAACAAGTTGCTGCCATCTTTCTTTTGGTTGACCTTGAACTTCATCAAAGCTTGATATTTGCAACTTACCCCGTGATTTTGAAAGAAGCATTGCCTGCTCTAAAATCGTTAAAAGTTCAGAGATAGAATCGGTATGAGCTGGGAATGTCACAAATGAGAAATTATAATTTACAGGACCCACGCCAAGTACAGAAATATTGTTTAATTGATCCTTTAATTTCTCAGCTTCCAACCGGGCTTTGCTTTGATCAACACTATTCATAATAATCACAAATTCATCATTGCTATACCTTGCTACCTGATAACTATCTCCAAAAAGCCTATTTATATAACGAGCAGTTTGAGAAAGGACAAGGTTTCCAGCAACAAATCCCATTTTAAAATTAATATCTTTTAGTTTTTCAATATCAACCATAAGCAAACTAAAGCAGGCATTATTTAATTTTGACTCCAGCTGTAAGTGTCCAAGTCTTCGCAAAAACTCATCAGAATTCATAACTGAAAAACCAAAGCCTGAGGCTTCAGGTACACCTGATTTATTTGTTTCAAATCCTTTGCCCAGTACTAAACCAAGCAAAATTGCAACTTCTTTAATACAATTAATTTCTTCTAACTTCCACGCCCTTTCATAGTCACATTGATGAAATATTATTACTCCTATAGGTTTTTCTTTATAAGTCAGAGGAAACCCTAATATGGAATTAATGGAGAGCAAAGATTCAATATTATTAGCTGGTAAACTAGACTCAAAATAATTACATCTCTGGTTTAAAAGATTAATTTCTCCTTGAAGAGATTTATCAAGCCATGTTTTCTCAATATTTGTTACAACTGACAGTGCTTCAAGATATTCTCCTTTAACATATTCAGAACTTAGTGATGGATCAAAAACAGAAATAGCTGAAGGGGAGAATATCTTTATCTGAACTCTGGAAAGATTTAAATCAGAGACCAGTTCCCTGCAGGTACTGTGCAGTTGTGATTTTAAATCAAGTTTACTTGACAAATATGTCTCAATCTTACGCAAGCATTTTTGATAAATTTTATTTTGTTCTAAAGAAATCAAATCATTGCGATTTTTTAATGCTGTGTTAATTAAAGGAAAAAGATATTCAGATTTTGCGATTTCATCATTGTCTGGTTTTTTATCCCAGACTATTTCAATAGAACCCTCAAATGACAGAGGAACAATATAACTATCTTGCATCCAATAAGGAACCGGATCAATTTCATTTAAAAAATTATAATTATTTTCTTTACTTATACACACTGACTTATCTTTAACAAAGGCAAGATCATCTGATGAAATAATAAAAAGATTATCAAAAGACGAAATTAAAACAACATGCTTTGCACCTAAAAGCTGCTTTAGTAAATTTGCAACTTTCTGTAACCATACTTTTGCTGGCTTGGGTTCAAGAAGTATTTGAAAAAGGTCAAGAATTATTGAGTTCTTCTCATTACTTAAGATTGGTGGTAAAAATTGGATATTCATTAAGACAATATTTTAACACCAATTAAAAGTACTAGACATGAGCAATAAGCGGTGGTGCAGAGGGCATTTTCTTAGGGCCTTCCCAAAAGTTCTTGTTTTTTAGCCCATTTTCACTGCCTGCAGCACCTTCAGTAACCTCAAACATTCTTGTTATTGTGCTTGCTGCTTTATTAAATACTCTCTCATCTACTTCTATCTTATTTTTATTTTCTTTTAAGGCTTCAATAACTGATTCAAGTTTGTGATATTTCATATTTGGACAAAGGGGTAATGGGAACGTCGTCACAATTGTTTTGTGTAGCATATCACGTTGCATTCTTGCTACAAGTCCCTGTTCAGATAAAATAATAAACTGTTTTTTTGCATGGTTAGTTACAAACTTATATATTTGAGAAGTACTTCCAACAAAATCTGCAAGCCTCCAGACTTCCGGATCACATTCAGGATGAGCAACCACAACTGCTTCAGGATACTTTTCTCGCATAACAAACACTTCTTTTGGAGTGATTTGATAATGGGTAGGGCAAAAGCCATCATAAATATGAAGTTTTTTATGTGGTAATTGATCCTGCACCCAGACCCCAAGTCCTTTATCAGGTGCAAATATTATTTCATTTTCTTTAAATGAATTAACAACCTGGACTGCATTTGTACTCGTGCAGCACATATCTGACTCTGCTTTTACTGAAGCACTTGAGTTTACATAACAAACAACAGGTGCTCCAGGATGTTCGTTTTTAAATGCTCTTAAATCATCTACAGAAATCATATCTGCCATAGGACATCCTGACTGTAAATCAGGGAGTAAAACCGTTTTAGCAGGATTTAGAAGTTTTGCGGTTTCTGCCATAAAATGTACCCCACAAAAAACAATAACATTTGCATCTGTTTTAGCTGCATATCTTGACAGGGCTAAACTATCACCCACATGATTTGCAATATCCTGAACTTCAAGCCTTTGATATATATGCGCAAGAATTACAGCACTTTTTTCTTTTGCAAGCCGCTTGACATCAGCTCTTAAATATTCAACATTTCTTCCAGGCATGGGTTTTCCATTACCATTTGCATAATTTTTTATTTCTTGATTTTGAATTTGTGCTGTCATAAATATAATTTACTTCTTAAAGGCTAACATTTTTAAAATTTTAAATTTTTTATTAATTATAAAACTTTATTCCAAAAATGATATTAACTGTTTTTCTTTTCTTCCCATTTCCCAAGATAATTGATTGTTTTTAAGTAAAACACTATGTTTTAGCTCAATTGGTTTATCTGGATAATCCTCCCTAGAATGAACACCTAGGCTATTTTTACGTTCTAAAGCAACCAAACATATTAATTGTGAAAGTAAAATCATATTTTTTGCTTCCTGTAACCTAAAATCATCGGACAAAGTGTCTACATAATATCTATTAGATAAATTATTTAGCCAATTTAAGTGAGTTTTTAATGGGATTTCACTTCTTATTAAGCCCAGAGTAGAAGTATTTTTTAATTTCAATTCAAGTAATGTTTTTGTAATTTGATTTTCATCATATTTATTTGTATCAAAATCAATGTCAATATAATTAACTTCGGGAAATCCAGGATTTACAGAACTTTCTGACAATAGTTTTTCAATAAGTATATGTGGAACAACGATACATTCAAGCAACGAATTACTTGCTAACCTGTTAGCCCCATGAAAACCATTTGATGCCACTTCACCAATAGCCCATAATCCAGAGACATTGGTCCTCCCAGAGACATCACACTTTACTCCACCAATAAAATAATGCGCAGCAGGAAAAACAGGGATTCCGGTTTTAAATAAATCTATTTTTCTCTCAATACACTCACGATAAATCGTAGGAAATCTTTTTTCAAAATAACCCTTATCAAAATTACTTACATCAAGATAAACAAAACTAGAATTTGTTTTTTCCATTTCATTTAATATGGCTCTAGCAAGAATATCTCTTGGGGCAAGCTCTGCACCGGAATGGTATTTAACTGCAAAATAATCCCCATTTATATTTTTTAACTTTGCTCCTTCTCCCCTTATAGCCTCAGTAATTAACAATACATCACCATGGTGCTGTAAAACAGTGGGATGAAACTGAATCATTTCAATATCCTGCAAAAGAACACCAGCTCTATAAGAAAACATGATTCCATCACCGGTACATACCAGGGGATTAGTAGTATATTGAAATAATTGTCCTGCTCCACCACTTGCATTAATTACATCTTTTGCCAGAACAATAAATTTACTGTGTGTAACATCTTCAGCTAGAATCCCGAAAACATTACCACTTTCATCTTTCAGTAATTCGATAACTGCAGTACCTTGAGAAATTGAAATGTTTGATTCTCTACAGACTTTATCTATTAATGCCTTTGTAATAAGTCTTCCAGAAGCATCACCACCCACATGACAAACTCTTGAGGCTGAATGAGCAGCTTCCTTTGTCTGGTGAATTTTATTTTCTTTATTTAAATCAAACTTAACCCCATAAGATATAAGCTTATCCAGTGCTTCTTCAGACTTTCCGATTATTTCTTTCGCTATATCAATATTTGATAGTCCACAGCTGGCATTTATAGTATCCTGCAAATGACTTTCCACACTGTCAGACTGGCTTAAAGGCACAGCAATTCCACCCTGTGCATACTGACTTGAGCTTTCAGTTACTGCTTCTTTCGTTAAAATACAAACTGATTTTTTCTGCTTTGCAAGTTCAATTGCACAAATTAAACCGCTTATACCAGAGCCTATTATAATTACATCAAATTTTGCAGCAACTTTGATTTTCATTTATTTATATAGCCCTCGACAAGCTCGGGCTTCCCTGTGCTAGTTCTTCCCAATTGATCGGATTTGCCGAATAAATCGGACAAATCCTTTGCATTATAAATTTGTTTGTATTCATTTTATTCACATAGCCCTCGACAAGCTCGGGCTGACTTCCAGTGAAAAATCCATCCATCTTGCATTTTTTACCATATAACTTGTAGAAATATAATTAACGCCAGATAATGCGTATTCTCTTATATTCTTCAGAGTAATTAATCCACTGGCTTCAGTTAAAATTTTTTTGGGTATAAGCCTAATGGCATTTTTTAAATCTTTTATTTTCCAATTATCAAGCATAATAACATCCGGACTGCATAAAATAGCTTCTTTTAACTCTTTAATATTTGAGACCTCCACTTCAAGTTTTAGTCTTTTTGATTTTCCTTTACATTTTTTTCTTGCTGTTAAAATGGCATTTTTTACATTGCCGCATGCCGCAATATGGTTGTCTTTTATTAAGAGCATTTCACTTAAATTAAATCTGTGATTTTTCGCACCCCCGGAAAGAATGGCTTTCTTTTCAAGATATCTTAGATTTGGAGTGGTTTTTCTTGTATCTAAAAGGATTACTGGTGTATTGTTAATTAAACGAACCATCTCTTGCGTCAGAGTTGCAATGCCTGACAGATGGGAAACAAAGTTAAGTGCGGTTCTTTCAGCTTTAAGAATACTTCTCACTTTCCCGAGAATTTCTATTACATCAGCATTTTTTTTAACTTCTTCTCCATCCCTAAAGAACTTTTTTACAGAAATATTTTTATCTACAATCTTAAAAACATCCACAAAAACATTTAAACCAGCAACAATAAGGTTTTCTTTGGCTTTAAGAATAAATGATTGTTTTTTTTCTGATGAAATAATATAATCTGTTGTAATATCACCGTCAGGTCCTAAATCTTCTTCTAGTGATTCTAAAATGATTTTTCTCTGCCATCTATGATAATTTGTCATAAATAAATTATAACGGATGAGCTATTACCATCCTGCCTAGACTTACTCAAAGCTTGTAGAGCATCGCATTGTTATTAAGTCTGCGGATTTGAGTCTTGATCCTGAGTAGCCCCAGAATCATCACCTGAAGAAGATTTTGAACCTAATTCTTCTTTAATCTGTTCAAATGTTTTATCTTCCGGAAGCAAAACCTTTTGTCCTACACGTAATTTAAACTTTTTATCTCCTTTTACAAGCTCAATTGTAGGATCTTCACTTCTTGATCTACTTTTCATTATCTGTTTTACATACCAGTCTTCAAGGGGATCTAAAATCGATACTTCCATTCTGTTAGGTACAGCCATTCCTAAAGCTGCTTTTAATTTTGTTTCTCTGGTAGCTTTATCATCATCAGGCTTTACAGAATAGTCAGCAACATAAATATTTACAAGTGCAATATTTTTATTTTCAGCACTGATTATACCAACAAGCTCAAGCTGTTTGCGCATAAGCAGAATATCAGGAGATGGCTTGCCGGTTGGCGTAGCACCAGGTACATCTTCTAGAGTAGAGCTCGGAGCATATTCCTGACCAAACGGATCAAGCCTGCTTTCTAAAGCTTCTCTTGCTTTTTCTATTAATGCCAGCCTTGCCAATTCACTAATGGGCTTGACCGCATTTTCATTTTCTTCGGGCAATATCTCACCATTCATATCTGTTTTATATAAAGCAAGTTTTTTCTTTTTTATGAGTGTCTGATTAAATAAATCTCTCACAACAACATTACTTTCATCTTGCTTGTTTTGAACAAGCTTTTCGAGATTTGGCAGACCATAACTCCAGAACAAATAACCAATAGTAGCAGCTACTCCACCAACTATGATAATTCTCACCGGAGAGAGTTTTGAACCACCATACTTCTCAAACATCTTTTCTGCCTTTCGTAAAAGTCCTACACCAAAGTCTACCGTATTGCTCTTATCAAATACAGTCTTAATTTTAATATCTTTAGGATTAATATTATTTTTAATAATGTCAGAGACAAAATCAGTAGTTAAATCTGGTGTAAATGCCTTAAAAACAATATCCTGTAATCTTAGCTGCTTAGCTTCAGGATTAAAAACACTGACTGGCTCAAGATTTTGATTTAAATCTTTTTGTATAGGTTGCTCTTTTTTGGATTTTTCAACAAATACTACTTGTTTTTCTTTTTCCTCTGGTTTTACTACCTCACTTTGAGTTTCATCCAATAATTCAGACTCCAAACCACCTTGAAATATGGTTTCTAAAGCATCATAAGACTTTTCAGATGAAGCCCAAGGAAAAGCAGAAAAACTTTCAACTGGTTTATCTGTTAAAAAATATGGTTTTTTTGATTTTTTCTGCTTTTTAGATTTTCCTTTTATTGTTTTCTTCTTGTTATCCGGAGTAAGAGGCCATATAAACTTATTTGATTCATCAGATGCACTTACAATCTCTTCCTCGGGTACAGCTCTTGGCACTATATCAGGAGTTAATATTACATTCTCATCATGTTTTACTATCTGGGATTCAATATTAAACGTGATGTCTTTTTTAGATATTTTTTCATCATCTACTTCAATCGTTTTCTCTTCTTTAGAAGGATTCAAAATCCTTTGAATATCAATTTCATCCTTATCAACCTTTTTTCTAAGTGGATTTACAGATAGGTTTTCTGATTTTTTTTCTTTATTTTCTTTAAGCTCTTTAACCAATGGACCAAAGTTAAACGACTGTTCATCAAAAGAAATATGAGTAACTGATTTTTTCTGAAATTCACCAAATAAAGTCTGAAATTTAGTTAACTTAATTTTTTTAAAGTTAACTTTTGGTATTGCTGCACTCATATCAGAAAAAGAATATGAAATAGGTTTTTTTTCAAAAAACCCTTCGTAAAATATTTCATCATTTTTATTTTTTTGGGCAATCATTATTTATTTAACGTTGATAAGCCTGACACCTGTTGAACAAATGAAGGCATTGCTAAAAGAAATACACTCTCTGCTAGAGTGCTTCTACAATGAGATTCTGGAAAAAAACTTTTAGGTTATTGGAATGACTCTTAATAACTCTTCAAGAGTTGTTTTTCTTTTTCTTACTTTCTGGATACCTGCATGAGCCAGATTTGATACTCCAACACGTGTAAGTTCAGCTTTTATTTCATTTAAACCAGCTCTTTCCTGAATCATTTGCTGAATTCTTTCACTTACTGGCATAATTTCAAATACACCTTCTCTGCCAGAATATCCAAGTTGATTACACTTTTCACAACCTAAAGCTTTTGCAAAAACCTCATCATTAGATGACGTTAAATGCAATAACTCAAGTTCCTCAGTTGAAGGTTTATATTCTTTATGACAGGAGCAGACCTTTCTAACCAACCTTTGCGCTAAAACACCTATTAATGCACTTGAAATTAAGAATGGCTCAACACCCATATCCATTAATCTTGCAATTGTACTGGCAGCATCATTGGTATGTAATGTACTTAGAACAAGGTGACCTGTAAGTGCAGCCTGAATAGCGATTTCTGCTGTTTCTAAATCTCTAATTTCTCCAATCATTACAATGTCTGGATCTTGCCTTAAGATACTTCTCAACCCAGAGGCAAAAGTAAGACCTGCTTTAGTGTTTACCTGTACCTGATTAACTCTGGCAAGCTGATATTCAACAGGATCTTCCACTGTAACAACATTTTTTGTAGTATCAACAAGCTTGGCTAAGCTTGTGTATAGAGTACTTGTTTTTCCGGAACCTGTTGGACCAGTGATTAGTATCATTCCCTGACTGCGACTCAACCATTCTTCATAGATAGATAATCTTGCTTTTGGCATACCAAGATCAAGCAGAGTACTGAAATTATTTTCGTGAGGAAGAATTCTTATAACACATTTTTCCCCGTGGAGAGTTGGCAGGGTTGAAACACGGAGATCAACTCTCTGTCCTCCTAAAACTTCTGTAACACGACCATCCTGGGGTTGTCTTTGCTCTGCAATATTTAAATCTGCGATGATTTTTATACGTGCCAGTACAACTTTTCTTAGATCCTGAACCGTCGAGAAATATCTGCATATATCCCTTAAAATACCATCAACTCTAAATCTGACTATAAGACCTTTTGTAGTGGGTTCAAAGTGAATATCACTTGCCCTCTGGTTTAAAGCTTCTCCCATAAGTGCACGAACATCATTTGCAATAGCACCTTCATCAGTCGCCATAATCTGCCTGATTGGAATTCTTTCTATAGTAGCTTCAAGTTCAGCTCCAAGCTTAGTATGAGGAGTTGAAGACATTGCTGCTTCAGAAGTTTTTTGTGGTTGCAGCTGAGAAGTAAGTTTTGGTTTTGCTCCCTGAGTTGGTTGAAGTTTTTGTTCTACACCAACCTGTGCCTGTGTAGTTATATTTGCCGGTGTTTTTCCAATTAAAGTAAACCATTTATTCCAGCTATCTATATTAATATTTTTAAATTCAATCTGACAACCATTTAAAAAATCCGAAAGAGCATTCCTTAAAGCCGAATCATGATTTTCAGGCACACCGACATAAAGTTTATTATTCCAGAACAAAAGAGGTATTGCCTGTTCAGCCGGCCAGGATGAAGGCATGGCTGAAAGTAATTGTTTATCTAAATATTCAAAATTTAATATTCCTTCACTACTGACCAATAGATTTAAAGCATCGTTTAAAGTGACTTTGCCACTTTTTAACAATTGTGTTAAAGATGCTTTTGTAGGGTTAGCGGTAACCATAAACTTATTATTCCCAATTTAATTTTTTAACCATTTAGATTATCTAAAAGCTTTAAATAAACTATTATTTATAAATCTAAAATAACATTTTATTCAATATCCTTGTAAATATGACGCGAATCCTCCTAATTTTAACCTGCAAAACTACCAGTGTTAATACACCAAATGATGCAGGTAATCATATAAAATTAACAATTTATTAACCACTTTAACGGTATGCCTCTATTTCTTCAATTGTTTTAGGTATACCATCGCTTAAAACCTTGTTCCCGGATTTAGTTACTAAAACATCATCCTCAATTCTAATTCCAATGCCTTTAAAACTTTTTGAAACTCCATCCAAGCTATCTGATATATATATGCCTGGCTCAACAGTCATAATCATTCCGGGAAGAAGTTTAATTGAATTTTCTTTTTCATCAATATAAGGACCTGCATCATGAACATCAAGTCCAAGCCAATGACTAAGTTTATGCATGAAAAACTTTCTGTATTTTCCTTTTTTAATTATTTCCTGCACACTACCTTTTAATAAGCCAAGCTCTTTTAATCCACGAACCAAAACCAACACTGATTTATTATAAGAATCAATGAATCTTTTTCCAGGTTTTATTTCTTCAATTGCTTTTAACTGAGCTTCAAGTACAAGTTCATAAATATCTTTTTGTACTGAGGTAAACTTTTTAGTTACAGGAAATGTTCTTGTAATATCTGAAGCATAATTTTCATATTCACAACCTGCATCAATTAAAATAAGATCTTCTTTTTTTATTTTTTTGTTGTTATCGGTATAATGAAGAGTAGTGCTATTTTTTCCTGAGCCAACTATTGAAGAATAAGCCGGTCCTGAAGCTCCCTGTGATCTGAATTTATATTCAATTACTGCCTCTAGCTCATATTCATACATTCCTGGTTTAGAAATTGCCAATGCCTGAATATGGGCAGATTTAGAAATATCTATTGCTTTCTCTATGCATTGAATTTCATAGACATCTTTAATCAATCTCATTTTATGGATAATTTTTAGCGGATCCAAAACTGCATCTGGAGATTTTGCACCACTTCTACTACTTTTTCTAATCGAGTCTATTAAAGCGCTGATTCTATTATCAAGCTCCTTGTTAATTCCAAGTGCATGATAAATATTGGTTTTACCTTCAATAAACTTCCTTAAGCATGTATAAAATTCTGAGATATTGTATGCCTCATCAGCCCTGAAAACTGTTTTTGCACCTGTTATGCCAGTCCTTTTTCCAGTCCATATTTCTTTATCTGGATCTTTTGGTTCAACAAAAAGAATATATGAAGTAGATTTTCTTTCTTTAATTAGTAAACATGCAGAGTTAGGCTCTTCAAAACCTGTTAAATAATAAAAATTTGTTTCTGGTTTAAATCTATATTCAACATCATTTGATTTTATTGTATGTGATTTGTTTAAAATAATTACAATTGAATTATCCGGCAATTGACTTAAAAAAAAATTTCTTCTCTGTTCAAATATATTTTGTGTTTTTTTTATTGTCATACTTAGAAGTTACTACTCACCAAATGGATTAGAAGGCCTAGTTGAATCACTAGCACCTGATGTAGGAGAAGTCATGGTTGTATCTATTTTGCTTTGCCCCATAGGTGTTGCCTGAAGAGAAGCTCCAGCAGAAACTGCCTGAAGAGATTGCGATGCCTGGGAAGGTACAGGTGTACCAGCGGTAGCAGCTCCTGCTTGTGTATCTCCAGATGGCTTAGTTGTAGTATCAGCTGGTTTAGCCGTAGTATCAGCTGGCTTAGTCGTAGTATCAGCCTGTGTAGCTTGATGAGTGGCTTGAGCCGCTGAAGGATGTTCCGTAGGTGGAGTAGCTGTAGGTTTATCTGATTTATTGCTTTTAGATTTTGCACTGCCACCAGAAAAATAAGTAGGCATTGACCTTGAAGTAGTATAAGTTTTCGAGCTTCCCTGCACACTTTTATCATCAGAACTTTTTGGTTTCATCACATAATTAAGTCCATTTTGATCAACGATTTCAACTCTTGCTGTTGGATTAAAAGAAATTTTTGCAATTGAAAAGATCTGCATTTCATCAAGATAGTCTCCTACCTGAAATTCAGTCGGAAGCTCTTCAGGGGTTGAAAGATTTTTTATCAATGCTCTTGGTTTGTCGCCTATAATATAAATTGCAATTATTTTGTATATTCGGGATGGATCAATTTTTTCTTTTTTATTTTCCTTATCCTCATCTTCTGTTTTAGTTGTTTCAGTATCTTCAGCTTTAACTTCATTAACGATATCTTTTAAGCTATTAGTACTACCAGCTGGTTTTGTGGCAGAATTTTGTACCGATTTAGCTGTTGGGATAGTATTTTTAGATTTTTGGGAATTAACAGGCAATTTTGACTTAGCATAGGTATTTAAAGAAAATCCACCTACAAGAAGAAGAAAAAAAAGAATAAGAGAAAAAACAAAAGAATTGAATTTATCAACTTTTTGCAATCTAATTGTTTTCCAACCCAACATATTGTTTATATTCCCTATTTTCAATTGAGAATATTAATCTATCTTACAGGAAAACCTTATATAACTTTTCATCATTATCAACGTTAAATAACTTCAAAAAGCTCTATAATTTCAGCATAATATGTTTTGGCTTAATGATATTATCTCAATCCTTTACCCTGAACTTTTGGTTCTGCTTGCAATAATTCTTGCCATTTTTCTTAGCACCACCATGTTCAGGGATATTATTTGGATTACATCTGTTATGTTGATGTTAGCCGGTGCTGTACACATACTTAAATATCAGATCAATTTAACAATTCCTGTTCAAATCCTAAATGGAGCATTTATCTCTGATGAACTAAGCAATTTATTTCGCTTATTAACCCTTTTTGCAGCCATATTAATAGTGCTTGGCTCAGTTAAATACTGTGAAGGATTTACTCATAAAAGTGAATTTATGATCCTTTTGCTTACAGCAGTACTTGGCATAATGGTTTTAGTCAGTGCAAATGATTTAATCACTCTTTTTGTTGCGCTTGAAACACTTGGCTTAAGCTCAGTTATGCTTATCGGTTACTCAAAATATGATCCAAGAAGTAACGAGGCCTCTATAAAATATCTCTTAAACAGTGCAAGTGCTTCAGCAATTTTTCTTTTTGGTTTATCTGTTTTATATGGGGTATGTGGCTCAACCCAGCTCCATGAAATTAAATATAAGATGTTTCACCTGGTAAACTCAGGAAATTTAAATCAATCAACAATTCTTCTAATTCTTGTTTTAATCATTGGTGGGTTGGGCTTTAAACTTGCCAGTGCTCCTTTTCATATGTGGTCTCCGGATGTATATGAAGGTGCACCCACTCCAGTTACAGCATTTTTATCAGTAGCATCTAAAGCTGCAGGGCTTGCAATCAGTATAAGAATATTGTTTTATGTTTTTAATTTTGCAGTTAATATCTGGCAACCTATTATTATTGCTCTTTCTGTTTTATCCATGTTAATTGGTAATTTAGTAGCGCTGGCACAGGTTATAAATAAAGCTTCAATTAAAAGACTTATGGCTTACTCCTCAATAGCACAGGCTGGATATATTTTAATTGGGCTTGCTCTTGCAAAACCAGAAACAGTTTCAGGAAGCATTTTTTATATAATTGTTTATTCCATAATGAACTTATGTGCATTTCTTTGCATAATTGCATTTGGCAACGAAGCAGATTCAGATGCTATAGAAGATTACAGCGGGCTTGTAAAAAAGAGACCTCTTTTAGTTTTTGCTTTTGCAATCAGTTTATTTAATCTTGCAGGATTACCACTACCACCTGCTGGTTTTATTGCAAAGTTTATTTTATTTAAAGCAAGTTTTGAAGCAGGATTCACAGGAATTATTTTAGGTACAATTGCTCTATTAACCACAATAATTTCAATTTATTATTATTTATATATTGCCAAAGTCATGATAGTAAATGAACCATCTAGCGCGGTTTCTAAAATGGACGAAAATAAAAATGCTCTTGGAAAGTCAAATGAACTAAATGCTGCGATTTCATTTGCGCTTACTGCTATGTTTATAATTAGTTTGATCAGTAATTCTATTCTTCAAATTACAAATAAAACCTCAATAAACATATCAAGCAAAAACCAGTTTATAAGCTATAAAAAGCCAAATAACTGCAATTAAACTAATCTTAATCAAACAATAACTTTTACTTAATTTATCTAAAGCTAGCTCATTCATAATTTACTTGCCAGCTTTGCATAGTACTCCTCCATTACAAAAAAGTTGTTATGAAATACATTTTATCTTTAAAAAACATTAACCTTGGGAATTTAGCATTATAGATGTTGGGGAGAAAATCATGAGAGTACAAAACATTTTAGGTATAAAAGCACAAATGCCAGTAGGAGTTAAAGCTTCAAATCCTGGTATTTCTGGTAATGGATGTAGTTTGCCACAAAACCAATACTCAGGAAACAATCCAACTAACCCGACTAGCCTGTACTCTCAAGTATCAACTTTTATGAGTGGGCTTATGGGTGCTGAATCATGTGTTGAAAGTTCTATAACAGATGGAATACTAACTGGTAATCCTAACTTTAACCCGCAAGAAGCGATTCATAAGAAATTTCAAATAGCAGCATTACTTGGAAAAGCTTATGATCGTTTAAAAGAAATAATTGAAAGACAAAAAGAGTTTTTAAAATCACTTAAAGATGCATATAATCCAGCATTAGCAGCCAGATAAAAAAAAACTTAATTCATATTTTCTATTACTGCAGTTGCAAACTCACTTGTTTTAAGCAAAGTTGCTCCAATCATTTGACGTTCTAAATCATAAGTTACTCTTTTTTGCTGAATTGTTTTATTAAATGCATTAAGAACTAAATCACTGGCTTTGTCCCAACCAAGATAATCAAACATCATAACCCCTGACAAAATCATTGAACCAGGATTTACTTTATCCTGGTTTGCATATTTTGGTGCAGTACCATGTGTTGCTTCAAATATTGCAATTTCATCCCCAATATTTGCACCAGGTGCAATTCCAAGTCCACCCACCTGAGCTGCACAGGCATCAGATAAATAATCTCCATTCAAATTTGGAGTAGCAATAATAGAATATTCATTCGGTCTTATTAATAACTGCTGAAACATACTGTCTGCAATTCTATCTTTTATAAGTATTTTTCCCTCGGGCATTTTGCCATTGTATTTTTTATATAAATCATCTTCAGTAATTATATATTCTGCAAATTCTGTTTTTGCCAGTTCATATCCCCACTCACAAAAAGCACCTTCAGTAAATTTCATAATATTTCCCTTATGTACAAGAGTCACTGAGGGCTTTTTGTTTTTTATAGCATATTGAATTGCCATTCTAACAAGGCGTTTACTTCCAAATTCTGACATTGGTTTTATTCCAATACCTGAACCAGCTCTTACTTCATGTCCCAATGTTTTCAATAAATCTATTAGTTTTTTTGCTTCAGGTGAATTTGATTTAAATTCTATGCCACTATAAACATCTTCAGTGTTTTCCCTGAATATAATTACATTAAGTTTCTCGGGATTTTTTGTAGGTGTAGATATTCCATTAAAGTACTTTATAGGACGAATGCATGAATATAAATCAAAAATCTGCCTCAGCGTCACATTTAAACTCCTAATCCCACCACCTGTCGGTGTAGAAAGGGGTCCTTTTATAGCTACTTTCAATTCACGTATTTTATCAAGTGTTTCCTGAGGAAGCCAGTTATTGGTTTTATTATAGGCTTTTTCCCCAGCAAGAACTTCTACCCAGGAAATTTCCTTTTCGCTTTTAAAGGCTTTTTGTACAGCTGCATTTAAAACTCTGAGTGTTGCTCTAGTAATATCCGGGCCAATTCCATCACCTTCTATATATGAAATAAGAACTTTATTTGGTACAACTATTTTCCCATCTTTAAATGTAATTTTCTGGGCTTCTGTTGTAGCTGTCAAATATTTGTCCTTTCTATTTAAGGAATGAGCGGAAGACGGGGTTCGAACCCGCGACCTTCTCCTTGGCAAGGAGACATTCTACCACTCGACCTCTGATGGCATAAGGCTTTAAGCTTTTGTAATTACTAATCATTGATGTCGCACCTGTCGCACTTAAATTACTCACTACTCATCATACCCAATTTTATTTACTTTGTATATGCCACTGATTAATATGAGTTACACAGGGTTAGGCCTTTTCAAATTAAAGGATGTAATTAGATGAGTGGACTCTGTGATGGACTAGAAGGAATTTAAATTTGCTTAGTGGTAGTTTATGTATCCAAGACAGAAAGGTTTCAATGTAGGAATTTCTAGAGTCCATTTAACAAATTAAAAGTTAATTCCATGAATTATTGTCTTACTAAGATTAACAACGATTGCAACGATAGTTTTACTGATTTGAAGGGCTACACAACTTTTTATTTTTTTCCTAGCCCACTGGGGGGTATTGGGGTTTTGGTTTCAATTATGAAACTTAGTAGGTATTACTCCCCTCTTGAGAGATTAAAGTTTGGTTTGCTATAGAGTGAAATAATGATTCTTTAGGATAGCCTAATGCTTTCCTTCTCATTGATTCTTCATCAATTAGTTTTTTTGAAAGTCTTGCAAGCTGAATTATATGTTCTTCAGCTTCTTCAGTTGTAAAGTTCTTATAACATTCAGCATCACAAGTTTTATAACCTTGTTGTACCAAAACCTTGATTACACATTGAGCTAATTTATCCTTTTCAATCTTGGTTTTTGAATTTAGGTTTGTTGTAGATAAGCAATGGTTTTCAGATATTGCTTCAGTAGGTATGCTATCTGAAATTATAGACATAAAAGAGAGCCCTAAACATTGAGATAAAAAATAATTTGCAATAAAAAAATATAGAATGTACTTCATTTGCAATCCTTACTTTTCATCTTATTTAGAAATTTCTTAAATAAATAACGAAAATAATTCACCTTGTTTCTAATAATATCAGGAATAAAAACAAGCATTAATACAAAAAGAATTAACAACATTAAAAGAAAAACAGGTGAAAATAAAATAACATAAGGATCAGTTATAAATTCCCACCAATTTCCAGTTTTCATTGCTAGTTCATAAGCATCAGCTACTTTCTGAGCAATTAAGTAAACAAGTCCTTTTAGCATGCTTACAATTTCACCTTTTTAACAATTTCAATTCCAGAACTCCAAAAGCTATATGGTTTAAGATATATTGTGGTTTTATTTTTATCAAATATAACTTCCAATGTTTGACCAACAACCAAATTATTTAACTTAGTTTTTGTTTTGCCTAAATACGCTATTTCACCAACTTTAATTATTGGGTAATAAATATCACGGCTCCCACCCTGACCACCAGTACAAATACCCTGGCTACAGACACCTCCAAATGCAAAATATTCTTGACCAATTTTAATGTCTAATAAAATGCCATTTTCATAGATATACTTTTTCTTTGCACTAGCTGAGGAGCAAAAGCCTATGAAAATAATCATAGCTATAAGGAGACTAAATTTTATTTTGGAATACAACACTTCTAATAACTACTTTTAATTGATTTCTAAACATATTCTAGCATCTTTACCACTTATAGCCTGTAGACCTATAGTCATCTTAGATTTAACCTGCTTTATATGGCAAGTCAGGGTCTTATAACTTTAGGAAATACGATTAGGAAGCTAAGAAAGAAGCAAGGACTTTCTCAGGAAGAGCTAGCTTATAAAGCCAACATTCATCGAACATATATGGGTGATGTTGAAAGGGGAGAAAGAAATATTGCTGTATTAAATATTCTTAAAATTGCTAAAGCGTTAAATATAAAACCATCAACATTATTTTCGGATTTAGATAAAATTTCTTAAAAGCTGTTCCTTTCAAACCCTTATCACTAGAGTGATACACAGGTGTTAGGTATAATTCCTTCGAAAGAAGTGTGAACTATTTGTTATGTTTTTATTTTAAGCTAATACTCCCTCCTAGCTTAAAATAAAGTTTGGTATATCTATAGCGATACTTATAGACTGCAAAAAAAGTACTAAGTCTAATGATGACACAGTACTATGAAGCATGTGCATTGTAAGTAACAGGTATTTTTAGGAGGAATATTCTATGGAGCAAAATAAAGCAGTCAAGGAAAGAGTAAGACCTTCTTCAAGATGTCTCAATATAGAAGAACCTTACTGGGGATACCTTAAAGAACTTGCAAAGGATAGCGCTAGGTCTGTATCTTCTTTTGTGAAGTGGACGACCATTAAAATCTACAAAGATCAAAAGGAAATAAATGACTTAGCAAAAATTGCACAAAAATAAAAAACTCCACATGGAGTTGTGGAGTTAGACATTGATCTTTAATTAATTAAACCAAAATAATTATACATCAATAATCTAACTCCTTCAATAGGGCAAAGTAAAAAGTGCTAACCAAGCATATTAGGCATTCCATTGCCAAGGAGATAGAAATGGGAAGTAATAGAAAAGAAGAATTGTTAAAGGTTGCTTTGGAATTGTTAGAGCAAGGAATAGAGCCAATAGCTGTAAGTAAAATAAGGATAAATGAAGATGGAAAAAAAGACTTTTATACCATCTCAAAATGGAAAGATAGAAAAAATCTACCTACCAAAGAAGAGATTGCTAGTGATTTTAAAGATCCCAGAACTGAAAATATAGCGATAAGAACCAATGTTATTACTGTAATTGATCAAGACAAAGGTGCTAACGAAGAATTTGTTAGTAAATATTTAGTCCCTATAAAAGAAACTGTCATTGTTGAAACTCCAGACTCTGGATATCATTACTGGTTTAAAAGTAACAAGCTTATTATTAAATGTTCAACATCACTATTAGCTAAAAATATTGATGTAAAAGGTGAAAAAGGAATTGCATTGATACCACCATCTGAAGTTATACTCCCAGATGGAACAATTAAAGCTTACAGATGGATTAATGATTTTAGAAACACTCACATTGGAAATCTTCCTTTAGAGCTAGAAGAAATTTTAAGAAGCAAATCAACTAGCAAAACTAACTGGGGTGAGTTTTTTGAACAAGAAAATTCTGAAGGTACAAGAAATATAATGGCTACTAAAGCTATAGGAAAAATATTAAAAGAAACACCTGAAAGTTCGTGGACAAATGAGGCTTGGGAAAAGGTGCAGAAATGGAATGAAGCTAAAAATAAGCCACCACTAGATATTGAAGAGCTAGGAAAAATCTTTGCAAGCATTGCTAATAAAGAATCTGCAAAAAGTGGTGGTAATACCAAGCATTTATCACATGCAGAAATACTTTTATGTTTAATAGAATCACAGGGAGATAATTTTGAATTCTTTCATGATGAGCAAAAGAATCAGTTTGTCCGTATAAAAGTAGAAGAACATTATGAAATATTAAGGATTAAAAGTCGGGAATTTAGTCTATATTTGAACAAATTGTTTTATGAATCTCAAGACAAAGCTATTGGTGGAGATAGTCTTAAAAATGTGTTAAATGTCCTATCTGCAAGAGCACTTTTTGATGGAAATATGCATAAATTACACAACAGAGTCGCTCCTCAAGATTATGGAATGATATATGACCTTTGTAATAAAAACTGGCAAGGAATAAAGATTAGTGAAGATAGAGTAGAAGTAATTAACCAATTACCAATAGCTTTTAGGAGATATTCTCATCAATTGCCTCAGCCTTTACCTGTAAATGGTGTTGATATAAGAGAATACCTGAAATTTTTTAATATAAAAAGCTCAGGTTCTGAAATACTTATGCTTGTATGGATTGTTACCTGCTTTGTTCCAAGCATACCTCACACAATTTTGTATCTTCATGGAATACAAGGTTCTGCAAAATCTACTATGATGAGATTATTAAAGAGCCTCATAGATAATTCCTCTGTTGGCCTATTAACACTTGTTAGTAATAAAGCAGAGTTAGCACAGATACTATCGCATCACTGGCTATCTGCATTTGATAATGTGTCAGAGATTTCAAATGAAGCCTCTGACACATTATGTAGAGTAGTATCTGGTTATACGTTTTCAAAGCGTGAACTTTATTCTGATGAAGAAGATGTAATATTTTCAATTAAAAGACCTATAGCAATTAACGGGATAAACATGATTTTTACTCGTCCAGATTTGCTAGAAAGAAGTTTATTAATTGAGTTGGAGTCGATTCCACCAAATAAAAGACGTACCGAGGAAGAAGTATTAGAACAGTTTGAAAAAGAAAAAGCTGGTTTTTTAGGAGCAATATTTGATGTTCTATCAAAGGCAATCAAGATTAAGAAATCAATTAACCTCTCCTACAATCAAAGAATGGCAGATTTTGTTAAATGGGGTTGCGCAATTGCAGAAGCAATAGGTTATGAAAGTAGCGAATTTCTATCTGCATATGAATCAAATCTTCAATTACATCATGAGGAAGTAATTAATTCTTCATTACCAGCACAAATGATCATTAAATTTTTCTCTGGTAAAACTGAATGGTTAGGTACTGCTGAGGACTTATATAACAGGTTAAATACATTGGTGGAGCAAGAAGGTATTAGAACCAATAAATACAACTGGGTAAGCAGTCCTAATGCCCTGGGAAGGTTTTTAAACAGACTTAAACCTGCTCTTGAGCACTATGAGATTTACATAAATAAAAAACATAAGAATCGTGAAAGATTAATCTTTCTTACCAGAAAACCCATCGTTGAATCCGTTGATGATTAGTCCAGTTAATTACAACAGTTTCAACAATAGAAATAACTATGAGTACAGCAATAAAGTATAAGATACTACAGCTATTGTGCCATATAAAATGTAAATGCTCCCTATATAGAATACAAATAAGACACCTAATGATTTCTGGTATTTTTAACTTTGGGGACGGTAAAATACGGATGTGATAGGAAGTGATAAAAGATTTAAAGCTTTTAGAAAGACTGAAGTTGAAGAATGCTTAAGGTTTTCTATATTGTCTTTATATGAGAATAGCCTTGTTAGAGATGGTGCTTTAGGGCAAGTATTATGGCTTAATATCTTTGGTAATGAAATTGCAAGAGTTGACTTTTCAGTAAATATCAAACCTTACGATAATTTCATTCAACTGAATTATTTAATAAAGAATACTAATGAAATATCTTACAAAGTAAAACTAACAACTACTAAATGTAATTTTTCTGGTGTTAAGTACTGGTTTATGTGTCCTGCAATAGATTGCGGTAAGCGTATAGGTGTTTTATATAAACCATATAATAGTGAATATTTCGCTTGTAGGTTTTGTTATGAGCTTACTTATCAAAGTAAAAAGAGAAATTATTAATTGAAAATTAAAGAATTCTTTTAAGAAGACTCTGAAGAAAAATGAACTTTTTTACTTTGGTACATCATAGACACATATAGTTAAAATTAAGCTTCTATCATTATCATTTTTATGTCTAAATAGATATCTAAATTTTGTTTCATGCTGATATTCTTCAACCACTTTTAAAAAGTTAGGATGAGATTTAACAATCTCTGATATTTGAGCTAATACACGACTTAAGTTTTTATTTCTATTAAAGATAAGTATTGAGGTCTTAGTATCACGCCATGAGGTATACCCAAGAATTTGATCAATAGTTTCTAATAATATTTTTTCTCCACCCCAAAACTTACATTCTGAAATAAATACATTTTTCCCTTGATATTTAAGAAGTATGTCTGTCTTTCCCTCACAGTTAAAGGTTTCTGCAGTAGCTTGTCCTTTATATGTGCCATTAAGTTGAACAAGAAAATGACTCCTGATAGTTTCTTCGTTGGAAGAAATAAATGCTTTAGGATCTTGCTCAAAAACAGTATTCATATAGTCTAAAGTTTCTAATATTGCTTCATAATCTTCCATCCTTAAAATTGGTTCTGGTTTGGATGGAGAAGATGTTTTTGTAGGAATTGAAATCTTAATCTCTTTTTTTGTTATTGGAACTGAATATGTTTTAGAATCCTCTTCTTGAGACTTAACGGGGTATCCTAATTCTGCTATTTTATTCTTTCTTTTTTTTAATAACTCAACCCGTTGGTTTATATAATTCACTATATTCTGTTTCAGCCTAGAATTATACTCATTTATTTCTTGTGATGCATAACCCAAATGAAGGTTAACATTATTTTTCTCACTTTCAAATCTTCTCTTAACCTCATCTAAATTAGAATCTGGATCTTCATAAATAAATCTAAGTTCATTATCACTAACATCGGCTTTGGGAGGGGTGAATTGGTCATAGGTCAGTGGTCTACAGAAAAAGATATCTTTATTACCTGTATAAGGTACTGAAAATGAAACTCTTAAACCATTAACATAAAATGGTCTACTTCTATTACTTATATATCTACCAGGCTCTTTACTTACATCAAATTGAACCTCTTCAGGATTATTAATGTGAATTTTATCAAGATGTAATACTGGTAATTCTATTTTATGCTTAGTTACGATTTGCTCTGATAACTCATCTACATTACAATTTAAAATATCATCATTACTTAAAGCTTCTACTTCTTGAAGAGCCTGTGATTGTAATCTGGGCAAATATTCATGTAATTCACTCTTGTTAAATAAAAGTTGTCCTTTACTATAAACACCCATTTAATTTGCCTTATTTTTTTTGTGCCCGTTCCTGAGGTAATATAAGAATTATATAACAATCATAATTTCTTATGTGAAAATCACCAACCTTTCATGGCACTAATCACTTCTTCTTCTGATATCATCAAGTACCCCTGCATAGTTTTTAAATCAGCGTGTCCTAAAGTTAACGAAATAATGTTAATCAGGTTTTGAATTTCAGAGTGTACTTTTTTTAACCTTCTGCCGCCTGGCTTTAACCAATTCAACAATATCTTCTTCAAGCTCAAAACCTCTAATCCTGCCAGAAAGAAATCCTAATTTATACATAATACTATCTTCGACTAATTTCCAATTGGTTTCTATTAATGCTTCATTGATAGTTTTCTTTAATGTCAATCGACGAGCATTTTCATTAGTACCACTAGTAGTGTCCTGAAGTGTAAACTCTATAACTACTACCCTTCCAATATCTGGCTTTGAAAATTCAAGTTTTTTAAAGCTTTCCTTTTCAAGTGCTAAAACTAATTGCTTTTCTAAATCAGCAATATTTAGCTTCTTAACTTTCGCTACAGCATCATATAACTCTTTATGCTTATCTTTCTCTCTCCATTCATCAACAAGCCTGCACATGTTTTCTATAGCTGGCTGGGAAGCAATGTGCTTTTTCCCTTCCTCCTCTGAAAAACAAAATCTCTTTCTGTCAACCTCAAAGTCTTTATCAATTATTTCTTTTATTTCCTTTGGCTTTTCATCCAAATCCAAAACATCTGTTCCTGTAAATCCACAATGATGGCAATTGTATTTTGTCGTTATCTTATTTTTCTCACGTGAATGAGTTGTTTGAACCGTGTTTTTACACTGCGAGCATTTATGAGTTACATCAAATTCCTCGCCGTTATCAAAGAAAGCCCTTCTTTTACTACACTTATTACATTCAAATAGAAACAGTACTCTCTCATAATCACTCCAATACAAATCTTTATCAATAGAAATCATCTTAGAGTTACATTTAAGACAAGAAATACCACCTGGTGGTTGAGCTCTTTCAAATATCTCATCTTTCCTTCTGTCTTGATTCATCCATCCTTTAATGGCCTCAGCCTTTTTCATATACCGATCAGCACGAAGAAAGTAGAGTGTCATATGAATTATTCTTTGTAATTGTTCTCTTTGAACTTCTATAGGATATTTAGACTTTATTTCTTCTCCCAAATCAGCTTCTAAAAAACTTCGTTCACGTCTACGACATTCCTCAACAGTGTAACGGTCATACTGATCGATGTAGTATTGTTCGTCTTTGAGGTTTTTATTTATAGTTGTTATTGACATATTATTTTTATTCTATTGTTTTTTAAGATTGAAATAAATAGTTATTAATTTATTTAGGACTAAAATATAGTTTTTCTAAGTTTTTAGCTAAAAACTTTTCTGGATTCAATAGCCACAGTTTTATAGTTTTTCTTAATATATTTTCAAGCCTATTGCAATTTTCAAATGATAATTTCTCAAAACCAATTTCGTTACCGTGTACAATATCATTCCTTAGTTTATACATATCTTTTAAAAATTTGTAGTCATCTTCAGCTTTTCCAACATCATTTCCATTGAGCAAAAAGCTACATCTAAGTGATAATTGAAATCTTAATTCAGTATTAAATCCTGGCAAGTATGCTGATTCAAGACCAATAATATAGTCAATGATTTTGTCCATAAAATTTCTTCTTTCTATACCAAAATATAATCTGCTCGAAGTAATTTTAAATCTTATATCTTTTAATATAGCTTTGTAATTTTGATAAATCAGAGCAAGTTCATTAGCTTCACTTTGGCTAAACTTACTTATTCCTCCAGGCGTATAACTTGTGTATAAGGAAGTATTGATCCAATCGCCACCTATTCCTGGTGAAAAAGTGATTATTTTAGTCCTTACCTCATTATCACAATATGTTGAAGCAGGCTTTAGTATTCTTATAGAGGTAATTACATCATTGAGTACAATGTTTAAATCTTGGCTTGTTTGTTCGTTTGTGTGTTTATTACTTATATACTTATTAGCTAGAATATATGCTTCAATTAAAAAATCTGAAATAGTAACATCATCAGTTTTTTTACGCTTATATTCACATGAATATAATTCATCTTTGGTTGGTATTTTATATTCTTTTTTTTCATCTTCAGATATTTTTCTAATTGTTATTCCCTGAGCAAGTTCTATACTTTCTCCATCAAAGTCAAAATTATGCAGAATACACTTTTTTCGAATCAATAAAGTGTCATTGTAAAAAAAATCGACAAATTCATCACATAATTTGTCTAAATCGATAGATTTTCCCCTTAATTTGGTTTCAATATAATAGTGTTGAATTAAAAAAATTATGTATTCTTCAGCAGTATCAAATCTTCTATGATACATCGGCCCTCCAACAAGAGAGCCTATGTGAGGTTTCACTAATTCATCAGACTTCATTAATTCTACGCATTTACTGTTAGATAATATTGTTTGACTTATATCATTATCAAATCTATACAATCCTAAGTTGTATTTGTCTGGTTCTGCTCTAACTTTTTCAAAATCTTCTTTGGAAAAATCTGAGTTATATACCTTTAATACTTCTTCAATTACGTGCTTTAGTTCATCTTTAAAAGTCTCATTTTTGAGTAGCTTTTTTGGTTCTTCATTTAATCTTATTTTAGTGCTTTTATCCATTTAATTACTTCCTCATTTACTAAGATAGTGTTTTTGGCTTCGGAAGCACTTACATTGTAGCCCTCATGAATTAATGGATGTCTTATTTTGTCATAAGCAGTAGTCCACTTGTCCCAAAGTTTTGTATCATCAGACAGCCTTGCTCCTGTAGTTTCAAAGAGTAAATCCTTAAGCCTGTTTTTTATTCTCCAATTATAGCTATCCTCTAACTTAGTAAAACTCTCCTTTTCAGAAAGCCCTTTGTTTTTATATTTTTCTATTAAATGGTTTTCCAAAAATACTTCTAATGCTTGGGAGGACTCCAAGACCGACATAGAATATGTGCCTTTGTTATAAGCTGATTTTGAGTTCAATAAAAGCAATTCATATAATTCTGGCATTGTATTGTTTTCTAACATTTCACGTATCTTGCCTATTTCATCACCACGCCTATTCATAATGGCTTTGCTAATTCCAAATCTATCTTTGTATGGATAAAAACCTTCACCAGTTGTAACAAATAGAATATCAATTATGTTTATATTGTTTGTTCTTTCAATATATTCTTCTTGAGTAACAAACCTATAAACATCCAGTATCTTAGATACTAATTCTTTAGTCTTATTAATTACACCATCAATGACTTTTGCTTTGGCTTTTTGTCTACTTTTTTCATCTCCCTCACTTTTCCACAGTTCAGTGTTAAACTCAAGAATCAGTTTTGTGTATCTAAAGTATCCTGTATCATCCTTTGTTTTTTCTATATTTGTCCCCTCCACTTTCATTTGCCATCCGTACTCAGGTGGTTGTGGAAATTGAAAACCACCTACCATGTGATCCTTGTGCTGAGTTATTTCATCGTTAACAACGACGTCTAGGTAACTAGATCCAATTGCTTTATTTGTCCAAATTTTGTAAAATCTAACAAAAGCTTCATATTCTTTGTTCACCTTATTTATTTTGCAAGGATATCCATTAGGTACATGCAAAGTGTAAGGTATATTAACTTGCACCTTTGTATTAAAATATGGATTTTCTGGTGGCGTATAATCTACAAGCTTATAATCAGCAGCAAAAGCAATTAAATTAAAGTCTTGCCCATAAACTACTCCTTTCATTAATTCTTGTCCAAATCCTACGGGATCTTTTTTGAATTGTTCAATCTGTTCTTTACTTAGGTATGTTTCGACATTATGAAATTTACCATTCTTTTCATTTTTTACTTGTGCTTTTAATACGGGAGTAGCATTTTCTGGTAAATCCCCTTCTGGGATATGAACTTCTGTTTTTATTTCTTTTTTTGTTTCTTGATTCATTTACTTATTTTAGTTCCTGACTTAAATAGCTTAATATTATTTATCCAAGTTTGAAATTTTCTTTATTATTTAGAATGTTTTCTAATATATTTGGCATTATTGATGTTTTATCTACTACAACTGCTATTTATATATTTCTACATAGTATTTTACTAAATTTTTAATGCTGTACACTCTTTCACCAATTCTGCATCTCTTTTATCACTTCCTCCTGGCTTGTCATTAAATATCCCTGCGTAGTCTTTAAATCAGCATGCCCTAAAGCCAAAGAAATAATGTTTATTGGCTTTCCAGAGTTTGCTGCTATTGTTGCAAATGTACGTCGTAGGCCATGAAGATTAACGTCAAATCCCAGTCTTTTTGAAAGTCTCTTTACTTTGTGCAATAGAACACTTTTTTGAATCGGTACAGGTTCACTAGTAACATTGGAAATTGAAATAAAGAAATTGTCTAAATCTGTTTTTAGTCTTACTTTTAGATATTCACTTAAATATTCATACAACCTGTTACAAATACCAACAACCCTATTTTTCTTACCTTTACCTAAATAAACAAAGATTTTTTTATTTATAAGATCAACATCTTGAAGTCTAAGATTACATAACTCACTAGCTCTTAAACCTGTTAAACCTATCGTTGCAATCGTTGCACCGTTGAGTAATACATCATAATTTGACTGGCCATTAACTCTTATGCTGGCTGTAGCAAGTAGTCTTTCAAACTGTTCTTGAGTACAATGAATCTTTTTGGGTGGGTAAAACCTTTTTGGCCTTAATTGTTTTAATTCATCAAATAAACTACTTGCACAATAACCATTCAAGAGCAAATATTTTGTAAAAGATCTAACAGATTTATATATTTTTTCCTTTAAACTAAACTTCTTTGGGTCTATATTGCCTAGTACATGCCTTAAACAAGCTACAGAAACTAAGCTCGCTTTACAGTGTCTTGGTATTAACTTCCAGTAATAATTTAAAAAATAATTGTTTTTAATAATTGTATCTTCACTCATAGGTCTGCCAATTAATGCACCATTTCTGCACCATTCAACCCAGTCATTTTGTTTCTCTTTTAATAAATCAAAATCTGCAAGAACTTCATTTTCTTTTTTAGTCTTAGCTATTTCCTGTTTCCAGCTTAAATAAACATGTAAAGGGACTACATTGGTTCTAGCACCACTTATAACAGTAGATAGTGCTTGTAGTTGTCCGCTTTTAATTAGTCTTTGTACTGTTCTAAGTGAAACATTGAGGTCTTTAGCAATTTGCCTTAGGCTTAATGCGCTGTCCATGTCCCACTTCCTTTTTGAAGGTGCGACAGACGCGACACAATTTTAAATCACAAGGTCTTAAATGGAGCGGAAGACGGGGTTCGAACCCGCGACCTTCTCCTTGGCAAGGAGACATTCTACCACTGAACTACTTCCGCGTTCTTTGTAAAGCTTCAGACAAGCTGAAGCTTTTATCAACTATCCTTTCCCGCCTGATCAGATTCACTGAGTAAATCAGATGAATCCTATCTGTTGCAAGCTAGTTAGTTTTTTACTTTTCTACAATTTTTAGAAATCAGGGAATATAAATTAATATTCAGTGGTAAATTTAACATATTATTTAATACTATGCCAGACAGTGATTATTTAATAAAAGCAATTTCAAAAAACGGTGCGTTTAGAGCAATTGCAGTTTCTACAAGAAATTTAACTGAAGAAGCAAGGCAAAGACACAATTTATCCCACACTGCCACTGTTGCATTAGGCAGGACATTTGCCTGTGGAGTTTTACTTTGCTATACATTAAGAAAAACAAAAGGACATCTTACATTAAAGATAAAAGGGAATGGCCCTTTAGGAACATTAATATCAGATGCAAGCAGTGAGGGTACTGTAAGAGGATACGTGGATCACCCAGAAATAGAATGTTTTGATAAAAAAGGCTTGGTAGATATTGATAAAGCTGTTGGAAAAACAGGATATATACATGTAAGTTGTGATAATGAAAAAAGCATTCCTTATCAAGGATCTGTTGAATTAGTATCAGGAGAAATTGCAAAAGATGTAGTTAACTATATGGCAACCTCAGAACAAATACCTTCATATGTTTCCTGTGGAGTTTATCTGGAGCCAAAAACCGGAAAGGTTTTACATGCAGGAGGAATTTTAATTCAAGCACTGCCAGAAGCAAAAGAAAACAATATTAAAAATTTCGAAGAAGCAGTGTCAAAACTTGATCCATTTTCAATTCTATTAAGAGCAGGGTTTGATTTAGAAGCAATAATTAAAAAATCACTTGCAGGATTTGAAGTTGAAATAATATCAGAATTTGAAGGATTATGTTTTCACTGCGGGTGTAATCAAAATCGTTTTGAAAGCGCTATTGCTGCTTTAGGGAAAAATGAAATAAAAAAAATAATTGATGAGGTAGGTTTTGCTGAGGGAAGATGTCATTTCTGCAACAATAAATATCTGGTAAAAGAAGAAGTATTAGTAGAAATTCTAAAAGCGTCTAAACGATAATTTTAATAGCCTTCAATAACAGGCTGAAACATATAATCTCTTGGCTGGGTTCTGGCATCTGCATATTCAGCAGCATCCAGCTTACTATCAGCATATTGTGCTGCTGCACCAATTCCCAACTGGGCATTTGGAAAAAGAAGTGATGGGACAAGATTGCGCTGGTTAAGTGTATCAAAGAATTTAAAATATCCGGGATACTGAAAAGGAACAATTCCAGTAAAAGTTAATAGCTTTAGTAAATGTCGTTTTAATCCTCTGCCTCGTGGTGGTGGTGTATAACCAACTCCTCCATGGGGGATTTCACCTGTTTGAGCACCCGGATAATATACATTTTCATACACAGGGTTTGCAAGTTCTGGTTGAATAATGCTTGGCGGTACCGTACCTGTGTTAACGCTGACTTCTGCTCCCGCCACAGTTTGAACACCTCTTACCAACTGACCTTCCGGAGTATATAACCCAGTAAATCCACTTGGGTGTTTTATAACAATCTGGCTTGGTTTTATTTGATTAACAAGACTCATAATATCTGATCTATAAGGAACAGAAAATAATTCAAAACCTGATAAGGAAGATATTTCTCTATAAGACAACTCAGAGCCGCTTAAACCTACAAGCAATGTAACAGGTGCATTAAAAAGATTTTCTTTATTTGGATCTATTGGCTGATTTATCTGAGGAAGTGTTGTAGAAGGATCTGCACTTATAACTGGCAAAGGTTGAATAATTAGTGAAGTTACAAGTAACAATAAACTTATAATTATTGATAATTTGATATTTGATTTGATTTTAAATTTCATAAAAATATCTCAAAAATAAGCCTGAACTTAGGCTCTAGAATAGACCCATTTGGTTATGATAAGTTAAAAGTACTATTTGACTTATCAATTTTTAACAAAGATTTAAGCATATTTTCGGGGAAAGTAACAAAACAAATTCAAAAAACAAACTAAAATTAGAGTTAACCCTAAAGAAATGCCACAAAAAAAATCAATTGATAAATTAATAAAAACTGTAGCTAAACTCAGAGCACCAAATGGTTGTCCATGGGATAAAGAGCAAACACATAAAACCCTAAAAAGATATTTAATTGAAGAATCTTATGAAACCATAGATGCAATAAATAGTAATGATAAGCACCTGCTTATGGAAGAGCTTGGCGATGTACTTTTACAGGTAATTTTACATGCACAAATTGCTAAAGAAAATAAAGATTTTACATTTGATGATATTTGCAATCACATAAACAAAAAAATGATTTCAAGGCATCCTCATGTATTTTCTAATACTGTTGTAAAAAATACTGAAGAAGTTCTTAAAAACTGGGAGGTTTTAAAAAGCAACGAAAAACCTCATAGAAAAGGACTTTTCGACGGGGTACCAAATTCACTTCCTGCACTTTTAAAAGCACTTAAAGTTTCAAAGAAAGTTGCAAAAGTAGGTTTTGAATGGGAAAAGGATTCAGATCTGTGGAAAAAGTTTTATGATGAAATAAAAGAATTTAAGCAGGCTGTTAAATCAAAGAATAAGTCCAAACAGTCCGAAGAGCTTGGAGATTTATTATTTACAGTAGTCAATCTGGCTAGATGGTATAAGCTGGATCCAGAAGAAAATCTAAACAATGGAACAAAAAAGTTTATAACCAGGTTTAATAAAGTAATAAAAATGGTAAGTAACTCAAGTAAAGAAATAAATAAACTTTCTCCAGAAGCATTAAATAAACTATGGGAAAAAGTTAAAAAAGAAGAAAAGAAAAAACAGGAGGATTAATCGTGTTAAAAAATAACTTCATTAATAAAAAAGATAGTCTTAAGCTCATTCAAAAAGCAATTATGACTGGAATTGGTGCCACTACTTCAAAAGAAAAAATCAAAAAGGCAGCATATGGCATTTATGATGATATTCAAAAAATTGTTCTTGGGCTAGTAAAAGACCTTGAAAAAAATGGCGAGTTAAGAGCAAAAGAAACTAAAGCCATAATAAAAGACCTGCAGAAAAAATCAGAAATAGAAAAAGTAAAAATCTATAAAAGACTTCAAAAAGAAGGAAAGGGTTTAATTAATCTAACCAAAGAAGTTATGCTCATTCCAAAAACTATAATGAGAGAAATTACTGATACTTTAAGTAAGGTACCTGGTGCAACAAATGGCACGAAGTCCAAATCAGTAAGCAAAAAGAAAATAACAAAAAAATCGAAGAAACGAAAATAAAAATTAGTGCGGAGTGGATTTTGCTTTATTTATAATCTGTTCTGCAACTGTTTTAATGGGCACTCTTTCATTCATTGATATTTTTTGCAAATAATGCATTGCTTCCGGTTCTTCCATTTGTTGTGCTTTCATAAGAATGCCTTTTGCTTTTTCTACAAGCTTTCTGATTTCAAGCTTTTCTTTTAAATCAGAAATATCGTTGTGAAGAGCTTCCATTTCTTTTGCCCTGTGTTTGGCTGTTTCAATTGATGCTATTAAATCCTGTGGCTTAACAGGTTTTGTTAAATAGGCATAAGCACCAACATCTCCTGCTTTTTCTATAAGTTCTGGTTGGTTATAAGCTGTAACAATAACTGTAGGAATCCTCCTGTTTAACGCTATTTGAATTTCTTCTGCAGCTTCAAGACCATTTATATTTGGCATTTTAATATCTAGAACCATAAGATCAGGAAGTGTAATTTTTGCAAGCTCCAATGCATGATAGCCATCTTTTGCCTCAGCAACAACTTCATAGCCTGCCTCAACTAAAATTTCTTTTATATCCTGACGTATAAGTGGTTCATCATCTGCAATTAATATTTTTGTTTTAGTCTTGTTTTGCATTAACTTTTGCCTCTATTTTTACCTGAGTTCCCTTACCATCTTGCGTCTTAATAAGTGAAATTTTACCATTTAAGTCTTCAGTTACAAGCGTATTTATAATGTGCCAGCCTAAACTGGGCGGTTCATCCATATTGAACGCCTCAGGCATTCCAGTACCATTATCTTCTACTATAAGTATAAAATTGTTTTCATTATTATGATCCAGAGCAATTATTATTTTAATTTCACCCACAAGTATATTATTAAATGCATGCTCATAACAATTTGATACAAGTTCATTAACAATCAATGCAACACTTATTGCCTGCTCACTATCCAGATAAAATTCTTCAGGACAATCTATACTTACATTTATTTTTTTATCTTCATAGCTTAATGTATGCTGTAGGTTTCTGACAATATTTCTAATCATCTGCCCTATATCAACTATTTGAACATTATCAGCCTGTGCAAGGAATTCATGAACAAGAGTAATGCTATCAAGTCTTAAAATTGCTTGAGTAAATGCATCTTTAACTGCCTGATCGTTTGATCTTCTAAGCTGCATACGTAAAAGTGCCGCAACTGCATTTAAATTATTTTTTACACGATGATGAATTTCTTTTACCAGCGCACCTTTTACTCTAATTTCTTTTTCTTTCAAAGATAATTCTGAAATGTCACGCAACACATGAATTTTATTACTTTCAGACAAATCAAAACTTGTTATCTGCAAAGTACCACCAATTCCTGTATATCTTTTTTTGACAAGATTAATTATGGGTTCAGACTCAACAATATCAGGATGAAAATCTTTCAGGAGCATTGAAAGTTTAGCCCCAGCAGCTTTTTCCCTAATACCTAGAACTGATACTAGTAAATTTTGAGACATATAACTTATATATAAAAGTTGATCGTTTGTGTCTGTAAGGATAAATCCTTCCTGTCCGACAAGGCTAGGCCAATGTTTTAATTTATGACGCTTTTGATTTAACGCACCAACCAGATCATCAGCCAGTTTATTCCAGTTTTTTCCAAGTAAACTCTCAGTAAGATAAAGATCCTTTTCAAAGGACAGCCCGGCAATAATTTTGTCATAGTGGTAAATAGGATAAACAACCTGCTGAGTGGGTCTTCCTGCAATCATTACTCCATAAACACCTACAGCTTTTTTCCCTGTATCAAGAGCTTTTTTTACAAATGGTTCAGCTTTAGTGGTTACTATACGTCCTACCGAACTTTCAAGAAATAATGTGGGATGCCCCTGCGGTCTTTTAATATCTACAAGCACATAATGATCATCTTTTTTTGCTTCACAATAAACCATTAGATCTGTAGCAAGCAAATCACTAATAAACTGGAAGTTATCCATTATACTTTCAAGCCTTCCCACTTCTTCTTCATTCAGTGAAGAGCTTGTCAAACAAATTTCTCTTACTTTCAGAACATTTTTATTCTTTTCAGGATTTATAACCATTTCTTTTAATTACCTTAGATAATCTTTATAAATTTTCTTTTTCCTATCTGCAAAACAGAATTTTTATCACTTTCAGTAACTAAAAGATTTGGATCATCTACCTTCAAAGATTTAAGCTTAACACCACCACCTTCAATCAACCTTTTCGCTTCAGCTTTTGATGACACCATTTTTGAAAGATACATTAGATCTATTACCTTTAAAGGTTCATTTAATAAATATTCATTTATATTTTCAGGGATTTCATTATGTTTAAATTGTTTAATAAAGTTTTCCTGTACATTATTTGCCACAGGACCACTATACAACTGACTGACAAGCTTATGTGCAAGCTTCATTTTAATATCTCTTGGATTTTTTCCGCCTCTTAAATCATTTTCATATGTCAGTATTTCATCAATTGATGAATCAGTTACAAGCTTAAAATACTGGATTATCAGTTCATCAGGAATACTCATTGCTTTTCCAAAAACATCATCAGGCAAATCATTGAGTGCAATGTAGTTATTAAATGTTTTTGACATTTTCTTTGCGCCATCTAAGCCAATTAACAATGGCAATAAAATCACAAGCTGTTCTCTTTGTTTATAATTTTTCTGAATGTGTCTCCCAAAAAGAACATTAAATGTCTGATCCACCCCGCCTATTTCAATATCTGCCTTAACCATTACAGAATCATATCCCTGCAATATTGGATACAGGACCTCATGAAGATATAAAGGTTGTCCACTTGAAACCCTTATGCCAAAAGCTTCTTTACCTATCAATTGATTTACTGTAACCAGATGTGCCAGTTTTATAATGTCTGTTGTTGTTAATTTACTTAACCAATCATAATTATTTACAATTTCTACTTTTGATAAATCAAGGATTTTAGAGACCTGCTCTAAGTATGTTTTAGAATTGGCTTCTACTTCTTCATAGCTTAAAGGCAGTCTTGCTTCATTTCTTCCACTTGGATCACCAACTGTTGCCGTAAACCCTCCTATAATTAAAACAGGCTTATGACCGATTGATTGAAACCTCTTTAAAACCTGAAGACATACAGTATGTCCTAAATGCAAATCAGTGTTTGTGGGATCAATTCCAAGTTTTACCCGAAGTTGCCTTTTTTCATTATGTGCATCATTAAACAATCTGGCTAATTCTTTAGGTCCATGAGGCAAAATAGATGCACCTATTGAAGCAACTAATTCTTCTGCCAGCTTAATAAATTTTTCAGGTATATTATTCATTTCTGCCTACCGCCTTCCTCGCTCATTCTTCGCTTGTCAGGCTTTGCAAAGTGCACTTGAAATGGCTTCTTGTCGCATCATTCAGATTTTACCGAATAAATCGGATAAAATCTTACTTTATAAGTGATTTACTTAGAAGTGTCACATCAGCTATGCAGTAACTTTTATTCATTAATTTTGATCATTCCTATTATATCTGGGTTTAAGCTGGTGGTTGAGTTATAGCTGGTTTATTAAGCAATTCTTTTAGCTTTGCATCAACTATATTTTTATATTCACCATTGGGTTCAAGCTGAAGATATTTTTCAAATAGCTCTTTAGCCTTTTTGTCATTTTTATCACCAGAAGAATTATTTAACATATATGCAAGTCCAAGAGCATAGTAAGCAGGAGCATACTTGTCATTTATTTCAATTGATTTTAAAAGACTGTTTTGAGCTTCTTCATATTTTTTATCTCTTTCATAAAGAAGTCCTAAATTATAGTAAGCAAGATAATTATCAATCTGAACAGCAATAATTTTTCTATAAGTGTTTACAGCCTGTTCATTTATATTAAGATTTTTATATGTATCAGCCAGAAGTATGAGAGCATTTACATCTTCACCTTCTGTTTTCATATATTCCTGAAGCTGATTTAAAGCCCCATAGTAATCTTTTTGTTCAATTAAAAACTGTGCAAGTTTAAATTTACTTTTATTTGTATTATCCAAGGCAACAGCCAGGCGATACTGGTCAATTGCATCCTGTGAGGCACCATTCATAGCAAGAAACTTTGCATAAGATATTCTGGCATTAACATTATCTTTATCCAGATCAAGCCAGTTTTTAAAAGTTAGTTTTAAATTATCAGTATCATTTAAAGCAGTATATGCCTCAGTCAAAGCCTGATAAGCTTTCCCGGGTATAGGAAAGTTAAATTGAATTGCTCTTTCAAAATAAGTAATGGCTTCTTTATGATTTTTTTCAGCACCAAATAAAACACCAATATTATATAGAATGTTTGAATCAGCTGGCTTTTCCTTCAGTATTTCAAGATAGAGAGACTTTGCCTCTGATAATTTATTTGTCTCCTGAAGACAATATGCCAGCGCTGATTTAGCCTCAAGATCTTCTTCTTTTGAGGATTTTGCAAGAGCAAGTACTTTTCTATAATTTTCAATTGACTTCTCATATTCTTTCTTCTCTTGATAAAGTCTTGCAAGATTAAAATACGCAATTGAATTCTCGGGCTCTTTCTCAATTACTGTTTGCCATGCATTTATAGCTTCTTTTTCTTTTTTTGCAAGCTGCAAAAGATAGGCTCTGACAGTAAGTAAAGATCCATCAGCTGGATTTAGTTCTATTGCTTTTTCAAATTGCTCTGCTGCACCTGTATATTTCCCTGTCATCCAGAGATAATTCCCAAACTCAACAGGGATTACTGGATTTGCCGGGTCAAGTTTTAAGGCTTTCAAATAGTCCTTTTCAGCCTCATCAGTATTTTTAAGTTTATAATTTATAAATGCTCTATCAAGATACAGTTCAACAACTGATTCATCAAGTTCAATTGCATTATTTATACTTTTCTTTGCTTCTTCAAATTTACTTAGCGCTATTTGAGTTTTAGCCAGATTGTACCAAAGAGAAAGATTTAATGGTTCATATTTAAGAACAAACTCATACTGTTCTTTAGCCAGTGCATAATCTTTTAAAGAATGATAAGCAGTTCCCAGAGCTACCCTTGCTTTCAACTGATATGGATAAGCAATAACAACTTTTCCAAGATTTTCAATTACACACTTAAAATCATTTACTTGAAAACATGTTAAACCAAAATTGGTTTTTAAGAGCACATTATCCGGATCAAGTTTAATTGCCTGCTTAAAATGCTCCAGTGCTTCGTTACATTGTTTATTCTCTTTAAAAGCAATACCAAGCAATACCTGAATTAATGGATCATCCGAAGTAAAAGATACTGCCTGTTTTAATGTAGAAAGCGCAAGGTCATATTGTCCAAGTTCTATTTGTACTTCCCCAAGCTCAATTAAAGTAGGTAAATCACTTGGTACAAGCGTCAGAGCATTTGTAAAATATGCGGCTGCATTTTTTAAATCCCCTTTCATGTGAAGCTTTACACCCTGCTCATAATAAGCGAATGAAAAGTTATTTTTTCTTTCATTTTTAGAGAAAGCCGGGGGAATATTTATAACAAATAAAACACAGGCTAAAAGAAACACACAAAAGGTTCTAATAGTAACAAACATACCCAACAATTATATATCAGTTATTATGTAATCCTGTCTTTTCCATTCTATTAACTGCAAGAGCTAGTCTTTCTTTTTTATCGACAAGAGCAATTCTTACATATCCTTCACCATAGGTACCAAAAGATCCACCGGGTATAGTAGCCACATGAGCTTTATGCAAAAGATCATAAGAGAAATCAAGACTTGTTTTATAGCTTTTGGGGATAGGAAGCCAGATATACATTGCTCCACCAGGCTTTGGAATATTCCATCCAAGTTTTTTTAATCTCTCAAGCATTACATCTCTGCGCTCCTGATAAATTAAAGCTGTTTTTTTATGTTCAGACAGTGGAATTGAAAAGGCTTTAATGCTTGCCGACTGAATTATATTGCAGACACCATAATCAGTATTTGTTTTAATTTCATAGAGCGCACTAATTATATCTTTGTTTCCAGCCACAAATGCAATTCTCCAGCCAGCCATACTATAGGTCTTTGAAAATGTATGAAACTCAATAGCTAAGTCTTTTGCACCTTTTATTTCAAGAATACTGCGGGCAGTATAACCATCAAAACCAAGTTCTGAATAAGCAAGATCACTTACAAGTACAATATTGTTTTTTTTACAGAGATTTACAACTCTTTCAAGAAACTCAAAATCACAAACAGCACCTGTGGGATTATTTGGATAACTTACAAAAAATAATTTTGCTTTATCAAGGATATTTTGCGGAATTGAATCAATATCAGGAATAAAATTATTTTTTTCATTTAAAGGCAACTCAAATATTTTTCCTCCAGCAAGCAAAGTCCCTCTGGCATGTACAGGATAGTAGGGGCTTGGAACTATGGTTAGATCACCTGGATTTATCATTGCAAACGCTAAATGAGTAATTCCTTCTTTTGAGCCTGACAGGGGTAATATTTCATTGGCTGAATTTATTTCAATTGAAAATCTTTTTTTTAGCCAGCCTGCTGCAGCTTCTTTAAATTCTTTCTGACCCCAAAATGGCGGGTACCTATAATTTGCAGGATTTTTAACAGATCTTATACACTCCTCAATAACCACACGAGGAGAGTGTAAATCCGGACTTCCCAAGCTAAGATCAACTACATCTATTCCACTTTTTTGAAGCGCCTGCTTCTGTGCATCTAGCTTTGCAAAAATATATGATGGTACATAACCCAGCCTGTCAGCTAATTTAAATTTATTTTTCTCTAATTCTGTTTGTTTTATAGTCATATTATTTGGGAATTTGCATTAAGAGTTTTATTTTAACAAAGAAAGGCATCTGCGTATAGCTTGGAATACATGAAGGACTTACGCAAAATTGTGACTAGGTTAAAATGGTCATATGCCACATAACATAATCCTGATAATTGGTGGAGGTAATATGGGTTTTGCCATAGCTTCAGGTATTACTCAAAAATCCAGAAACAAAAAATCTCAAATTGTTATCGTAGAAAAGAATAAAGATAGAGTAAATTTCTTAAGAAGAAATAAGTATAAGGTACTTGAAGACCATATTTACACACTGAAAAAATATAAAAACAATATAGAGTTTATAGTTTTAGCAGTAAAACCAAATGAACTAGACAAAGTCCTGAATGAAGCTAAAGGTTTTATTTCTACCAGAACCACAGTAATTTCAATTCTTGCCGGAACTACCATAAATAAACTTTCTTCAAAATTATCAAGAAATCATCCTATTGCAAGAGTAATGCCAAATACTCCAGCAAAAATAAATGAAGCAATAAGTGCAATTACTTTTAATAAATTTATAAAAAAAGAGCAGAAGAAAAATATTATAAAAATATTTCAGTCTATAGGAGAAGTAATTGAAGTCCCCGAAAAACATTTTGATTCAATAACCAGTGTTTCAGGTTCAGGTCCTGCATACTTTTGTTATTTTATTGAGTGCATCATAAATGCTACAAAAAAATTGGGCTTAAATGAAGACATTGCTTATAAACTGGCTTTGCAAACTTCTTATGGGACATCAGCACTTTTACTCAGAAACAATATATCTCCAAAAGCCTTAAGAGAAATGGTCACATCCCCTAAAGGAACAACACAGGCAGCTTTAAATGTTTTCCAAAATAGCAGTTTTTATAATACTATTGAAAAGGCTATTCTCGCTGCAAAAAAAAGAGCAAAGGAACTGAGTAAAATATAATGAAACAATGAAGAAAATAAGAAAAAAAATATTTTTTGTGGTTGTACTTATTTCAGTACTTCTTATTACTGCTTATTCTTTTTTAGTTTGTTATTCACAGGAGCCAATACAGTTAAATACAGAGACTGAAGACATTGCACTAACCGATGACATAAATATTGCAAAAGCACAGGTAGCAAAATACCCTGAAAATCCTGAAGCCCATTTTAATCTGGCAATAGCTTTTAGCAGAACAAGTGCTGTAGAAGATGCAGTTAAAGAGCTAAGAAAAACAAAAAGACTTATCAGGAAGCCAGAAAATGCCGGTGTAATGGACAAAAAGATTCGGGAGTTTAAAGAGATACTTGCAAATAATCCAGAAGCTAACAACATCAGATACAGACTTGCATTTAGCCATTATTTAAAAGCATATTTAAAGTCAAAAGAAATCGAAAAGGATTTAAAAGAAAAGGGGGATAAAAATAATTCCCAAAAATCAAACAAAAATAAAGATCCTATAAAACTGGATCTCTTTAATTCACAAAGACTCATATCCCAGAATAAGAATCCTGAGATTAAAGAAAATCTTGAATTAAGCATCTCTTACTTTAAAGATCTTTTAAAAAAAAATCCGAGTGATAATTGGGCAAAAATTTATTATGGGTTTATTCTTGCTGAACAAATGGGAGAAGTTAGTAAAGCCAGAGAACTCTGGTCTGAAGTTTTAAAGCATAATCCAAATAATCCTGCTCCTTATTTTTTCCTTGGAGAGTTACATATTAAAGAAGGAAATCTAAAGCAAGGGATTACTGAAATTTCACAAGCATTACTCTTAAGATCGCTTGGAAATTAAGTAGATACGAGCTTATTGGGTGAATTAGCTTCAATGCTAAAATTTAAATCCTAAATGAAAGCAGCACTTACATTTAATTCTTCAAAACTAATTCCTAAGCTATTTTTAGTTCTTATGGTGTCTTTTTTTATTTTTTCACTTATCAGAGGAAATTCACTTGTTAAAAACTCAGAAAACGAATTAAATCCAAAAAAACAAATAGAAGAAGCCCAGGCAAAAAAATATTCTTTAAAAGAAATAGATGCTAAAACAGGTCAAACCAGATGGGAACTCTCAGCTCAAGAAGGAAGCACAGAGGGTAACCTGCAAGCTGCTCTCATTAAAAACATTAAAGCTGAGGTTTACAAAGACAATAAAGTGATTTTTAATCTTCATGCACCGTTTGGTAAAGCAAATGCCTCCACAAAAGAGATTTATTTATATGGTGGTGTAATAGCCACTAATAATGATGGTGATTTTCTCCTAATGAGCAATCAAATAGCCCTTGGAATGGGCACTTCAATTGAAGCACAAAAAGGGTTTGATCTTATTCTTAAAAACAGTGGCACCGTAGTTGGTGAAAATGTACTGATCAATGACGATCAAACAAAGTTTACGATTGTCAGATTAAAAGAAGCATCATTTAAAAACATAAATTTATCTGGAGAAAAAGTATACCTAGAAAAAGACAAGAACGGTGATTTAACACAGGCACTTATTTTAAATGGCGGCAAGGTAATATTAAAAGATGAAGACAATGACAGCCTTTCAGCTAGTAAAATCAAGTGGAGCAAGGATGGACAAATAGAGGCTAATACCAATGTAGTCTATATATCAAAAGATAAAGTTTTCAAGGCTGGCTATATCTTATTAAAACCGGATAAAAAGCTTTATGCAAAAAACAATGTTTTAATTACTCACGGAAAAACAACATGCTACGGTAATGCTTTGAGCTATGAAAATAATTCTTTAATTACACTGACAGGCAGCAGACCAAAAGCCATACAGAATGATAAACAAATCATTGCTGACAAAATAATTTATAATTTAGATACAGATAAAGTAGAAGCCACAGGAAATGTCAGAACATCCATCAAAAGCATAACTGCAAAAATATAATGAATTATTTCATTACCATAATAATATTATTTCTATTAACAAGCTCCGCACTGACATACAGTAAAAGCGACAACTTTGAAATCAAACATGCCGACTCACTTGAAACTGAAAACAAACAAATCAACGTAAAAGGAAATGTAGTAATTAACTACAAAGATGCAAACGTTGAAGCACCTAAATGTACAGTGGAATCAAATGAAAAAGGCGAACCACAAAAAGCTGTTTTTACCGGGAGAGCAAAACTAAAGCTTAAGGACAAAACCTTAGAAGCAGATAAAATTACCATTTCAATAAAAGATGAAATTATCTATGCAGAAGGAAATACACTCTCAAACCTAAAAGACAAAAAAAACAATTCTATAATTATTTCATCTGATTTCCAGGAATTACACTGGAATGGTGAAGATGCACATGCAAGGGGAAATTTAAAAACCACTTATCAGGATACAAATGTTACATCTGAAGAAGTAAAAATAATATACAAGGGCAAAAGACCAGATCTTGCAATATTTTTTGGCGCATCAAGGCAATCTACTCTAGAACAGCCTACAAACACTACAATTGCAGATAAATTAATATTTGACCTAACTACAAAAAATATTCAAGGAATTGGCAATGTTAAAGGTATAATCTGGCCCGATGAAAAAATTGCTCGTAATAAACAATCACCCATTCACTTAAACACAGAAGATTTATACATTGATAACAAATCAGGAATTATCACTGCAAATTCAGAAACAGAACTGGTTATGATTGACTATGAGGTTACAAAAGGAGAAAGTCATAAGGCCTTTTTGTATAAAAACAAGGAAAGCGGAAGACCTGAAAAAATAGTTTTTAAAGGACAGGCAAACGTCACTCAGGAAGACAAACAACTTACTTCTGAAGAAGTGGTTTTTAATTTTAATGACAAAAAACTAATTAGTAAGACACAAACAAATATTAGACCTAAAACTTTCTTTTTTAGGAAAGAATAACCAAAACAATTAAGATCATTAAATAACGTATAATTTATTACTGTCCAACTGAGGACTTTGCAAAGCCGGTTTTGAGAGCGAAGCGAAAAAACCGGCGGTAGGTAAAAATTACATCCATGAAAGCTCTTCTAAATAAAGCCCTTCACCAGAGCGTTGAACACATAAGAAACTTTGTAAATAGTTTAAGTTTTCAGGCTAAATTAATTATTTCTCTTATTTTCAGCATTTCAGTATTTATTACACTTTGTGCATTTTTAATAATTCACAATATACAGTCAAATATTGATCATCAGATTTTCATGTTAAACCACAATTTAAAATCCACTCAAATACTTGCACAGCTTGGAAGTCAAGCACTAATACTGGATTACCCTAGTACAACTATCAGAAAAAATAAACTAAAAAATATTATTGATTATTTTGAGAAGGAACATCCGGAAATTCAATACATTGTTTTTACTGACAATGCAGGCAATATCCTTTGTAAAAGCAGATATGCTCACTTATATGATATTTTCAAAACCAGCTCACAAAACATTTCACCGCCAAAGCACGTACCATTTATAAAAGTTTCATACACTAAAAGTGGGAAGCTACTTACTATAGCTGAACCAATACAATATAACTCCAATTTTCTTGGCTGGGTCTGGGTAGGTCTTCCGGATACAGGCTTTACAATTGTTGGATCAAAAAAAGAACTAGTTATATTTTTATTCGAGATATTTTCACTTGTCTGGATTTTATCGGTAATTGGTGCAATAGTAAACTCACTTATTATCACAAGACCTCTAAGAAAACTTGAAAAAGGTGCAAAAGCAATTACTGAAGGAAGATTTGGATTTCAACTTCCACTTAAAGGTTTTTTAGGAAAAGAACTTTCACAGCTTGTCAAAGCATTTAATAAAATGTCAAAAATGCTAAAGCAATACGAGGAATCAAATCTGGCTATTCTTAGCTCAGAAAGAAATAAATTTGAATCCGTAGTTATGTCCATTGCTGATGGAGTTATTGTTTTAGACAGAGATGATACTATTCAGATAGTAAATCCTGCAGCAGGGAAATTATTAAACAGATCAGGTGATGAGTTAATCGGTCAAAAAATAAATATACTCTGGAACGATAAGATAAACGAACAGTTAACGACTTATTTACAAAGCATAAAATCTGAATCACAAAATCAAAACACTCAATTTGCAGAGCATTTAACCTTTGAAGTTGTCAGGGAAAATAGAACTTTAAAACTAACCATTGCACCACTATACGATTCAAACAACGAAAAGCTTGGAGCTGTAATGGCAATTCATGACAGAACCAAAGAAGTTGAAATCGAACATTTAAAACAAGAATTTATAAGTAATGTGAGTCATGAACTAAGAACCCCTATAACCAGCATTAAATGTTATGTTGACACACTGTGTTTTCATCCAAAAGAAATAGAAGAAAAAACTAGAAATGAATTTTTACTTATAATAAATGAGGAAACTGACAGATTAATTAATCTTGTAAATGATGTATTAGAACTTTCAAGACTTGAATCCCCTGCAAGTAAACTACAATTATCAACTCAGGAGATTTATCCACCAGTAGAATATGCTTTTAAATCGGTACTTGTTCTTGCTGAAAAGAAATCAATAAAAGTCACAAAAGATATTCAGGAAAATCTGCCATTACTAAATATAAATCAAGAAAATCTTGAAAGAATATTGATTAATCTTTTATCCAATGCCATTAAATATACACCAGGACATGGAATGGTAAAACTATCAGTTAAACAGGAAGGTAATAATGTTTCATTTAAAGTAATTGACAATGGAATTGGTATACCAGAAGAACACCTGCCAATGATATTTGACAGATTTTATAGGGTTGAAAATAAAGTTCACACTATTAAAGGAACTGGATTGGGACTTACACTTGTTAAAAAATCAGTAGAACAACATGGTGGAACAATATCTGTAAAAAGTAAGCTTGGCGAAGGAAGTATATTTGAATTTACTTTGCCAGTACCAAGTGAAATTACAGATATATCCAGAGGTAAGGAAATTAAAAAAGAAGTACAAATAGCAAAGTCTGCGTAAAGCTTTAATTTAGTATAATAATTGAGTCAGCTTGAGATTACTCGAATACTGGAACTAGTGAAGGATTGTACTTAAGCTACAATCCTGAACATCGAAAGAAACAGAAAATAAAGAGCGGAGTAATTTGTGAAGGCAAAAGCCGAAACAAATTACGGAGCGATTATAAAGGATCGGTAGCTCAACGGTAGAGCAGAGGACTCATAATCCTTTGGTTACAGGTTCGAATCCTGTCCGATCCATTTTTATGCCGCAGACAAGCTGCGGCTTCTTTTTTATAGCTTCAAACAAGTTGAAGCTTCCATTGATAAACCTTTTGAGACTGATCGGTTTTGCTGGATAAACCAGACAAAACCTTACTTCATAAAGCGATACAGAAAATATTAAAAACTATACTTTTAATTCTTTTGAGTAAAACTTAACATCATCTCTTAATCTTGTATGTGTTAAGTCTAAAAGCTTATAAGCAATTTCTTCTTTATTATGATCCAGGATATATCTAATAATCATTTGCCTTAAAGTGTTTACCTGCTCCTGCGGCACAGCAGCTGTAATTTCTACAATATCTACTTGTTTTGGTTTTAATGTAATTGGCATTTTTTTGAGTTCTTTACTAATCCTTTCTTAATGGTTATCAAGAGAAGATACTTTTTAAGAACAATGAGCTAATCTTACATAAGAATTTAGGTATTTCTTAAGAGTTTAATTTTATCTTCATTTTTGTCTTACGAATTTGTTACATTTTTATTTTAATTAAATTACATTAATTATTTTAAAGTTTTTTAAAAACTCATATATATTATCAATATAAGGCAATCTTTACAGTATTTAAATCTACGGAACTTATCTGAAGTCTATACAGTAAGTACTAACCAATTAATATTGTTGAAGATGGTGAACTCACATTTCCCAAGCCAGCTTCTTGAATAGCTTTTTTCATTTCTGCTTCATCAGCAGGTTTATCAATAAATAATTTACCATCTAGGTGATCTATTTCATGCTGAATACATCTGCATAAAAGATCCTCTTCAGCTACAATTCTTCTTTCTTTTCCAAGTAAATCCTGATAACGAACCATTATTTTTTTATACCTAATAACATCAAAGCAAACATTAGGAAAACTTAAACAACCTTCTTTAGAAATTATTTCACCTTCTTTTTGAAGAACTAAAGGATTAATAAGAACCAGAGGTTTATAAGAATTTACTTCTTTATTTGTTTTCTCATCTATGTACCTTTTAGATGAATAATCCACATCTAAAACCAATACCCTTTTACTGACCCCTATCTGTGGAGCTGCAAGTCCTAGTCCATCAGAGGCATACATAGTTTCAAACATATCTTCTACTAATCTTCTTAGTGATTTATCAAACTTAATTACCCTGCTTGTTACTTTCCTTAAGACAGGATCACCATATTCTACTATTTTTTGTTTTGTCATTTTAGTATTATCGTCCAATTAATCAATTGTTATATTAATGATACCACAAATTTGGGCCAAGTACACATTTCATAAGCTTTTTAAGGTTTTTACCCCGAAAAATTGCAATGCCAGCATGGGAATATTTTTAAAATTAAGGTTTCACTAAATAAAAATTTATTGGTTTTGCTGATTGATTTTTTTTAGAAAATAGCTCGTGATAAAGCTTATAAAAGAATGATTTTAAAAATTTACTTTTTATCTAACAGACAAAGCTAATGAAGACAAAATCCAGTTATTAAATTCAATAGGCTCATCTTCCATACAAGTATGGCTCGACCAGTTAAAAACTTTATAACTGGAATTTGGTATTTCTTGATGAAGTCTTTTAACCATACTTCTTAAAGCAACATAATCAAACCTGCCTACTGAAAGATAAACAGGACAATTTATTTTTGGAACTTGATTTAAAAAATCCCATTTCATTGACTCACGCCATATGTCTCTAATTATATTTATATCAGTACTGACAGCCAGCTTAAGTCCCCTTTTTACTGGAAGTTTTAAAATAAGATTTATTTTTTTATTTAGAATCTCTAAGGGTTTTCCTAATAGCCACTTATAGTATTTAATTAATATTCGTGGAACTCTTGCCGGTAAACTTACAAGCAAGAGTCTTGCAACAGACTCTGGATATCTTTCCGCAAACTTAACTGCAAGAATTGCCCCAAATGAATGACCAACAATTGCTATTGGTTCTTTAACCTCTACATGATCTAAGGTTTCTTTTAAATCATTTATGTGATCATCTATATTACAAGCTCCCCCAGGATTTAGAGATTTACCATGTCCTCTTAAATCTATTCCTATAACTCTAAAATGGGTAGCACTCAAAGATTTATACTGCCTATCCCACATTTCATGAGCACTTGCTGTTCCATGAATAAACAAAATAATTGGACCAGATTCTTTATTGTCAAAATATGATAATTTCATTTCGTTTTTTATATAGCTTCAGACAAGCTGAAGCTTCCATCTGTCAAGTTCTGCACTTGATCGGATTTGCCAAATAAATTGGAGAAATCCTTTAAATTGCAAGTTAGGTGGTATTTGCTCATTTGTTTTATATGGCACAAAACTTAAGGCAATTAATCTTACTTATAGAGCTTCTATGATACTTTCTCTCTGCTCTAAGTTATAAGCTTTAACTGTTAAGGTTTTATCAAAAGAATTTGAATTTGTAAATTCTTTAATTCTTTCAAATTCTTTTATTTCTTTTACATCCATAAGATCAATTATCTTTTCCCGAAGAATTGCTGCCATCTGTTCCAGATTATTCCCATCTTTAGCATAATTATAAAGATCCACAGGTTTTCCTATTTTTATTAGAATTTCCGGTCTACTTAGCCAATACTTAAAATACCTTAAGTTATAGGTACCATGAATATATACTGGGATAACTTTAGTTTTAGAATCCAGCGATAGTTTAGCCACCCCACCTTTAAATCTCCTTGGAACTTTTCTGCTTGAAACATCTCCTTCAGGGAAAATCCCTATACAGCTTCCGTGAGTTAATATCTTGTTTAATCTTTTTAACGCTCTTTGATATTCTTCTGTTTCACTGCCAATTAAAACTGATCCTATTAAAACAGCTAAAAGTCTGTAGGATTTTAGTTTTAATGCCCTCTTTGCAATAACAAATCTGACATTTTTTAATGGCCCTGTAGGATAAGCCAGGAAAAAACCATCAAAAAAATTCTGGTGATTTGCAGCTAATATATACCTGCCCCTTATAGGGATATTACTCTTTCCTTCTACCCTTATCTTAAGAAATGGTGAAAATACCAAAAACTTTAAGGTCCAGACCAAAAAGAAAAATACTGCCTGTGAAATTCTTGTTAATTTTGCTTCAATTCTGCTTATCATTGCAATTATTAATTATTTTTACTTTCTCTTAACCATACATGGGCATTATTTAAACTAATCAAATCAGAAAAATTACCGACTATTAATTATACATTGAACTAAAAGCAAGGAGTAAAGAGCATGACAGTTAACCCTATACATGGCCAATCCAACCCACCTGCTCAAATAACTGGAGCACAAAGCAAAAGTGGGGAAGAGGCATTTAATCAATTTACAGAGTCTAAAGGCTATGATAAAGGCTCACTTGAAGAAGCTGTCAGTGAAAGAACACGATTAACCAGAGCAAAAAGAGCTGACAGAGCACAAAAAAAACACCCTTCTTCACTTTTTTTAGTTTCTAATGATGGTGCTCTTGAAGAAGAAGCTGTTTACAGAACAGTTATGGTAGATGGAGTTTTGTTTACCTTAAGACTTTTAGCAGTAGCATAAATTAATTTGGACAAACACCTTGGTATGCCCCTACTTTTTATAGGAAATTTCTTTTTTGTCTTCAATATTCAGGTACAATTTTGCAGCTGCTTCAGCAAGCTTTCTGATTTTTAAAATATAAGTCATTCTCTCATCACGACTTACGGCACCACGAGAATCAAGCAAATTAAAACAATGAGAACACTTTAAAATATAATCATATGCAGGCATAAGAAGTTTGTGGCTTATACATAGATTTGCTTCTTCAAAATAAATATCAAAGCGTTTAAGCAATGAATCAACATTTGCTATTTCAAAATTATACTTACTTTGTTCAAACTCATTCCTCTTATATATATCATTGTATTTAACATCTTTTGTCCACATTAAATCAAAAACATTTTCAACATTTTGAAGATACATTGCAATTCTTTCAAGTCCATAAGTAATTTCTACAGGTATTGGTTTTAAATCTATTCCACCCGCTTGCTGAAAATAAGTAAACTGAGTTATTTCCATTCCATCAAGCCAGACTTCCCAGCCAACTCCCCATGCACCAAGAGTGGGCGATTCCCAGTTATCTTCTACAAATCTAATATCATGCTCACTTGTTTTTATACCAATTTTTTCAAGGCTCTTTAAATAAATATCCTGAATGTCACCTGGTGATGGTTTTATAATTACCTGATACTGAAAATAATGCTGGAGCCTATTTGGATTTTCACCGTATCTGCCATCTGTCGGTCTTCTGCATGGTTCAATACAAGCCATCTTCCATGGCTTTTCTCCTAACACATATAAGAAAGTAGCCGGATTCATTGTACTGGCCCCTTTTTCTATGTCATATGGCTGCATAATTACACAACCCTGCTCAGACCAAAATTGAGTTAGCGTTAAATATAGTTCTTGAAAAGTCAATGACATAGAAAAATAATAACATTTAAGCTAATGCCTGAAATGTCGTATGCCAGTAAACACCATTGCAATATTATATTTATCACAAGTCTCAATAACTTCTTTATCTTTTATACTTCCACCTGGCTGAATAATTGCTGATATTTTTCCGGATGCACACATTTCAATATTATCCTTAAATGGAAAAAATGCATCAGAAGCCAAGACTGCATCTTTTGAATTATAGTCTGCCTGCTTAAGTGCAATCTCAACTGATCCAACTCTATTTGACTGACCAGCACCAACACCAAAAGTCTTTCCATCTTTTGCTATAACTATTGCATTTGATTTAACATGCTTACAAACTTTCCACGCAAAAATTAAATCAATCATTTCATCATCTGTAGGTTTTCTTTTTGTAACCACTTTCAAATTCTCTAAATTCATCAATTCTTCATTAAAATCCTGGATTAAAAAACCCTGCCCTATTCTTTTTATATCAGGATGATTTAAGTTATTTTCTTCAGTTTTTACTTTTAGAACTCTGAGATTTGGTTTCTTTTTAAATATTTCAAGAGCTTCATCTGTATAATCGGGTGCAATTACAGCTTCAAGAAATATTTTTGTCATTTCTTCAGCTACTGACTTATCAATCTTATTATTAAATGCAACTATTCCACCAAATGCACTTACAGAATCGCAATTAAAAGCTTCAAGATATGCATGAAGCAGATCAGGAGCTATTGATACACCACATGGGTTATTGTGTTTCACTATTACACAAACAGGGGTCTCACTACCAAATTCACATGCTATATTCCATGCAGACTCTAAATCAAGATAGTTATTAAATGAAAGCTCTTTCCCCTGTAAAACCTCAGCATTTGCAAGACCGAAGGAAGATTTTTCCGGCAAATACAAAGCAGCACTTTGATGAGGATTCTCACCATAGCGTAAAACATTTTTTAGTTTTAGATTTAAAACAATATTCTCAGGAAACTTTTTCTGTTTTCCATTTGCACTGCTATTTTTTTCACCCAATAATTTAGAAGTAAAAAAATCGGTTATCATTCCATCATATTCTGATGTTTTTTGAAATGCTTGTATAGCCAGCTTTTCTCTGAATTCTAATGTCGTCTGTCCTTTATTTTCTGTCAATTCTTTTACAAGAGTTGAATAATCAGAAAGATCACAAATGACAGTCACAGCATTGTAATTTTTAGCTGCACTTCTAATCATAGAAGGACCACCGATATCTATATTTTCAATTGCTTCATCAAGAGCAACTGCTGGTTTTGATGCTACTTCTTGAAAAGGATACAGATTAATAATCACCAGATCTATTGGTTTAATTTTATGTTTTTCAATTGTTTGCATGTGATCTTTTTTATCACGTCTTGCAAGCAATCCTCCATGGATAACCGGATGTAGAGTCTTAACCCTACCTTCAAGCATCTCAGGGAATTTTGTATGTTCAGTAACTTCGATTACAGGAATACCATTTTTCTTTAACAATTCTGCTGTTCCACTCGTTGACAGTATTTCATAATTAAACTCACTGGATAGTTTCTTTGCCAGAGCAACAATTCCATCTTTTTTATATACACTGATTAATGCAAGCTTTTTCATAACTTGTTAATTATATCGTAATCAGGACTTACGCAAAGTTCGCAGGGATATGGCACTATTCGCTCACTTGTGCGGACAATGCACACGTTCGCTCAGATGCCATACCCTGCTCACTATTTTGCGTAAGTCCTAGTAATGTTTCAAGAGAGAGATATACCAAGGCATGTCTCTACGGTTTTATAATTCTGTTACCATGTTACTTATGACAATTACTCATAGAATGCAATCAACAACATCTACGCAGAGAGATGCCTGGATTGAAATAAATTTGGCTTGCCTTGAAAGAAATTTTAAAAAGATTCAAGCTATTGTAAAAACAGATATTATGGCTGTAGTTAAAGCAGATGCTTACGGTCACGGGGCTACAACACTTGCTCCTATTTTACAGAGCTTAAACGTAAAGTCTTTTGGTGTAGCAACAGTAGATGAAGGAATTGCACTGAGAAACTGTGGGATTAAAGTACCTGTTGTGATTTTAGGCGCAACACCTTCATGGTCCTATGAAGCCTGCTTAAAAAACAACCTAACAATAACAATTTACTCAAAAGAACAAATTGCACAATTAGAAGAAACAGCACAAAAAAATAATTCCAAAATTTCTATACAGTTAAAAATAGATACTGGAATGAATAGGCTTGGAATTGATTATAAAGAAGCCAGTGAAATAATACCAGTAATAATTAATTCCAAAAAACTTGAACTGACTGGAATATTCTCACATTTAGCTGACTCTAAAAATAAAGACTTTTCAAAAGTCCAAAAAGAAAGATTTGATATCGTTGTAGGGACATGCCATGGTATGTCCCTACAAACGCATATTGCGAATTCCTATGCTGCCATTAATTATCCTGACCTTAGATATGATCTTGTAAGAATTGGAATAGCACTTTATGGGCAAGAATTTAATTTTCTTGAGCCTGTTATCGGATTAAAAGGAAGAATTACTGAAATCCATAATGTTTCAAAAGGGGAATCTGTAAGCTATGACAGAACATGGATAGCTAAAAGCAATTCTAAAATTGCAACTATTCCTATAGGTTATGCTGACGGTGTGGACAGAAAATTATCAAATAAAATTGAAGGGATTTATAACGGTCAAAAAATAAAACAGGTTGGCACAATAACAATGGATCAAATGATGTTTGATATTTCAAATATTAATCATATTGAAAAGGCAAAAGTAAATGATGTTATAACTCTTCTTGGAGAAGACCTTACAATCGATTCATGGGCAAAGCTTTTAAACACTATTACTTATGAGCTTGTTTGCAGGTTAAAAATTAGATTGCCAAGAGTTTATACAAGAGATTAAATCGTAATTTTTCCTTGTTCTTTTAAAATCAAATCGATGATTTCCCTAACACAACCATTACCGCCACAAGCTTCTGTAATTAATCTTGCTTTTGATAATGCCGATGGGTGTGCATCTTTAGGACAAACCGGCAAACCAACTATTTCAAGCGGAGGCACATCTAAAATATCATCACCAATATAAGCAATTTCATCCAGCTCAAGCCTGAGTTCAAGCATTAATTCCCTGATTTTTTTTACTTTATCATAACAGTGTTGGTAAATATATTTAACTCCAAGCTCACTAAATCGATTTTTAACAACTTCGCAGTCTCTTGCACTGATAATTGCAATTTCTATTTGATAAGACTGAGCAAGTTTTATACCCTGACCATCCCGTACATGAAAGCGTTTTATAGCTTCGCCGTCCTTTGAGTAAAAAAGGGATCCATCAGTTAAAACACCATCTACATCAAGAACCAGAAGCTTTATCTTTTTTACATTCTTTAGAGTTTCTTTTAATTCCGCTTTTTGCATAATAATAGTTTACAATAAATGATATGGAGAGGTACCCAAGTGGTTTAAGGGGGCTGACTCGAAATCAGTTAGACGGGCAACTGTCACGCAGGTTCAAATCCTGTCCTCTCCGAATTCACAACTAAAGGTTCTGTCCAATTTATTTGGCAGAACCGATCTCACTAAGAACTTGACCCATGAAGGCTTCAGCTCGTCTGAAGCCATATAAAGAAACGAAATCAGATTGGCGGATAAAACTGCCACGTGGGTTCGAATCCCACTCCCTCCGTTTTGATATAATTAAGAACATAATTTATGAGACCATCTTCAGTAAATCAAGTAGAACTTTCAAGAAGAGCTGACATTGCAAACTTCTTTGCACCTAAAGACATTCAACTCCCAATAATCCACAGTGGGATTTTAACTGAACGCCAGACACTCCTAAAAGCAAAGAAATTAAATCCAAAACAAACATATCCTGTTACAAACCCTTATACTCATCAAAGTATTCAAATGACAGGAGCAAAAATCCTTGAACGTATTCAACAAAGGAATCTACCTACAATTGGTATGGTAATAGCTAAAGGACGACAAGGAAATGGTACTTGGTACGTTGTTCTTAAAGAACATTTTGATGATTTAGCATCCCAACCAAAATATGTAAGATATGACTAGTAACTTAATTATTTATCAAGCAACTACCTTCAACTCAGGAATATAAACATGTCCTTTATGGTTTATAATTTTTGTTCGAACTAAGTCCACGACACCCTGGTCTAAATCAATGTACAGACCTCAAAGCAAATCTGACGCTGTAAGCAACGAATAGATATAGTGAGTAGCACTGTGGGGTAACTTTTTATGCAGCTAAAGCTAGTTCTGGAATATAAATATGTCCCTTACGATTTATAATTTTATGTCGAACTTCATCCACGACGCTAGACCCTGTTGCATAAGATTGATTTAGAACTGAATATTAACAATGTAATTAGTAAATCTATTTTTACTTTTTTTATCTGTACCCTTATAATAGTCTTTAATTTAAGAGTAATTAAAAAGGAGAAACTATGTCTAATTTATACGTAGGGCACGTTGGTCCAATTATAGTTGGTCCTCCTAAAAGATCTAATCACATAAGTCCATTTCTACAAAGTATACCTGAAGTTAAAGTAGAACCACTAAGTGATTTTTTGGCTAATTTAACAACTGATGAAAAAAGATTCTTATCAAATGGAATTGTTACCCATGATAGTGTAACTTGGGAAGGAAGAGTATTTGCTCGTGGAACTATAAGACAGGGAAATATAGACAAAATTATTGTACCAATGATAAATGAAGGTAAAATTCCTGACGAATTGGATTTTGTTGAGCTACAACATTTACTTGGGGTTTATGACCACAAATCTCTTGAACTAGCACTGTTTGAATTACTAAAAGACGTTGGAGAGCATGGTATAAAATGGGATAATTAATTTTTGTATGTAACCAAGTTTGTATACAATCCCTTTTATTAAAGAATTACCACCTTAAGAAGACTTATTTATTAAATTTTAATTGAAACTGCTCTTTCTGATTTACCTTTTATTGCTAGAGTTTTAGAAACTCTAAAAAGTTGTCTTGCAACTATTTTTCCAAACTTAGTATTTGCATTGTTATCTCTTTGAAGCCATGAAATAATCTCTTCAGTTGTATTTAAATCTACTAATTTTAGAACAGTAGAATTCATTCCATACCCTTTTGCAAAATCACTATTTGGATTATTTATAGCCCATAAGGCTAAATCGTTTGCTTCTTCTGTAGAGTCAGTAATTCTTTTATTTTTACCTAAATAAAATGCTGCTTGCTTTTCACCCGTAACTGTATGCTCATTTTGTGCCAGTAAAATTATTTCTCTTCTTACATCATTATCTTGGAATTCAAACCTTTCAGCAAATGTAGGATTAAATTTACTTAAATTACCAAATATTGTTTTTGCATACGCTACTGCTTTTCGATTTGGCTTTGGAACAGGCTTTGGTGGTTTTGCTAAAACTTTAGGCGTGGGGGTTGCGACAGTTTCTGCTAAAGGCTTAGGAACTATTTTAGGCTGACTATCAAAATTATAATTTTCAAAAAGATCTAATAAACTTCTTCCAAACTTTGTTTCTTTATGTTCTTCTGTCCATGTTTTTAAAGCAGTTTGTTCTGTGCCACTTAAAAATTCTAACAGTCTTTCATTTAATCCTATGCCTTGAGCAAAAGCATGATCTGGATTTTCTTTACACCACTCAATTAAAGGATGCACATTCTGTAGTGTAAGGAGTCTTTCATTCTGCCCAAAGAAACAAACTGAGTCCACAGCACCAAATTTAGGATTTTTAGCCTGTGTTATTAAAACAGTTCTTCTTTCAGTAGGAATTCTATATGCTTTAGCTTCAGCCAGTGATCTAAATAAGACTATAGCTGCTAATTTTCCTCTCTGCCCAGGTATGCGTATCGAAGATGTATCTACTGTAGCAGTGCTTGCCTCGCTGGGCGTAACACTTATCCAACCCTTTGCAAATGTATGGTTTCCATTTGCTTTGGACCAGCTATCCAGCTCTTGAATCTCATCAAAAGATAATATCTTTCTTATCACTTTTAATTTCTTTCCGATTAAATTAGCTAAAGGAGTTTGGCTAGTTTTACATCTTCCAATTAATATTCTTCTAGCTTCAGGATCTTTAAGCTTTACAAAATCTAAAACTTTTCGATTAATTCCTTGTTTGGAATCCAGAGCTTCTAAAACTATCTTCATAACTAGACCGGAACTGGTATCATCATCTAAAAAAATTCTTCTTTGAAGTACTTCACTAAATCCACCTGTTCCTTTAAAGGCTAAATCTATCAGATCCTTTTCTTCTAAATAAACTCTAAGTCCGACATTACATGCAACTCCAAGAGAGAAAAAACTGTATGAATCACTTGGAGCCTTTTGTGCTATCTCTAAAACATTATCTTCTTGTACTAAGAAGTCAAACCTTTGAGCTAAGCTAAAAATTACAGGAGAACTACGATTAGTTTTAGTTTTTTGGCAGTAACTTATTATTAAATCTCTATCCTTTATTGATAAGGGTTCTCTTGATTCATAAAGCCACAACAAATCAGTATAATTAAGCTCTTTACCAATATCTAGTTTGTCTAATATTCTCCAAAGTGAGGAACAATAATCAGGTTTAACTGGTTCCTGCTTAAGTGCCTCGCTAAGTAAAAAAGGAATGTTAACTCCTTCTCTACTTCTTTCAGGCAGTCTGAATATGCCTAGAAGTGTACCAGCATTTCTCTTAGCTATAGGAATAGCAGCAGGTTTCATTTGATTTGCTATGCGTACTCTTGCAGGAAGAGCTCTAGAATAATTATCCGCTGCTAAACCACTTGTTTCAGGAACCTCTTTTTCACAAAATACAGAAAGTAATTCAAGTCCTTGTTTTGCTTCTGTCTCTGAAAAAGAACATATAGCTATCACTGTAAAATTTGTTTCAGAAATATTATTTCTTCTAACAACTATTATTTCTTGGGGGATTGTTGGATCGTCACTTGGTCTATGAAAGACAATAGCAAGAACTTTTTTTTCATTTAAGATTTGAATTCTCTCAAGTGGAGTATTGGTCTTATCAAGTAGTGTTTTTAAATCTCTTTTACTAAAATAGTCAGTAGAAGTATTATTTCCTTTTCCTAAAACTTCAATTTCTTTAAAATCACTAGAAAGACTATCAAGATTAAAAACCACTTTAAAGCCTATAATGCTTTCTAAATCACTACAAAGAGTTTCATCCTCTGTTTTTGGTGTGGGATATAAACCAGTAAATATTAACCTTGGTCCTTGAATAACAATTGGCACTAATGTTTCCTTTAAAAATTTAAACCCATCTTGAAAAGATTAATTAACATTCTATCTTTATATTGATAAAAAGATTTGAAAGTAACTAATATGAAAAATGTAAAGCATAAAAGACTATTTATTTAGAATAGCTTGTGCAAAATAGTGTTCTTGATTATTTTGAGTCCACTGTAATAAAAAAGGTAATAAAGGGAAAAGGACAAGCAGCTAACTTCAACACAGGAATATAAACATGTCCTTCATAGTTTATAATTTTTATTCGAACTAAGTCCATGACACCCCGATTTCATTTTTATAAGTTCAGACAAGCTGAGCTTTCCTTTGGTCAAGCCTCTAGTTGGATCACATTTGCTGGATAAACCAGACAAATGCTATAGTTGCAAGAAAGTTATATACAGTTTTCTATCTAACTCACTTCTTTTATCCATAGATCAGCTACTTTAGTATCTTCTTTGTCATCTTTATTTCCAATCTTTAATTCTGAAAGATTGGATTTGATCCTTTTTTTTGTAATAATTATAAACCGCCTTAAGGCACTGATTTCAGCCTGTGAAATATCCTTAGGATTTTTTAGTTTTATCTGGACGGCACTAACTGAATAAAGATCCATTGCTATATCAGACATTTTAATAAGCTCAAGCTGCCTGACTACCATATTGTTTCCATATTTTAGCCCAAGCTGTGCTGTTTTAAGTGAAAGGATTTTTGCATGATACTGCAGCCACAGCGCATCACCTAGATTCAAAATCCCTTTTTCAAAACGCAGCATTCCAAGAGCTAACCTGAGGTTGGCAGGTATAAACAAACGGAAGAAGTCAGGTTTAAATTTTTTCTTTTTCTTTTTTGTTTCATCTTCTTTTTTTGATTTGCCTAAAGAAACAAATGGCTTAACCAGTGCAAAAAAATGTCTGCCAATCATATCTGCATCATTTTTTACACCCTGCACACCAACTCCAGTAACAAGCTGCTTCATGGCTTCATTTACACCCTCTACAACAATCCCTATCCATGCATCACGGAAAGAAAGTTCCATTCCACGGTTATGTCCGCGCATGGTTCCAGTTCCACCCCAGAGGCGCATTGAGTAAGTAGCTACATCCCAGCTGCCTTCAGTAGCAAGAACTTTTATAGCCGCACATTCTGCAATAATATTCATACTTTCACTATATTCCTGGATTAAAGCTGTAGTCATATCTGAAATTACTCTAAGAGAACTGACTGTAACTGCCATGTGTGAAATATATTTTTTTACCTGAGGTAGATCAGACTGTTTACCACCAAAGGCTTTAAACATTTCTCTTTTCATTGAGTGGTGCAGTGCAGCTTCAAAAATAACTCTTGCAGCTTCAGCACTCGATGCTCCAAAACCAGCACGTCCTTTATTTAAGCCATTAAATATTACTTTTGCCCCACCTTCAACTCCACCTAAAACCTGATCAACCGGTATTTTAAAGTTTTCAAAAGTAATGTGAGCTTGATTACTCCCGCGAATCATCATGAGATCTAGAGGACTAGACATTCTCATTCCAATTTTTGCAAGCTCTTCTCTTTTTTTATTTATATCGTCTTTTGAGTCTGTAATTTTAAATGGTAATTCAACTATAAAAACTGTTGGTTTCATGACTTCCACATCAAGTCCCTGATTAAGATCTGTTTTAGCCATCATGTACATAAGTCCGGATCTATGAATATTTGTTATATAAATCTTCTCGCCATTTACTATCCAGTTTTTCCCATCATCTGAAAGTTTTGCAATGCATTTCATTTTTCCAACAGCATCAGTACCGCTAGCTGGCTCAGTCAGACCAAATGCCACAAGAAATTTTCCAGTAGCTACCTGGGCTAAATATTTTGATTTTTGCTCTTCATTACCATACATTAAAAGTGGAGCAGAACCAATAGTACTGTGTGCGCTGACCAAAGCTAAAAGTGTACCTGAAATATGAGCTAAAGTTCTAAGCACCATGTCATATTCTTTCTGCGTAAAACCCAGACCACTATTCTTTTTAGGCACCTTAAGTTTAAAAAGTCCTATGTCACTCATTCTCTGTAAAACTTCAGGAGACACATATGCTTCCTGATCTATTTGAAATGGATTTAAGAGTGCAGGAAAAAACTTATCCTGTGAAAGGTTAAGTTCAGTAAGCCAGTTCTTAAGAGAAAATGCAGGGGTACTTAAAAGTCCTTTCGCTTCTCTTTCATATTCATCAATTTTTCTTTTTTCTTCATTATATTCATCGAGTGCTGTTTGTTTATATTCAACATCTTCCTGGTTTGTGCCATAGCCTTTAAGTAAATAATCAAGAGTTCCATAACTTCTTCTCAAAGCAATTTGAATTAATTTGCAGTATGCTTCAATTCTTTCTTTTTCTTCACCTTTTAATTCTGTATTTAAAGATGAAAGGAGATTTAAGGGTAAATATCCTCTGAATATTTTGTGAAAAACACCTTCTTCCTGGGTTTTATCACCCACCATATCCTGACTTTCACTTAAAACTTTTTTAATCTCTTCTTTTTTATCTGGTTTCAAAATAATTGAAGCCTCTTTTTGTAAACTCATTGGACCATTTTATCCTTTCATTGGTATTGTACCCTTAAAAGTAGTAATATCTACAAAGAGAAAAATATGGTTAATTATCTGTATTGGCTTCAGGTGTTAATTGGATATATAAATTACAGAATCTATGATCTTAAAAAATAGAACAAAAAGTTTAATTCAAGTTCACATTGCTGTTTTTCTTTTTGGATTTTCAGCTCTCTTTGGAAAATTTTTAAACTTGTCACCAATTGTTATTGTTTTTGGCAGAGTTACATTTGCTGCTATTGCACTTGGTGCAATTTTAATTCTTTCAAAGAAACATTTTAAATTAAAGCCTAAAAAGGATTATTTCTACATGTTTTTTCTCGGTTTTATTTTTGCCTTTCACTGGGCTGCATTTTTTCAATCAGTACAGGTTTCAAACATAGCAATTGCTGTTCTTACTTTTTCAACTTATCCATTGTTTGTAACTTTCATGGAGCCATATTTTTTTAAAGAAAAAATACGACAAAAAGACATCATCATTGCACTTATTACTTTCTCGGGAATAATGCTTGTTATACCAAGTTTTGAGCTAAAAAATAATTTTACACAGGGTGCCTTATGGGGCATTATTGCAGGGTTTACAGGAGCTATGTTAACTATTTATAATAAGCTTTTTGTAAAAAAATATTCTGGCATGTTACTGGCTTTTTATGAATGCTCATTTGCTGCAATCATTTTATTACCATTTGTTTATTGCACTCAATTTAAGCTAGGCTCTTCTGATGTTTTGCTCCTCATATTACTTGGGGTTATATTTACAGCTCTTTCACATGTATTATATATAACTAGTGTTTCACACATGAAAGCACAATTAGCCAGTATAATTACATGCCTTGAACCTGTTTACGGGATAATTTTTGCAGTAATTTTACTAAATGAAATTCCAACCATTAGAACCCTGACAGGAGGATTAATTATTTTAGGTTCAACAATTTATGCAACATTAAAACCAAAGGATTAATTATAAGAAAAATGTTCTGTAATATATTGGATGACTGTTAAATATAAGTAATCAATCTATGTTATAGTTTCTGAAGATTCAATACATTGGCAACTACAAATAGGAAGGGCAACATGAATAAAATAAGTAAAACTACAAGCACCATTTATGCCATTCTTTTAATTGGTGGGGGGATAATGGGATTTGTGAAAGCTCACAGCACTATTTCTCTTCTGACTGGCATAACAAGCGGAGTTTTAATTCTTATACTCCTTAATAAAAGTAAAAAGAAACCAAAGCTTAGCTATGATTACATAACAGCAATAAGCCTTATTCTCGGGCTATTTTTTGCATATAGATTTGCCCTGCATAATGTTTTTATGCCAAGCGGGTTAATGCTAATGCTTAGCGCAATAAGCTTCACAGTAGTTGGCTTTAGCGGGCTTAAACAAACTAAGCAAAAATCGTAAAGTTACAATTTAATGATTCATTTTCCACATTTACCCTATGATGTTTTTATAGTCAAGTTGTTTAACCAGTTTTGTGGAAAAAGTATTTTTTGGGATACCCTTAGCCTAATATTTCTTTCAGTTGATGCTCTTAGAACTGCAATTTTAGTTGCTTTAATAATTGGAATTTGGGAATACGGAAAAGCAAAAAAAGATATAAATTCAAATAAAAGAGTTCTTGCAATTTTATTTAGTATAGTTTTAACGCTTGGAATAATTGAAATTTTAAATGCTCTTATAGAAAGTCCAAGACCAATAGTTACTTATAAAAGCTCAATTAACTCTCCAATCATCACAGAAAATACACAACCACTCTGGAAAAATGGCTGGGTAAGAAACCCAAAGCATGGCTCATTTCCAAGCGACACAGTAGCACTTCTTGCCTCTATGGCAATAGGTTTATTTCTCTGGAATAGAATACTTGGAATATTTGCAATCATCTTTGTAATCTTTGCAGGAATATTACCAAGACTATATTTTGGCCTTCATTATCCATCAGATATGATCCTAGGATTTCTAATTGCAGTATTTTCATCATTTATAGTAGAAAGAGTTAAGTTTTTTGACTTGTTGAGCTTAAAAATATTAGATCTGCAAAGCAGGCATCCTTATACTGTTGGCGTTATTGGCTTTTATTTGGCTTATATAATTTCTGAAAAATTTATCTTAATTAGAAAGCTGCCAATTTGGCTAAAAACCATGTTTGGTTATTAGTCTAGAATCTTTTTATTGAAAACCTAGCAACATAATTGATCGTATTGAATGTCTTTATTTCTATAGTCATAAATTGAGCTTACCATTTTAGAAGCTTCTTTTTGCAGCCTATATGCAGGATAAATATTTTTTCTTACATCTTCTTCGCTGATACTATAGCCATATTGGGGTAAAACATTTTTTCTTATATGCTCACTAGCTTCAGGAAAATTATTTAGTATTCGTGCTGTACTGCTTGGCAATAGTCCTCCCAAAAGCGCTCCTACAAGCTCTGCAAATGGCTCTCTTCTGTTTCTTAAAAAATATCCAACTTTCTCTTCTTCTTCAGAAGGTATTTTAGCCATATCTTTTTCATAAGCTTTAATAAAGCTGTCATAATCTGAATAAACCGGATTTTTAAGATAATCTAAAGCGTGTCCTATTTCATGAAATACTAATGACTGAAGCCAGTCCTTTGAATCAGCCTGATTAACAATGTCATCTGTTGCATATTTAGTATATTTTTGTGGTGCAACAATTTTTTTAAAATCTGGCAGATAAAACCCTGCAGTATTTGAATGCTTTCTGTTATCAATCCACTGTCCATTTACTTTTTCAATCCATGGCTTAGATGAATCATTTTTTCTATTTTCATCTTCAGTTTTCCAGCCTGGATACAGCCGGTAATAAGAATCTTGAATATTACCAGCTATCATTACTTCAGTTCCATTGTTATTAAGTGCAGTAATTAATGCTGGCGGCATTTTTCTAAGCGGCTGATCCATATTAAATAAAAAATTAGAACTTACCTCAGTATGCTTTGGAATACTCATTAAAGGCGACATAATAAAACTGGCATCGTATGAGTCACCTTTATCATAAATCTTATATACACCATTTAAACCTGCTCCACTGGCATCTACCATTGCTACAGGGGTTGTAGGATCGTTAGACTTTGGAAAAAGTCGTCCCTGTTTTTTATCTTCTGCGTCACAAACAGCAAATGTTACCTTCTGATTTTTACTTTCTTTTCTGCGCGCAATATAAAACCAGCTAGAAGTATTAGTTTCTACTTTATAATATGTAGCATATTCATCAGGAATTCGGTTGCCAGAAATAATTTCAGTGATTTGTAAGACCGGTGGATTTACTTGGTTTGAATCTGCTTTAGAAATTCGCGATGCTAATGCTGCAGCAAGTGAAGATACTAAAAAAGTACGCCTGTCTACTCTTATACTCATTTTTTCTACAAAAATATTAATTGACCTGCAAAGTCAATGACTATTTCCTTGATTTATAGCTATTAGTTAATATTCTATAAAAATAATTGGTTTAAATAAAGGATAATTAAGAACAGAATTGTAATATCTTTGTAAGATGGCAGGCCAGTTAAATAATTCAAAGTTTTTTGTTCAGGAATCTGCTACAAAAAAAAACTGTCAGCTTATAAATAAAAATGTTTTTGGTTTGATGTTAAATAACCAACTTGATAAAAAGTGCTTATTTCTGCGATTTATAGAGTTATTGTTTCAAATTTCGTAAAGAATAATAAATAAAAAAAGTAACTGTACAAATTGTTTATAAATTGAACTATTTAAAATTATGCAAAACCTAGGGATAAAAAAGGAGAAAACCATGAACAAAGCTTTAAAATTAATTATTGCAATAACTATTTTTTCATTAACACTTACAATATCTACTTTTGCACAAACTGTCGAAATAGGCTCAAAACAAAGTTTAACTGTTTCAAGCCCAGGATTTTTTCCTTTTTCATCCATATCAAATGCTACATTCAAACAAAATCTTCCTGGAAATCCCAACCTAGAAGTACTTTTTACAAATTTTCTTGGTTCTCCTTGTAATATTGCTCCTGCTGCTGATTTTGGAGAAATTGGTTCACCATTAATGGTTACAGGCAACGGAAATTTTATTATTGATTTCAGTATGGCTGGACCAAATGCAGGAACATTTGGTTTATCACTAGTACCTCAAAATGGTACCTGTATTTTTGATATTCTTGTACAAAAACCCTCTATATCAAGTTCAAGTTCAAGCAGCGGCAGCATAATTACTGGAAACTCCTTTTTCCCAAATTCAATTACTGTAGTTGGTGCATTTCTTTCTGACCCACTGGTAAGTCAGCTATCCAATGATTCAAATAACAAACAATGTCAAAATAGTCCTACAGGAATAAACAGTACTCCACTTACAACTAATCAGAACTTTATTGCTGGTCTCTATCAGGAACTACTGGGAAGAGACGCAATGTCATTAAATAAAACAATTAGAAATCTAAATTCAAAGTCTACTGAAAATTACTTTACTCTTGAAGCAACTGGCACAAAGAAACTAGCAATGTCCGTATATAATCAACAACTTTCAAACACTACAGACATGGTTCAGATTTATGTAACAGGAATTTTTCCTTCTGTTGCTAAAGATAGCAGCATAATGATCGGCTCAAACAGAGTATTTGACTCAGAAGTAGAAGTTACCTTAAAAGATCAGGTGGACCCAGCACTTGCAGCAGTTCAGCATGCGCTTGTTTCAGCAACTATGCCATGGCAATTATCACCAAACGGTGGACATTTTATTATACAAGGCGGTGGCTGTGTGGGACCATACTGCACAATTGTTGAGTCTGGAATGGTTGTTATAGTACCAGGCGGTGCATGTACACCTGAAAAGCTAAGTAAAAGAAGAGCAGGCTATCCAACAGTAAATCCAAGCAAATTCTTTGATCCGTTTCCTGCTAGTTCAAAAACAATTCAAATTCCAACAAGTGACATAGTTAATCCAAAACATCCTCTTGTATCAAAAGTTTTGCAGGACAGCGCTTACCTAATCTTCCAGCCTGTACCACCAGGTGCAATGCTTATACAACAGTTAAATCTAGGGATAAGTGATAAAAAGAAAAACTAATTCGGGGCAAATCCACGCCTCATGGTATTCTCGGTTACAACACGTGGTTCTACAAACTGAAGTAGATAATCTTTGCCACCTGCTTTTGAGCCAATGCCTGACATTTTAAAGCCGCCAAACGGTTGCCTGCCAACTTTTGCTCCAGTACATGAACGGTTTATGTATAAATTGCCTACTTTAAATTTTTCTTTTGCCTTTTGAATATTTCCCGGACTTCTTGAAAACAAACCACCGGTAAGTGCAAACTTTGTTCCATTTGCAATTTTTAGTGCCTGCTCAAAACTATCTGCTTTAATTACAGCAAGCACTGGAGCAAATATTTCTTCCTGTGCAATTTGTGCATCGGGCTTTATATCTGCAAATATTGTCGGGGAAATAAAATAACCTTCACTTGAAACTGGCTCATTTCCGGTCAACATTTTCCCTTCTTTTTTACCAATTTCAATATATTTTTTTGTGTTTTCAAATGCACTTTTATCTATTACAGGACCCAGGTAAGATCCAGGATCACAGGCTCGTCCAATTTTAATAGACTTTGTCGCCTCTACAAGTCTTTCCAAAAAATGATCGTATGCTTCTTTTACAACTACAACTCTTGAAGCTGCTGAACATTTTTGCCCAGCATATCCAAATGCACTATAAAGTACCCCTTTAACTGCTTCATCCAGATCTGCATCATCGTCTATGATAATTGCATTTTTCCCACCCATTTCACAAATAATTTTTTTAACAAAATCTTGCCCAGACTTTACCTCAGTAGCTATTTTATTTATAGAAAGCCCTACTTCCATTGAGCCCGTAAATGCAATCAAGCTTATATCCTTATGTCCCACCAGATAATTTCCAACTGTTCTTCCATCACCTGGCAAATAATTACAAACTCCAGAAGGCAAACCTGCTTCGTGAAGTATCTGCACATATTTTGCTGCTATAACACTTGCTTGTTTTGCAGGTTTTAGTACAACTGTGTTTCCAGTAATAATTGCTGCCGAACTCATTCCAGTCAAAATTGCAAGCGGAAAATTCCATGGAGAAATAATTGCTGCAACACCCCGTGGCTGATAAAAAGAGCAATTTTCTTCACCTGAAGGACTGATAAGTTTTTCAGGAGTAAATAGTTTTATAGCTTCAAATGCATAATAATTTAAAAAATCTATTGCTTCACTTACATCACCATCAGCTTCTCTCCACGGTTTTCCTTCTTCAAGAACCATTACTGAAGCAAGCTCAAATCTTTTTTTTCTCATTATTTCACTGGCTTTAAAAAAAAATTCTGCTCTCTCGGAAACAGGCACATTCTGCCAGTCCTGAAATGCATTAAGAGCAGCATTTATAGCACTATCTGCATGTATAACTGTTGCCATAGCAAACTTACCAACAACTTCAGAGGATTTTGAAGGGTTTATTGAATCAGTCCATTCATTTGTTCCTACTTCTTTCCCATTAATTATTAATGGGTATTTTTCCCCGAGTGATTTTCTGGTCTCACTAATTGCATTTTGGATTAACTCACAATTTTGTAAAATAGAAAAGTCGGTATCAGGTTCGTTTACAAAAACCTTATCAATAAACGAGTGTAGAGCCATTTCACACAATGGCTCTACAGAAGGCGATTTTAATAATTCATCTTCTGAAACACCTTCTGCAAACCCCTGTCTTAGAAACGATTCATTTGCAGTATTTTCAAGAAGTCTTCTAACCAGATATGCCATTCCGGGGATTAATTCACCATATGGAGTATAAATTCTTACTCTTTCCCCAAGCTCAACCATTGCTTCTTTTATAGGATCTGCCATTCCAAATAAAAATTGATATTCAACTGCACCTTTTGGAAGTTTTAATACTTGGGCATAAGCTTTTGCATTTGAAATAGATCTAATATTATGACTTGCAATGGCAGAATAAATATGAGGGTAATTATCCAGTAATATACCGGTCAATTTTTCATAATTAGCATCTGTCTCATTTTTGTTTTCAAAAACAGGACATTTCCATCTTTTTTGCTTAGAAATAATTGATTCATAGTCCCAGTATGCACCCTTTACAAGTCTTACAGTAACAGGAACTCCGCGTCTTTTTGTCCACTCAATCAAATCTTTTAAATCTTTTTCACTATCTTTTAAATAAGCCTGAATTACAATACCTGCATATTTCCAGTCACTAAATTCATTTTCTTCAAGAATCTCTTTAAAAACAGTGAGGGTAAGATCCTTAAAGTGATAATCTTCCATATCAATATAAATAAATACATTAACTTCTCTCGCCAGTTGAAGAATAGGTCTAAGTTTGTCTTTTAGAATATTCACTGAATCTTTAAAATTCATTGGATCAGCCTGAGAATAAAGAGATGAAAGCTTAACTGAAACATTTACTTTCGAAAGAGCCCCATGTGGTGCACTATCCACAAGATCAATATCTTGCCATCTCAGTGCTTCTTTTGACAATCCTGAGACAAGATCAAGATAAAGATTCTGGTAATAACTTGCTTCTCTCTCACTCAAAACTGCTTCACCCAGAATATCCACAGTAAATGTCATTTTCTTTTTTCTAAGCTCATTGACTTTTTGAACAACTTCTTTTATATTTCCACCAGCTATAAAAGTCCTTGCCATTTGTGTTACACCAGTTCTTACAGCAACACCTGCAGCCATTTTTCCAATAAAGTTGCCAGAACTAATATCAGCAGTAGCTTTTATAAGTTCAGAGTGCTCACCTTTAAAATTTGCAAAATATTCCTGTATATGCCTAGCTAACTGATCATCTGAAAATAAAGTAGGAAGAACATCTACAAATCTGAAAAGTTCAATTTTTAACTTTTCATCCTTCATACCAATTTCCATGAGTTTTGTACTCCAGAAGGAACGATCAAAAAATGAAGTTTTAGAACTTCTAACTTTATTAAAAATTTCTTTTCCAATTTTCTGAATTTCTTCTTCCAAAGATATAATTGCATCCGAAGGACTCTTTGATAACGTTTCTTTCATAATGAAAACAATAATACAACAGAAACAATAGATTTATTTTGTTAATATTATAAATTCCTGCTTAGTAACAGGCATTACAGATAGTCTGCTTTGTTTGAGAAGTTGCATTGAAGATAAGCCTTTTTCGTTTTTTATTTCTTTGAGGGTAAATGGTTTATTTAGTTTTTTTAACGGTATAAGCTCCACAACCACCCATGTATTGGTTTTATCCTTTGGATCCTGATAATGCTCTTTAGATACTTCTGCAATTCCTACTATTTCTGGACTTTCTCCGCTATGGTAAACAAGAACACTATCACCCTTTTTCATGGTTTTTAAATTATTCCTTGCCTGATAATTTCTAACACCATCCCAGATAACTTTCTTGTCTCTTAAAAGATCGTCAAAGCTGTATTCTTCAGATTCAGTTTTTACAAGCCAATAACTCATAATATGAGATAATTATAAAATGGAATATAGGATATTAGGCAAAACAAATTTAAAAATATCAGCAATTGGTTTTGGTGCTTGGGCTATTGGCGGAAATATGTGGGGTCCACAAAATGACTCAGACTCAATAGCAGCAATTAATAAATCTATTGATCTAGGTGTTAATTTTATAGATACTGCAGCTGCTTATGGGAATGGTCACAGTGAGCAAATAATAGGAAAGGTATTAAAAACAAGAAAGGAAAAAGTTTATATAGCTACAAAAATACCACCACTTATGTGGCCACCATCTCCAATAACCCATGCAAAAGATGCATTTCCGAAGGATTCAATAATAAAATACGTTGATCAAAGCTTAAAAAATCTTGGAGTTAATTGCATTGATTTAATTCAGCTTCACTCCTGGAGAGAAAATTGGACAAATGATACGGACTGGTATGAAACCCTGATGGATCTTAAAAAATTAGGAAAGATAAAATTTATAGGTGTATCAGTTCATGACAACCTAGAAGATGAAGCACTTGGTTTAATTGAAACAGGAAGAATTGATACTATTCAGGTAGTTTATAATGCTCTCTCTCAAACTCCAAAAATAAATTTATTTCCGAAAGCGCTTAAGTATAATATAGGAATTATTGCTAGGGTGCCACTAGCTTATGGTGCACTTAGCGGAAAGTTTAATCCTACTACCACATTTCCTGCAAACGATTTTAGGGGAAACAAATATACAGGGCAGGGATTAACTGACGTGTTAAACAAAGTAGAATTATTAAAAAAAACAATTGGAACATCTGAGGAAAAATTACTTATTTCAGCAGCCCTTCACTTTGCACTGGCACATAAAGCAGTCTCAGTTACAATTCCCGGAATAAGAAATATTTCTCAGGCAGAAGAAAATTGTTCAATCTTTGATAAAGATAAAACTATAACTCCAGAAATTATTAATTTGTTAAATAACCTTATGGTGCAAAAAGTTTATTAAAGCTATCATCCTGCTTATTTGATTTACAGGACTGAAGAAGAATTTTGTAACTATCCAGAAGTGCTTGTATATTTTCAAGTATTTTATGTTTTTTATAATTTAAAGCATTATCAGTATCATAAGCCACCAAGCAATGATTAATATTTCCTTCAAGATTTTTAATGCTTTGAAGCTGCTCCTGTGTCAGTTTCGCGATTTTACACTTTGGCTTTATATTAGATTCAATTCTTGCAATTTCTTTAAGTTTTTTATGAATGATTAATAAAGATTTTAAGGCTTCAGGACTTTCACTCTTTTTCTCAAAATTTAAAACTTCAGCTGTATTTGATGCAAACATGGGTTTTATTTTGACGCGAAGACAATCAACTCAGTTCCAAAATATCATTAAAAACAAAATTCCTATATGGGTTCAATATAATTTCAGATAACTAAACTCAATTACTTAGCTGATGATTTCTTGCATTTTTTAAGCATTTTAAGACATCAGTACATTAAATTTTTCTTATTTAACCGCTCAAATTGTAAAAGTCATTGTTGCTCAGTAAATTACAAGAATTTAACTCAATAGAAATTACTCTTGTATCAGTTTAAATTAACTTAAATCTAATCAAAAGGGCATATTACCTTTAGCAATTGCCTCATTTTTTAGAGGATTTTGCCTGAAGCTATTATAGAATACCTTTGCTTGTTTTTTTTGGGCAATTTAGTTCTATTTGGCCCATTATTAATTTTTAAATGCTTAAACAAAATAAAAGACAACTGTTAAATCTTTTGAGGCCATGTATTAGTTTGCTTCTTGTATTTCTATACAATTTACCCACTCTTGCAGCCCTGGATATTAATTATAAAAATTTATTTTATCTGCCCGGTTCAAAAGAAACATTACTAGCTCAGGCTCCACAAACAGATCAAACATCTCCAACCATTCAAAAGGAAATATCGCCATCTATTTCAGCTCCAGATCCACAGACTCTTCAGATAAAACCAGTAGAACAACAGGCTGAAACAAAAACAGATCAAGCTCCACAAGAGCAAGCACCTCCATCACCACCCCCTTCAAGTATTAAAAATGAAATATTACCTTCTATTCCAACTTCAGATTTGCAAGCTCCTGTACCGCCAACGCCTATAGCAGTTCCAGCCCCTGAAAATCCAGCACAGCCAGTACAGGTAATAACCTCAAATCCAGTTTCAAACACTTCAAATTTCATTGACCACAATGAATCATTAACAAAGTTCTCAAGCAGCTGTTCAAAAACAGAAAACAATTTTTCATTTGCTTCTTCATCATTTCAGGTAAATTTATTACCACTGTCAGTTTCACTGCTTAAAACAGATAACTCTGCCTATTTACTGCTTACGGGAGTATCAAACGATAAAACCATTGGAACAATATTTAAATATTCAGATGGATCTTTGAACAAAATACTGACTTTTTTAATATCACCCACAAAAATATCATCACTACTTTCATTCACCGGAGATTTTGACGGAAATAAATTTACAGACTATGCAATTATAGACCCATTATCCAAAAAGCTTTTTATCATTAAATACTTACCTGAAGAGCATACTTTTTCCAGCGAACCATTTACCCAGCCAATTTTATTTTCACCATCAGCTTTTGCTACTGGAGATTTTAATCAGGACAATAAAACAGATTTGATTCTTTCAAACGATTTAGACAATTCAATTAATTTTTTATTATCTGATAATTCACTAAACACAATTTCATTTACATCTTTTGCAAGCCAATTGAAATCTTCTTCAAAAGTATCATCAATAGCCACTTTTGATGCAAATAATGATGGCTTACTTGATTTTGCAATATCTGAGCCTGATGAAAAGAGAATAAGCATTTACAGCGCAAATAAAACATTTGAATTCACTAATAGCAATACCATTGCAACAGAATCTCATACAACATTTTTAACAACAACTGACACAAATAATGACAAATTTATTGATCTCATATCGTTAAGCAAAAATCCTGACTCTGCTACTATTTACCTGGGTGACAAATCAGGAAAGTTCGCAAAGCAATCAAACTATAATCTCCTATCATCACCACTAAATAAGTCATTAACATTTGATTTAAACAATGACTGCAACATTGATTTGGGTATATTTTTTACAGATAAAAATACATTTTCATATTTAATTGGGCTTGGAAGTGGTTTATTTAAACCCTCAATAGAATTTAATGCCGACAATGCTCTTGACGCAACAAGTGAAGATATAAATGGTGATGGCATTAAAGACATTCTTTTTGTAAAAAAAGATGGAACTATAAATCTCCTTATAAGACAGGCAAAAACTGAAAGTGAAAATCCTTCACCACCTGATAACACTAAAACAGAATCAAATACAATATCTAATTTAACTGAGCAAAGTAAATCTGAAACGACTTTCACTGAAGATCTACCTCCTGTTCTACAAACAAGTAATGTAAAAACTGAACACAATTTAATTGTTAAATTTAACGATGGTGCTGTTTTAGATAAAAACACTACTAAACAAATATTACAAGATGCTATAAACGGAGAAAGCAATGTATCTGTCCAGCAAGTACATGAGCCTGAATCTGTAAAAGAAATACAAGGAGCTGCAACTAATTTAAAAAGAGAGTTTGCACTTAGGAAAACAAGTGGCAAACAGCTAATATTCCGAGGCAGAAGTCTTGGTGAACAACTATCAAATGAAGAAGCAGTAAAAGCAGCAATAAGTGACTTAGACCCAAAAACCAAAGAAACACTACAAACATTTGCAGTATCAGTAACCACAAATGAGTCTCTTCAAACAACTATTTCAAAAATAAGTGAAGATCCAAAGGTTGCTTATGTTGAACCGGATTACCCATTATTTATTGCATTAAATCCAAACGATCCATTTTACTCATCTATTGGAAGCTGGGGACAAACTTTTGATGATTTATATGGTCTAAAAAATATTAAAATATCCCAAGCTCTTGATTTATCACAAGGTGACAATGTACCAGTTGCAGTAATAGACACTGGAGTTGATTATAATCACGAAGACATTGCTGCAAATATCTGGACAAATCCAAATGAAATTCCCGGAAATAATATTGATGATGACAATAACGGATATATCGATGATGTACATGGATGGGATTTTGTAAATAATGATAATGACCCAATGGACGATAATGGTCATGGTACACACTGCGCAGGTATTATAGCTAGTGTAGTTAATAATACAAAAGGTATTTTAGGTGTAGCACCAAAAGCAAAGATTATTCCACTTAAAACCCTTGATTCAACCGGTGCAGGTACTGTATCTGATGTAGCAAAAGCTATATATTATGCCAGCGATATCGGTGCAAAGATTTCCAGTAATTCTCTTGGTGCTCAAATAAATAGTCAAACCTTAAAAGATGCCATTAACTACTCAAACAATAAAGGGATCATTTCAGTAGCAGCTGCTGGAAATTCAAATACAGATGCAAGCACCTTCCAACCAGCTAGTATCGCTGGTGTAGTTGCTGTGGGTGCAGTAAATAATTTAGATCAAAGAGCATCATTTTCAAACTACGGATCAAGAATAGATGTTTCAGCTCCAGGTGTAGATATTTTATCCTTAAGGGCAGCAGGCACAGATCTATACATGAATAGTGGAGCAAGATTTGTTCCAGCATTTAATCAAGCTGCAAAATACTTACGTGTTAATGGTACAAGTCAGGCATGTCCACATGTTGCTGGATTGGCTGCATTAATATTAGCTAAAAACTCGAGCTTAACAAGAGATGAAGTTATTCAAAGAATTAAATCAACAACAGATCAAATAGTTACTGACCAGCCACTTGGCACTGGAAGAATTAATACTTACAAAGCACTATTCGCCTTGTCAACATCCAGCTCATCTTCTTCAAGCTCTTCTTCAAGTTCATCATCTTCTTCATCCAGTTCATCTGGTTCACCTTCTAGCTTATCTAGCTCATCTTCATCAAGCAGTTCATCCGGTTCATCACCAGAACCATGTTACTGTGCTTCTCCATTTGTGATTTGCCCAAATAGTTGTAATGCACACTGCGGTGATCCAACATACGACATAGCATGTAAAAATAATATCGCAGGATGTTACAGTAATTATGGTCAAGGTAACACTAAACAAAGCATTCTCTGCAACACAATCAGTTCTTCATCATCTTCAAGCAGTTCATCCAGTGGATCATGTTGCCCTACTGGTTTAACTCCTTCCTGTACTATTTTAGGAGTTATTCCTTCATGCACAAATGGAGGAGGAAACTGTTGCATTCCTGACTTTAATCTCTGTGATCCACAATTCTTTGCCTGTACTTCAAGTTCATCTTCATCAAGCAGTTCATCTGGTTCAGTAGTCTCACAACTTCCATTTTGTGAATCTGGAAAAATTAAATGTAACAATGGAACCCCAAGCTGTACCACATCACCATTAATTGCACAATGTTTAAATAATATAC